>OJAZ01000751.1_pt1 | contig 12453 bp, 10 predicted proteins | sample 1589851 | NCBI WGS metagenome assembly OJAZ01 (sample SAMN05416792, study PRJEB24817) | seawater metagenome | isolation source: Sea water | place: Canada:Atlantic | collected 2013-07 | reverse complement strand
ATCCAAAGTGGTGGGGCGCGCCATTGATGAAATTGACCTGCCAGAAGGCACCACCATTGGTGCCGTAGTGCGCGGCGAAAAAGTGCTGATTGCCCACGACCATGTGGTGATCGAACCGAACGATCACGTCATCCTGTTCCTGATCGATAAACGCCGAACCCGAGACGTGGAAAAACTATTCCAGGTCGGCTTTACGTTTTTTTAGGAAACGCATGCACGCAAAAACGCAAAAATGCACTACGCACAAGCAAAGCCGTGGCTTCATCAGGTTGCCGCGTGATGCGTGGTCCGTGCCGGTTTGCCAGCAGGTACCCTCATGCACTTCGCGTTAATTTCGAAAATCCTCGGTCTGCTGCTCGTCGTCTTCAGCTTTACCATGATGCCGCCAGTGGCAGTGTCATATTGGTATCAGGAAGGCAGTGAAACCCCCTTTCTAATTTCCTTTGTGATTACCCTAGCGCTTGGGTTGAGCCTTTGGCTGCCGTTCTTTCGTAATAAATCAGAGTTACAGACCCGTGACGGCTTCCTGGTGGTCACTCTTTTCTGGTCGGTACTGGGTGTAATCGGGGCACTACCGCTAATCATCAGCGATGACGTGCCGGTGGGATTCACCGATGCGGTATTCGAATCCATATCCGGCCTAACCACCACCGGCGCCACCATTCTGTCGGGAATCGATTTCCTGCCCAAATCCATTCTGTACTACCGCCAGCAGCTGCAGTGGCTCGGCGGCATGGGCGTAGTAGTATTAGCCGTAGCGATTTTGCCCATGCTTGGCATCGGCGGCATGCAGCTATACAAGGCCGAAATTCCCGGCCCCATGAAAGATACCAAACTGACCCCGCGCATTGCGGAAACCGCCAAGGCGCTTTGGTTTATCTATCTGTTCATTACCATTGCTTGCGCCGTCCTTTACTGGGCGTTTGGCATGACTGTTTTTGATGCCATCTGCCACAGCTTTAGTACCGTCGCCACCGGAGGCTTTTCCACCCACGATGCCTCCATGGCCTACTGGGATAATGCCCTTATCGATTGGACAGCCACCATTTTTATTCTTATCGGCGGGCTCAACTTCGCCTTGCACTTTGCCGTATGGCGAGGCCGGTCACTGCTGGCTTATCTACGAGACCCAGAGTTCCGCTTTTTCATCGGCTTATTCCTGATCTACACCGCCATCATTACTGTCGGCCTGCTGTTCTTTCATTATGATTTTACCGTGGATGACGCCCTGCGCCATTCCGCCTTCCAAGTAGCCTCGTTCAGTACCGGTACCGGGCTGACCAGCACCAACGCTGCAGCCTTCCCTGGGTTTATTCCCTTCTTGTTGGTATTTACCAGCTTTATTGGCGGCTGTGCCGGCTCAACCGGCGGCGGCATGAAAGCCGTACGCGCAGCGCTGGTTTACCACCACAGCATTCGCGAACTACGTCGACTCATTTACCCCAACGGCGTGTTTGCTTTGCGCTTCGGACGTCAAACGATTCCCGACAGGGTGCTCCAAGCAGTATGGGGCTTTGTGGGTGTTTATATCGCTATTTCGGTTATTTTTACCCTACTGTTTACTATGACCGGCATGGACCTAACCACTGCTGTCAGCGCCGTGGCGGCCAGCCTCAACAACCTAGGAGTGGGTATCGGCCAGGTAGGTGGCGGCTTTGCCAATATCACCGACAGCGCCAAATGGATGATGACCGTACTAATGGTCGCCGGACGGCTGGAAATCTTTACTCTACTAGTGCTATTCACGCCGATGTTCTGGAAGCAGTAACACAAACTGCAACTAATCGTAACACTACGAGCACCCACCAAAGCCTCTCCCCACCCTCTTTAGTATGCGTATACAACGCTGAACGGGCTTTCTATCGCTATAGGCTTACATAACCCTCCCTTTTTAAGCCCGATTAGTTATCTTCCGCTCTCCATTGATGCCATAAAGGAATAAAAATACATCAAGCCAAAATTAACCCGTTTTCAAACCATTCTTCTTTTAATGCCCTTAATAACAATAACTTAAACATAAAACAGCAATAGTTTCGCTTCATCATCTCTTGCGAATACCATTCAAGTATATAAGCAAAGGGGGAGGCACTTAAAATTTATAAGTAGCGACAGTCCAAATGTGATTTGGTTTACAGAAGGTTACGTTGAATAACCTAACAACAACATTTGGAGTACAAAAATGAACAATTTCACTCGCATCATATCCATCGCCGCTATCAGCGGCATCAGCTCAATCGCCATAGCCAACACCGGTGAAGTAATTTTCAACGGGGTGGTCAGCGACACAACGTGCACGTTGGATGTCTCCCAACAAGGGATCGCCCAAGCAGATAACACCGTCACTCTGGATCCAATTACTACCGCCGAGTTCCTAGCTTCAGATACCGCCTACAAGGCAACCGGATTCTCCCTTGTTGCTACCGATGCAGGCTCTGCGACATGTAATCTGACCGGCAAAGGCGCCTCCGTACAGTGGACAGGTCAACTTTATGTCGGTCATAACATCCTGCAAAACATCGCTACTGGCGGTGCTGCCAATGTTGGCATGCAGCTGCTTGAATCTGATGGCACAACACCAGTAACCGTTAATGGCTCTCCATCGATCATTGCCGATGCTTCAGGTGCGAGTCTTGACTTCAATGTAGGCTATGCCGCCACTGACGCTACCGCAGTAACAGAAGGTCAGGTTCGCTCCATCGCCAACTACTCAATTGTTTTTAACTGAGTGAAGCACCGGGGGGAGGCCTGCCTCCTCCCCTTTACGGCGAAGGGCGTCCCAAATGGCACATCAGAAGAAGAGATATACGGTTAACTCTTTAGGGCTATTCATTCTGATTGCCTCAGCGCAAGCGGCTAATGCCGAGCAAGAGACTCAAACAACAACCCACTTCACATCTCATTTTTTTGTCAACCAGAACAATACCAACATAGACATTAGTCACCTTGAAAAGGGGCAAGGTCTGATACCGGGGATTTACCCTCTCAGCATTTCAGTTAACGGTGCTCAGGTCACAGATACAGACGTGGAAGTCATCTCTCAAGAAAACGGCACAGCACCATGCATCACTCACCCTCTCGCTGTGCAATTGGGAATCAATACCCCCTACTATTCTCGTTACACAGATATAACCATGCGCTGCATCGATATAGCTGCTGCACCAAACAGTTTCTTAACACTGAACGCCAAACGCATGAATCTTGATATACGGGTCCCACAAATTGCATTAACCACAACCCGGCAGTTGATAGAGCCAAATTTATGGAATAAGGGTATCAACAACTTTCGGATGAACTATCTGGCTTCAGGAAGCAAGCAATCAAGAGACCAACAAAGCAGTAGGTCCCAATTTTATACTGACCTCAATCTGGGTGCAGATATCAATGGCATTCACTTTCGTAGCAACCTAAATTATTCAGACTCTACCGGGCAAGAGGCTGACTGGCAGAGTAAAGAAAGCTATGCCTACACCGCAATACCCTCTTTGAGAAGCGAACTCACCGCGGGGGAAACCTTTCTTCGCAGCAATCTCATCGACGGGTTTGCCTTTACCGGAATCAGTCTAGGCACTGATCGCGCCATGCTAGAACCCCGATTTCAGGGTTATGCACCTGTCATTAGGGGCATTGCCCAGAGTAACGCCAGGGTATCAATTACGCAGAACAGCTATACCATTTATGAACAGTTTGTCCCACCGGGTGAATTTGCCATTGATGATATACCATCGCTGAGCAATGGCGACTTAACCGTCACTATTACTGAAGAAGATGGCTCGCAAAAACGCTTTGTTCAGCCCTACACCCAAATCCCGAATCTAGTCAGGCCGGGGCTATGGGAGTATGCAATTACAGCAGGCAAATATCGTAACGATAATACCGATGAGCCTTGGTTCATCAATGCTGAAATCAGCCATGGCTTGGATAACGATGTTACCTTATTTGGCGCAAGCCTAGTAAGCCAAGAGTATTCGATACACACCATGGGAGTAGGCTTCAACCTGGGCAAACTGGGTGGATTTTCTGTGGATGCGTCCAGATCATATTTCCGCCCCGACGAAATTGGAAAAGATGCGGATGGTAACAGTTACCGTTTTTTCTATGCCAAATCCCTAACCCGATCCACCAATATTCAGATTCTCGGTTATCGTTATTCTACCGAGGGGTTTCGCACCTTTAATGAAGCGGTAATCGAATCAGACGGCAGCATTATTTCGCAAAGAAAAAGTCGGGCAGAAGCCACGCTCACCCAAAGTTTAGGAAGTTATGGCTCACTATACTTCACAGGGTCTCAGGAAAAATATTGGAAAACCAAAGGGGAGAGAAATTTTCTTGTTAGCGGTTACAGCAATAATTATAAGGATATGAACTATAGCTTATCTTTCTCACACAACGAAAACCTGAACGGTAAGCGTGACAATACCGTTAGCATCAGCGCCAGCCTGCCTTTGGGTTCGAAAAACAGGCGCCCCACTTATATCAATTATCAGCAAACCCACAGCGATGCCGGGACAGACTTCAATGCAGGCATATCAGGATTACTTTCCGATGAGCGTTTCTCATACAACGTAACCAGCGGCAGAAGCAACGACGACCTTGTAGAAAGCTCAGCTCGGCTATCTTATTCCGGTCAAAGCACAGGGATCACCGCTGGCACCTCACATAGCAAGTACCATGATCTTTACTTTGCTCAGGCAGGCGGCTCGGTTCTTGTTCATAAAGGTGGGATCATTTTCGGTCGCCGACTCGGCGAAACGGCGATCATTGCAGATACTGGAGGTGTAGAAGATGTTACCTTCCAAACCGGGGCTCTCCCTATAACCACCAACAGCAAAGGGATGGCTTTACTGCCTCAAGTCCAACCCTACCGCCAGCAAGAAGTCTCCATGGATTTTTCCAAGCTTGATGCCAACCTGGAAACCAGTAATCGTAGCCACTTTATCACCCCCGAACGGGGTGCGGTGTCCCTTGCCAAGTTCAACATCTACCCAACCCAGCGGTTCCTGGTTCGTATAATGAGCGACAACGGTCAAGTCGCTCCTTTTGGCAGCCTTATTGTTGATGCTGGCGGTAACAATGTTTCCACTATTGATAGCAGCGGTTACGCGCTAATTAACCACACCCAGAATCAATCTAGTTATTTCATTCCCGGTACCGGTTGTACTTTCAGCCTGCCTGATCAAATTGAATCTGCGCCTGGCATTACGATCATTGATAAGCTGATATGTGTTACCAGCGGAGACAATTAATGAAAAAGACATTTATTTTTATCGTCGTTATCTTTATTTTTATCAGCAGCCACGCTCAAGCCGCTTTCGTGCTTGGCGGTACGCGAGTGGTCTACAACGCAGGCGACAATGACGTCACCCTCTCTGTTATGAATACCAGCTCGCTGCCCTATGCTGGGCAAGCATGGACTGATCCTTTCCATCAGGAAGCAGGAAATTCGATCCACAGCGACGCGCCGAATTTTGTTATTACCCCTCCGGTGTTTCGAGTAGAGCCAGGAGAAACCCAAAAACTACGTTTTATCCTGGCCACGCCCCCTCCAAGCGAAGAGGTGGAGTCAGTTTATTGGATCAATGTTCAGGAGATTCCACCGGAGCCTAAAAATTCCAACACGCTACAATTTGCTCAACGTATTCGGATCAAGCTTTTTTATCGGCCTGACGCACTAAATGAATTATCCGCCTCGGAGGCCCCGACATCCTTGAAAATCAGCCTCACCGAGGAAGGGGTGAGCATTAAAAACCCGGCCCCCTTTTCTGTTTCTTTTTTTTCTCCTCTACTGGAAGACAAGACGGGAAAAAAACATCCTCTAGACGAATTATTAACCTTGCTACCTGGCGAGGAATTCATTGTTAAGTGCCAACCCTGTGGTTACACCCGATTCCATTTCCAAAGTATCAATGATTTCGGTGGCATTGATGACCATGAGCCGAGGGAGATCTCACCATGATTCGATTATTACTAGCCATCATGGGTGTTCTTTTTATGGGCTTATTTAGCCATTCGGCCAGTGCTGTCGGTTTCTGCCTGAACGGCCCCTTCGATCAGAACATCGTCTTTCAGAGATCATCAGGGTCCGTGGCCATTCCTGGCGATTCCTCTGACAGCTACTCTGTCGTCATTGAAGAAACATCAACCTATACCGGCTGTATTTCCGTTGGCGTCATCCCCACTATTTATAGTGAAATCAACTCCCCTTTCACCAATACAGGAAATTTCCCACCGCCTTCAAGCGTATCGTTACCTGCTGGATTTAGCAGTCAAACCGCCTCGCGGTTACAAGTTTCCTCTGGAATACATCTACAAACTTTTTACGCCATCGAAAAAGGTCCATTTACTCGCTATTGCGGACTCAATGGTAACGTTTGCTCTGGAGCGCTATTGAGCCTTGATGTTCTCTCCTCGATAACATTTCATACTTATACTGTTATCACATTCGGCACCATGAACAGTTTTATCGGTAGCAGCATCAGCCAATCAGGAGGGATTGGTCGAATGGAGATCAACACCGGCCTTTTGGGGAGAATCAATGTGGATATTTCCGCCACCATCAACTATATATTCACTCGTTCAAGCTGTGATCTTGCTACGCCCTCACAAACCGTCACGCTGGACCCAGCAATGGCTTCCTCGCTAACACCCGGAAGCTATGTATCCGCTACGCCTTTTGATATTCAGCTTGTTAACTGTGTGCCACCTCGATCACTCTCAGATTCAGGAAACAGCTTTTCCGGTTCACTAATCCGTGTTGCCTTTCTACCCGCTTCTGGTCAGCTGGTTGCAGGTTCCACCACTGACCTTCGACCCCTTGATCAAGGCATGCCCGGCGTTGCAGAAGGTGTCGCTTTTCAACTCAGGCAGCGCAATACCGCTACCCCTGTCACACTGGATGGACAAACCACGCTTACTGCCCCCCTTGGGACACGCAACCCTGCTGATACGACTGAAACCTTCGAGCTGGAAGCCGGCCTAGTTAAAGTTAATGGTGAAACGGTGACTGCTGGCAATGTATCTAGTGCCGTCACCTTCGAAGTCGAATACCGCTGACCCGAATCTTTCGGCTTCTCAAAATAAAAAAGCCTCGGCATAGTCGAGGCTTTTTTATTCAGCATTGATAAAGAACAGTTATCCGCATTAAGCGATATTGTTCACTCGCTTGCCATCGCGGAACAGTTGATCCAATTCACCCTCGTAATACGCTTCTACTCGAGGATTCATCACCTTTCTCCACAGTGGCGGTATCAAGGCCAACACATACATGGTGGCGTAACCTGCCGGCAACTGCGGACTTTCTTCATAATGGCGCAAGACCTGATAACGACGCTTGGCGTAAGCATGGTGGTCACTGTGGCGCTGTAGTTGAAACAGGGCCAAGTTAGTTAACAAGAAGTTGGAGTTCCAGCTATGTGCAGGTGTCACCCGCTCGAAACGCCCCTTGTCATTCACACGGCGATGCAAACCGTAGTGTTCAATGTAGTTAATGATCTCTAAGGCTAGGGCGGCAAAGAAACTCTGCCCCAGAAAGAACACCACCCCCTGCCAACCCCAAAGCAGTCCGAATGTGGCCGCGAACAACGCAGAAATGCTGTACCACCAGATAAGTTCATTATGAACACTAATGTTCTTCTTCCCTTTACGCTCCAGGTATTTTTTTTCCAGACTCCAGGCGTTAATGAAGTTATGTACAAACGCCTTGGGAAGAAAGTTATACAGACTTTGGTTATAACGGCTGGACGATGCGTCATCCGGGGTAGATACGTGGACGTGATGACCCCGCACATGCTCCACCTTGAAACCCGCATAGGTGACGCTAGACAGCAACAAACCACCCATCCAATTTTCCACTTTGGGATCTTTGTGGATCAACTCATGCCCCAAATTGATTGCGATAATGCCACCTACGGTGCCAATAGAGACAATCCAACCGATTTTGCCCAGCAGACCGTAGCCATTGTTCATGAAAATATGACCAGCATAGAACAATACCGCGATCCATACGAAGCCCATGGCGATTGCAGAGACCCGGTAAAAAACTTCCTCACTCATAGTGGGAACCTGCACATCTTCACTGGGATTAGTCGGATCTTTACCCACCAAATAATCCAGTACCGGGATAATCCCGAAGATGAAGGCATACATAAACCAGGCCCAATAATCCTGCGTGCCACTTTCCACCCCCACGAAGGCAGAAAAAGGAACAAGCGGCACCATAATTGCCCAAAAAGCCAGGTAGCCATATTTTTTCATTTTTAGCATTACATCAGGATTCGTATTCTCGAACATGGCTCACACCTCGCTAGTTCAAGCCAAACAGTCACAGTCATCAATGTCACGGTGAGAATACCCATGAGTTCATGAATTGTCAAACAACTCAATTAATGAGATATTAGGCCCATGATGGATAATGGCCCAAATTAGACAAGGCCCCAGTAAGGACCCCACCATGTCGCTACAAGCCGTGAGCCTCAGTGAACAAATCGCCCGACATCTAAGCGAACAGATCATTACCGGCGAACTCGCCCCCGGCAGCCGGTTGCCGGAAAATGATCTTGCCAAGCAATTGGATGTGAGCACCAACTCACTCAGGGAAGCCTTTCGGCTCTTGGAAAAGCAGCACATAATTGAGCTTCAACCGCGCAAAGGCGCACGTGTTTGTGAGGTCACCGACAAGCAGGTACGCGATCTTTACGATTTCCTGTTTATGCTACTGTCAGGGCTCGCCGGGCAGGCCGCCGCCCGTTGGCAACCCGGCGATATCGAAGATTTAGTGGAAATGCTGCCACAGCTTGAGCAGCACTTTATGAATAACGATATGCGCTCTGCACATAAGCTAGCTTTCCATTTTGTGGAAATCGCCACCCGGCGCTTCGCCCATAACCGCTATTTGGCCAGCAACATTCTGAACCTCATCCCCCTCCTTAAACGCTATTCCTTTATCGCTCTGCAGGAAGATATCTCGGAATTCGATGTATCACTCCAGATTTTCAAGCGCCTGCAAGTCAATGTCGTCAGCCGCAACGTGGCCGATGCTGAAGCGGATATCCGCGAATACGGCGAGAATCAATGTCAAATCGTTCTGCGCGCCATTGCCAAACGCAATGTGGCTTAGCAAAGAAGCTAAAGGGTTAACCTTACGACGCCACGCATACAACGATTAAATAGCACCTTGTTTTCCTGGTGCCTCAGGCGCACTTCCCCCCCTCGCTGATACCGACGCCGTAGACGGCATTCTGCTAACGGCGGAGGAAGGGTATAGACCTTAACCCATACAGCATTAACACTGGCCTAGGTGACGAAACGGCTGCTGTTCCTCCAACTCAAAAGCCAACTCAATCAGAGTACGCTCATCACCAAGACGCCCATTCAGTTGTACTCCAATAGGCAGCCCATTTTCTGCTTTTCCAAGGGGGAGAGAGAGGCCCGGACTACCCGACGCGTTATTGGCAGGAGTGAAGGTAGAGTAGCGAAGTAGCCGTTCAAGCTGAGTGTCAAAATCCACATCAGCGCCAAGATACCCCAGTTCAGGGGTAGTATGGGCGAGCACAGGAGTAAGAACGACATCGTATTGGCTAAATACTTGGGCATAGTGGGCCTGGCTTTGTTTGAGTTGACGCAACATGCCGGGGGTCCTCACAAAGCGCTGTCGGTAATAGCGGGCCAGTCCCTGTGAGAGCGGGTCCAATTGCTTGCTATCGAACCCTTGGGGAAACAGGACCCGCCCGAATTTGCTCACAAAAAAAGCCAGCATGGCCCAGTAGAGCAAGAAATCATCCACGAAACGCCGCGGCAGATCGATATGGGCCACATCCACATGATGGCCCAGCCCAGCCAGCCGTTTACCCGTCGCCTCTACCGCTGCACGAGTCTGCGGGCACGTGGCGTCGCCGGCGATAGAATCCACCATCAGGCCAATACGTAGACGTTGCTTGCCAGGGCGACGAACGTGGCCGATAGGCGGCAGTTTGCGGTTACGGTAGTACTTTTCGGCTTCCGCAAAGAAATTGGCGGTGTCGCGCACGGTACGACTGAGTACGCCATCACTGATGATATTGATTGGCAAGGCTTTGCCAGCTTCCTGAGTAACCAAGCGACCACGAGTACTTTTCAAGCCCACCAAGCCGCAGGCAGCGGCGGGGATGCGAATAGAGCCCCCACCATCGTTACCGTGGGCAATGGGCACAGCTCCAGCTGCCACTAAGGCTGCGCTGCCACCAGAGGAGCCGCCAGCAGAATACTTAAGGTGCCAAGGGTTACGAGTGGAGGAACCCTGGGCCCACTCCGTGGACGCAGTGAAACCAAAAGCCGGCAGGGTGGTTTTGCCTAGTATATTAAAACCTTGGGCCAGATATTGTTTGGCCAGCACGCTGGTTTTCTTCATGGGTTTAGCCCCAACCGCAGCACTGCCATGACCTGTAGGCAGCCCAGCCAAATCGATATTGTCTTTAATTAAGCTGGGAACACCGGAGAAAAAACCATTAAAGCCGCCTTCATTCGCTCTATCTCGGGCGTCGATGAATGTTTCCAAAGCCAAACCATTAATGACAGGGGTAACCCGTTGCAAGCGGGCAATGGCGGCCTCCGTAACATCTTTAGTTGTGATGTGGCCTTTGCGCAAGCGTTCTGCCAAGGCCGTGGCGTCATCCGTGCCTAGGGCGTCATCACTAAAAGCATGCAGACGGTATTGGCTCATAGGGCTCTCGCGTGTTGAAAATACTATTGGTACGAATGTACCTTTTTGAGGCAAAGAAGACGGTGGCTGATTGGGCCAATCAGGCCTCTAATCACCCTCGGGCCCGTTCTACTCGTTTGTGCTGGGCAAGCAAATGGCGAGCCAGTGTTGTTAGCTCGGCAATGCTGCGAACCACAGCGTCAGGGCGATGGGGGTGTTTAACTGTATGTGGAAAGATCTTATCCAGCCATGCTTGATCCCAGTTAGCCCCATTATAGAAAACGGAAGTCACCCCAGCTTCCTTGGCCGCAATAACATCCGTGGTGCTGTCGCCTACATACCAGCAGCTTTCCGCGGGCGGTTTATCGAGGATTTTCATGGCTTCATATAGCATCTGAGGTGAAGGCTTACGCTCTTCGACATCGCTGCCGCATACCACCACATCAAACAGATCTTCCCAGCCGCTGCCGTCCACTAGAGCCAGTTCGTGTTCCAAAAATTCGCGTTTACGGTTGGAAATCAGGCCGAGCCGTATATTCAGCTGGCGAAGATGCTCAAGTTGCTCGCGAGTGTCCGGTTCTAGGGGGTGAACCTCTGCTACATATTTGCGATAGGCTTGATCAAAAACCCGGTGGGCACGCTCTTTAGCTTCCTGATCACTACCGAATAGCACTTCAAAAATGTCGGTGCGGGATATTTTTCGCTGGGAAACAATTTTGGGATGAAGTCGACGATGATCTTTAACGTAAATCAATAGCTTGGCATCTTCGATGGTCTTAGAGTCATCCGGATCCAGTAGCCGATTCCAAAGGTCAATTTCATGCAACTGAGGAAGAATATCATCTACCGCGTGATACATGGCGTCGTGGGTATCCACTAGGGTGGCATGCCAGTCAATGAGGATAACATCAGGGCGGGCATGGGGAAGTTGCAGAATGCTCATGATGACCTTGAATGTGAGAAGTGCGTGATTGTTGCTTATTTCCTTGTTGCTGTTTTGCCATGGCGTAGCGGTCTACTGCATCTAGACATCAACGTAGGGGGTAAAGTTGCCACTCTACGTGAGATGTCAGATGGCCAGGAAGCGACGTTTCTTTTCTTCTGATTTCAAACAGAAAACCACCAGGTTGATGCCCCATTCAGGCTACACCGTTCTCCACACCACTGCATCGTTGGAGGGGAACATCGAGCGCGCTACGATTATCTGGCATGAGAGAACGGCATTCTGTCGAAAAGCATTACCGCTCTGTTGGTATCAGGCAATCTGTAGCGTACGTATTGGAAGCCCCTTAACCAGCTTTCAACAGCCCGCTATATATGAACCGCGGCGTTTGAGCTATTCGATTGCGGTGCTTACTCTCTACGCACAACGAGTCGTGGATTAGACTATGCCCAACAGTCCAAACCCAAACCTGATCATGAAGGCTCTGGGGCATACTTATGGACAACGATGCAAACCTTGAAACTCCATAGCTCTTAAATCAAGACAGCCAGTTTGCCGTCGGTAAGTTCCAGCAACTGTTGTGGCTCTATCAGGTGAATGGCCACAATCAGTACGACCCTCACTCCTTCAACGCCCCATCTTCTCAACCAAAAAATCCACACACTGACGCACCTTCGGCGACAAATGCCGGTGGCGAGGGTAAACAACCCACACAGCGGTATGCGTGCAGGCGTACTGATCTAACACCGACACCAACTGACCACGCGCCAAGTCTTCCCCCACATAATAATCTGTCTCTTATACACATCTGACGCTGCCGACGACTCCTTACGTGTAG
>OJAZ01000750.1_pt1 | contig 12486 bp, 10 predicted proteins | sample 1589851 | NCBI WGS metagenome assembly OJAZ01 (sample SAMN05416792, study PRJEB24817) | seawater metagenome | isolation source: Sea water | place: Canada:Atlantic | collected 2013-07 | reverse complement strand
TTACTCCTCACATTCATTTTGGTCGCTTTGATAATACTAAAACCCAAATTGAAGCAGCTTTCATAAAGTTCAGCGAACAAGTTGATGCTGCTAATATTCCTATGACATTATTATTAGGTGCCGAACTACGTATTGGTCCTGAAATAATGGCGATGGTAAGTAATGACCAAGTCCCTTGGTTAGGTGAATACCAACAGCAAAAAACGTTCTTACTTGAATTCCCTAGAAACGAGATACCTTTTGCTAGTGACAACCTCGTTCGTTGGGTATTGTCTAAAAAGTGCTTACCCATAATCGTTCACCCTGAGCGCAATACAACATTCATAAACCACCCCGAGAAACTACAAGTCTTTCTCGATTTAGGCTGCCCTATTCAACTAACATCTTGCAGTCTTACCGGTAAATTTGGTGCTGATGTTCAAAAATTTTCAGAGCAACTACTCATTGATGAAAAAGTAAGTGCTATTGCCTCTGACTGCCATAATTTGAAAGGAAGAAAGCCTGATTTACTCGCTGGGTTTGAGCATGCTAAGTCCATAGTGGGTGAGCTGCGAGCAACCACACTGGTTAACTTAATACCTGGCAGGCTTATTCAAAACAATTTATGCAAAATTACAACACTTGAGAAAAAACGGAATTAAATCATCGAAGAAAGTTCAATAAGTCCGAGTACCGTTGCGTTATTTCGGATTTACTTTTCCTCCTAGATACGGGCAATACGTTTTAAATTCTAGAGCTTCAAGTTGCTCTAGCGTTAAAAACATTGTTCACTCGTTTAACTATTACCTTATTTTAACTGATGCACCTATTTGGTTGAGAATAATTCCCACACATTCACCACTTCAACTTTCGAATAACATTTATCAACAACGAATTGAGTGTACTCAATTCTAAATCCTGATGTTAAATTGGGTCTTATTTTTATCATAGAATTATAAAAATTTGATGGGATGTATATTAACACCTCTAGTTGGTGACTAAATACCGGATACTACTACACATAGCTTCTATTCGAAATTCACGACATTCATCCGCTACTCAAGAGGGTCAGAGGTAATACTTGTTGATGAGAGTTCTCTGACACTTACCTATATGCTTTATATTTATAGAAAACTAACAAGACAATCAATTTTAATAACTTAAACCTACAACACCTTGTTTATTTATAAAGTTAATTAAGCCGATAGCAATTCTGGCACAGGGGGGATAAATTTCCTATTATTTATACTCCGAATTGACACATTTGTATAACTCAATTGACTGCAGTATTTACTTGTAATCTCTGCCTAGATAAAAAGTAGTAAGTCTAAGATCTACTCACTACTTAATCCTCTCTAAACAATTTTTGCACTTGAAATTAGAATCAAGTTAATTAGAATATGATCTTTTGAATAGCGTTACAGATTTTCGTCCTGAAAAAAGTAAAAAATTCCTAATTGGGAATTCTAAGTATTTAATAACGATGAGGGATAATATACTTACAAATAGTAATGAAATTAATGGTAGGAAAAAACTAGCCGCACTTGGATAATAATTGTTTAATTTTATCGTTATAGAAATAATCATATTTTCATGTAACAAATATAATGGATAACTAATAGCTCCAAAAAATAATAATATCTTATTGCTAATTATTAACTGCAGCTTTTCACTTCTTAATGTCAGAATAAAAAAAACTGAAATAAGAAGAGCTGCAAAAAATACATAAAGATTATTACGTTCCAAAGAGATCCCTAGGGAACTTAATATACAAATTCCAACCCCAAACACAAACCACTTTTCATTATTTCCCTTAGTATATAAATAAAATGACGCCCCTGCTGAAAACCAGCCAAAATACTGAAAACTCAATGATTGAGTAATCTTCAACATCAACACCAACAATGAATCGCTTATATAAACTGATGTTATTTCTAAAGAAAACCAAAGACAAAACATGAGAAATAAAGCTTGGACCAAGTACCTGCTTCCTAATATATAATAAAGAGTTGCAGCTATCACATAAAATTTAAATTCCACATATAATGACCAAAAAGTACCTTCGATACTTCTAAATACTTCCCCTGTTAACAAACTCAAATATTTAGGTTCCAAAAATATCAACCCTGGCAATAAATCTAATACAGAAGGCTGTCCCAGAGGTCTTTCGTAAAAGTAACTTGACGTGAAATATATAAAAGCCGAGCAAATAAGCATTGCAGGAAATAGCCTTAGCCAACGTTTGAAGATAAACTCCTGAAAATTATGACACCTTTCTAAAGTCATAAAAATAACAAAACCAGAAATTATAAAAAAGAGGTTTACACCTATGAAGCCATATTTGAATAAAGTAATTTCGGCAAACTCTGTAGCGAAGGGTAGATAATCAGTCCAACGTGAATACGAGTGGTATAACACAACTAAAATTATCGCAATGCCCCTGTGACCGTCTAGATAACCTATTCTATTCATAAAGAAATAACTTTTCATATCGTATTAATACCGCAATTATATTGTACTTCCTTTTAAATAACTACAGATTTGAACTTACAATACTTTAGCATGCAGTCATTTTTATAATTGCTATCAAAGTGTTTAACCATGGGACATAATGTCAAATCGCTTTATGTTATAATTTACAGTACTACAAATCACCGAGTACCTATTAAAATTAATATCGAAAAAAAACAAATGATATATATATTATTAAGCGGATGGTGTGTGATTTTGGCTTTGTGGTCTTGTCTTTTTTTTGGATCAGCTATTATTTCGGTAAGGCCTGTAAAAGAAATACAATACTGGGAGCAAAAAACTAGGCCTGTTGACACTGAATTGGCTGTAAGATTTATCGGACGTATAAAAGAGTCGATATTGATTACACCATGGAATGCCACTAATCAAATAACATTGGCTAGGATTTATGAACAGCTGAATCAAAATCAGTTATTAAATAAGAATACTCACCTAATATTTGCAGTAAAACACTATTTTGAAGCAATTAAACTTAGACCTACAGACCCTTACCCGTGGATTAAACTTGCTTTAATTTATGAAAACTCAGAAGTGGACTTACATTATCAAGCACTAATAAAATCAATGCGGCTTGGACCTTATGACAGAGTTAATCAAAGGGCAATTATTCCTCAAATTTTAAAATATTGGGAAAAAATTGTTTTAAAAAAACATGATAAAGAGTTAGCAATAAATATACTCAAAAACTCATTGAAATATCATGCTAATTCAAAAATAACGATAACAAACGCTAGAATCAACAATAAACTTGCCGTATTGCTACCACTCACCACTCATGCTTGGCACAATAGAGAGATTGTAAAATATTTAAATCATGAAAAATAAAACAGACGAACCTTCAGCGAAGGATAAAAGCACTGTTTTATCGTGCCTAATTGGTTTAGTAATTATATCTCCCCTGCCACATGGTGGCGAAACTGATTGGGAGTTTTATCTACTATCTTTCATTATATTTATTTTGTTAGCTTCATGCTTTTACCAAGCAACAAAAACAAAAATCGACCTTTGGCACGAAATAAAAGACATACGGATACCATTAATTATATTGTTGATTTGGCTGTTATATAATTTATTGTATATAGTACCGCTTTCCTATAATACTATTAATAATCTTAGCCCTAACACTCTAGGGTTAAAAGGGTTAATTATTGATACAGCTACTAATGTTACAAATTACGATTATCTTAGTATTTCCCGGTTTAATTCATTAATTGAGATTAATAAGTCATTAAGTTATTTAGGCTTATTTGTATTAAGTTGCTTCTTGCTTAATACAAATAAGCGCATTAAACTTGTCGTATTATCAATGTTTTTAACATCAAGTCTGATTGGTTTATATTCCATAATTAATTTTTATACAGATGGCTCTATAAGTATTAATGAAACACTGACTCCTTTAGGAGTAGAAGACTGGTCAATTCGTATAAGAGGACTTTTTAGTTACCATGCCCACTATGCAACATTTATTATTATAACCATACCTTTTGGTGTGGCGATAATACATGATAACTTTACAAAAATATTTGGAAAAACAAAAACATCTACCAAAAACATTTTAATTTTTATAGTTTCTGAAAATATTGTTTTAGTTAGCGGATGTGTAATTTTATTTGTTGTTTTATTAAAAACGTCTTCAAGAGGTGGAGTTATTTCGTTATTATTAAGCTTATTAATAACACTAGCATTTTTACTTCTAATAAATAAAAAAACAAGCCACAAGGCATTGAAAGCTCTAGGTTACTCCATCCCTCTGCTAATTTTAATAATGATTACATTTTTCTCTGGCTTTGCTGATTCAATTTTGAAGCGTTTTACGGATGATGGTTTAAACCCTCATGGCAGAGAACATAATGTCATTAGTATTCAAAAAATAATTACCGATTACCCAATTTTTGGTACTGGCTCTGGTACATACTCTAATATACAGAACATCTATAAACTTTCAGAATCAAATTCAATTGCTCGAACTAAACAGGTACACGCCCGTAATGATTATTTACAATTACTATCTGAACAAGGAATAATTGGTTTTCTATTGTTAGGAACAGCCATTACATTACTATTTACAAGAGTAATGAAAGGATTAAAATCAGTTAATAATAAACTATACAGCACACAGGTTGCATGCCATATTTCATTAGTTGCGATGTTTATTCATGCATTATTCGATTCTAGTTTTCAATTACCTGTTAACAGCTTTTATTTCTTTATAATACTTGCGATCGGAGTGAAAGCAACATATTTAAGCAAGGTTGATGGCCTTAGATGACAGTTATTCATCGGTTATTTAAACTTGTCTATTAATTTAGTAATTTGAATACAGATACGTGTGCTACTGTTAGCACCCTATTTAATATAATTAAAGTCAACGAATAGAAGGAACCGCTGTAACCTCATTAAAAGTGAGGCTGGCGTGATTTATAATTTAAATTGAATAAGACATGAATTACAAATCTTTCTTTTATAAAGTAACATGAAAGCAAGAAACCTTTTTATTATTTCTGAAATAGCTTTAGATAAAGCAGCACCATCAAGCCCATATTCAGGAGTTAAGGTATACAAGAGTAATATATTCACTAACAAAGAAAAAACCATAAGATAAATAGCTTCTTTTTCTAAACCAGTAACGGTACAAATAAATGTTGAAGGGCCGAAAAAAGAAGCGATAAAGTAACCTAACATCAGAATAATTAGTGCACTTTTACTTTGAGTAAAGTCATCACCAAAAATAGATAAAACAAAATCACCAAACAGAATCACACCAATCAAAAGAATAAGGCAATAACAGCACATCACATAACTTTGTTTTGTAACAAATTTAACTAGTCCTGGATCACGAGCTACAAAAAATTTTGCAATAATAGGTAAACTAACTAATAAAATTGCTGACTCAAAAAACAATGCAAAGTCAGTTAGTCTTGAGGCTACTTGATACAACCCCATATTATAACTATCCAATAAACCACCAACGATAAGCTTATCTGAATACATTCCCATTCCTTCAACTGAAGCTAATAAACAGAACGGGATACCTCCAGCTATCAGATGTTTAGTGCTTCTAACATTTTTTGTAAAATTAAATTGATAATTAAAGTGTTTCGTATAAAGAAATATTATCACGAGTAAACTTGCAGCATAAGCTAGCAAAGTTAATAGCATAATATTATCGGCAATTAATAAAGATTCATTAATAATTGTAAAATAAACGAGTAAGAAAAAAGTAATGGGGTAAATTAATGTTTCAGGCAATATTGCGTGAATCGGCTTTCCTAAACAGCGTAATGCTGCAACAAAAACTCTCCTAACTACATAAATAGGCAGGATTAACAGCATTAAATGAACTACGGTGGTATAACTTTCTGGAATTACTTGAAAGTTTATATCTACGAGGTAAATGAAAACTGATAGAAATAATGAAAAAAACAAGCTGATCAGGCCAGCATTAATTACTTCAAAAGGCTGTTTTCTCTTATCACTAACAAATATAGAAGAATTTTTGACTAAATTCTGATCTTGGCCCAAGCAACCTACATAATTTAATATGCCAAGTAAGGCGATAGCGAAACTGTAACGACCGAACTCTTCAACTCCAAGTGTTCTTGCTAGAAGAACACTAATAGGTAAGACGATTAGACCACCAAAAATTTTTAAAAGAAAAGATGCTCCCACTTTTTTAGTTAAACTGCTTATATTCATATTAATTATCTAATTTCATTTTAGAAACAGAGAAATGAGTTATAACTAATAACATCCAAAACAAATCAGATTGCTCTAATGTAACTTGTTCAGTTATTGAGTAACCTAAGTAAAAGAGGAGTAGTGCTAAACTAAAAATTATTTGTTTCTTTATAAAATGATCTGTAATTAACCTTTTTATAAATAATCTTTTACAATAAGCCCCCAAAAAAATGATAAATAGTATCAAGCCTATGATGCCTGTTTCTAAATACACATCAATAAAACCATTATGACCATTATTCATTACAAACGCGCCCCAGTAGGGATTATATACAAAAAAATCATATGTATTGGAATCGACCCAAAACGTTCTATAACCAGTCCCTAACCAAAAGTGATCTTTAGCCTTTATTAATCCATATTCCCAAATAGAAGTCCTACCTGTTAGAGTTAAATCTTTTCCTAAAACATCCACTGCATAAAAATATGAAAAATAAATTAAATATATTGCTAACGGAATGATTATTACAATAAGTACTACCCTATAGACGGCAGGAATAAACTTCCCATTATTTAACTCACCTAATGAAATATATTGTATAAGGGGGATTAATATTAATAAAAAACAAAGAATAGCAATCGGTGTCGAAGCTTGACTGAAATAAAGAGATGGGAGAAAAAAAACAATACTCACTAAAAAACGTTTAAGTTTTAAACTGTCAATACTAAAAAGATAAATACTAGTTAAAAAACCAATCGCCATAAATCGACCAAAATCAGTTTTATTTCCCGTAAACCCCCTCCATGCATTTGGGTACTGGAAGTTACTAGGGTCAGTACCTACACCGGGAACCAGTGCAGCAAGGTACCCGCTGATACAAACGAAAACACAAACGGCCCATATCATTTTTATGATGGTGCTAAATTTATATTCGATTGCTACATAAATACAAAATAAAGTGCATAAAGCTAATGCTAAAGACCTTCTTAAAGAAACACCAAACTCTATCGACCAAGTAAATGATATAAGAGAAAATATAAGAAAAGCAAAAAAAGCCTTATTATTTAACAAAAGATTAATAAGGCTTTTTTGTGAGTGCTTTGTAAATAACAAGTAAACATGAATACCGTATAGTGCTAGAGCCGCTATCTGAAAATAAATATTACCTGCAGAACGATCGCTGCTACCACCTAACTTCAAATATAGAAACTGAACCCCTCCAGTCAAAAATAAAAAAGTAAAAAAAACTAAAAAACATTTAAACTTATAATTATTAACAGTTAGTGAACTCATTATTTAGCTACCAATGCTATATATTTATCCGCTGTTTTTTCTGGGCTAAAAAATAGTGACCTTGATAATGCCTTTTCAGTAAATTCGTGACATATTGTTTCAGAGTTTAGAACTTTATAAATTGCGCGGTTCCAACTAGTAGGTTCAAAATCATTCACAATTTCACCACATCTAACTCCATCATCGAGTAATACTTCTACTTGTGGTGGTATATTGCTAGATATCACGGCTGCGCCACAGGAAATGGCTTCTAGTAATGAGTTGCTTTGTCCCTCAAATTCACTAGGTTGTAGATAGAGGTCACAAATATACATAAGGTCAATAATTTCTTGGTGAGGTATTGCACCAAGAAAGTTCACACTCATATCGCTTAAAACCTCACTAAATAAACGATCCCTTAACTCACCTTCTCCCGCAATGATTAATTGTACATTTTCGAGTCCTTGGATTGCCTTGATTATAACATCAAATCTTTTTTGTTGACTAAGCCTACCTACAGCTAATAGAATTTTTTTATTGGGGTCAATGTTATATTCTTCACATAATTGACCATAGTCTTTTTTAGGTTGTATTTTAATCACAGAGTTGTTGATAATGTGGGATATTTTATTATATTTTTCACCATACTGTGAATATGACTCAGCTACGGCTTTAGAGTTGCCGACAACATGAGTGTACATGCCAATCGAGCCAAAAATTTTATCAATTAGAATGAGTAATTTATTATAAGTCCAAATTGGGTTACGGTGAGATATTACTCTTTTCTTTGTACTAAAAATTTTACCAAAAAAACCATTTACCAAGTTAGCAAGAGGTAAAAATGAAATTACTATCTTCGGTTTCTTCTCAATGTAAAACACAAAAATTTTATAAAATATAAGAAAATAATGATAAAATTTTATTTTATCATACTCACCTCCGATCGATTCGTATTCAGGAACGCCTTCGGATTTACTATAAAGACAAATAAGTTTTACGTCTCGCTCTTTTTCACTCAACGTTTTAGCTAATTTTAGTTGAGCCTTCTGCGCTCCACCCAAATCGTTATGCGAAATCAATAAATAAATCGTTTGCTTTGTCATAATTGTTCCAAATACTTTTTACATGCATAGTTTCTTGAAAATTTAGATAAATGCTTAGGACAAATGTTTTTTTGACTAGAGATAGATAACAACATTGCTTCTGCAATCTCTTTAACATCGCCGACTGGTGCTAGGAAACCATATTTACCATTCTCTAAAATCTCTGAGGGTCCACTTTTACAATCAGTTGATACTACTTGTGTACCCAAAGCTAACGCTTCAATTAAAACTGTTGGTAAACCTTCCCATTCAGAAGTCAATACTAGTGAGTCACTAGCTTTAATAAACTCATAAACATTCTGTCGAAAACCTATAAGTTCAATTGTTGTATCTAATTTTAACTCAGTAATTAATTCAAGTAATTCATTACTGGTAGGTCCATCACCTAAGATCAAAGCTCTACAATTATTACTTTTATTTACAATTCCGACTGCTTTAATGAAGTCTGTTACTTTTTTAGATTTGATTAACCGACCAACAAAAATATAAACGGGAACATCTAAATCATAAAACTTATGCAAATTACTTTCTTTGGAAATACTAAGCATGGAGTCATCAATTACTGGGTTGTAGATAGTTATAACTTTATCTCTTGACACCTTTGAAAAACTTGACATTTCATCCGAAACCCCTTTCGATACGCCAACACACTTCCCTGCAAAACGGTATAATACCAATGTTGATAAATACACTAACTTGTCAAAATAAGATTCTTTTTGCTGATAATTTCTAGTCATTTGGCTATGTTCGACAACCAACAGTTTTTTATGTTCCAAACACATCAGAGATGAAATAATAGCAGTTACATTGACGTGTGTTAGATGAGATATAATTAAACTTGGGCACCATTCTTTAATTGTTTTTTTAATAGAAAAAATTGAGAATATCATTCTCTTTTTATCTGTAGAAAATAAGGTGATAGAAGGTGAAATTGTATCTATAAACGCACCTGACTTATTTAAACAGCAAATGGCTACAGAATATCCCATGGCATCAAGTTCATTACAGAGGCTTATTGAAACCTTTTCAGCTCCACCTCCTCTAAAGTCATGCATTATAACGAGTATTTTTTTCATGTTCAGGTCAAACCAACTTAATTATTATTTTTCTAGTGTAAACCTTAAGAGGTAATAAAATTATATTTTTAGGGTAATCTAAAAAATACCTTTTTATGGTGTGTGGCTCTTTATACATCCGATAAAACCCTCTAAGTTTAAGTTTATTAATTATATAAGGGTAATATGTTTCACTTTTCGACTCTGCAAACTGACGAATAAAACCACCACAAGAAAACCCAATTCCTTTAAATTTCCTCTCTAGAAGCTCGAATAAGAACGTCTCCTGCCTTCCAGCACCTAAACCAGCGACAACAAAATCAACATTTAAATCATTAATTTTGTCAGCTAAAGCTGTAGAATTTTTGAAGTATCCATTGTGATACCCAGCAATCTTAAGTGATGGATAGTTAGTCATAATTTTCGAAACAAACTTCGTTACTTCTTTTTGCTCCGCACCCACAAAATAAATAGTTTTATCATTAGATTCGCAGTATTTGAATATTTCATCGGCAATTGAAGTAAAATCAAAACTTACTCTTCGTATTTTTTCCGTTGTTAAAATGCTAATTAATTTACTTAATAAACCACCATCACAATAAAACTGAATCTGTGACAATATTTTTTCATTAGAATCAAACGCTGAAGTAATTGAAGCTAAATTCAAAAAAGAGTATATTCCTGGTGATAGTTTAGATAATGACCAAGACGATTTGATTTTTATTGTTTGATTTGACACTTGAATGCTTCCTATGTTAAATAATTATTGGTTTATATTTACCCATATCGTTTTTAGAGACTTTTTTATATTTTTAATAGAAGGTCAATCAATTAAAAATATAATCTCTTTTTTTAATTCACTAAGGGGATTTCAATGTTACTAAAACACTCATATTTAGGCTTATCACAACGTTCATGATTTCAAAAGATTGTAAATCAATTGAAGAAAATTAACTTTTTTGAAAATTTTATTTATTAACAGAACCTCATTACTTATGTATACAATTTAATGTCACTATTCATAACTGGTATACCAACTTACAAATTCATTAATGCCGTCTTGCAATTTTGTCTTAGGTTTAAACCCTATAGCACTTTCTAATGCACTAACATCTGCAAATGTTCGAACTACGTCACCATCTTGCATTGGCATATAGTTTTTGTTCGCCTTTTTGTTTAAGGCATTCTCAACACAATTAATAAACTGTTCGAGTTCAACAGGTTGGTTATTTCCTATATTATAAATTTTGTATAAGGGTGAACCATTATCATTATTACTGTATGAAGTAGTTGGAATTGCATCTTGGATCCTTATAACTCCTTCCACAATATCATCAATGTAAGTAAAGTCTCTTTGCATTTTACCTTGATTAAATACGTTAATCGCTCGATCATTAGCAATCGCATCAGTAAACAGAAAAGGAGCCATATCTGGTCTGCCCCAAGGCCCATAGACAGTAAAAAACCTTAATCCTGTAGTAGGTAAATCATATAAATGGCTATAAGTATGTGCCATTAATTCATTCGATTTCTTTGTTGCCGCATATAAAGAAACCGGATGATCAACATTATCACCTGTAGAGAAAGGTATTTTCTTATTCGCACCATAGACTGAGCTAGATGATGCATAAACTAAATGCTTAACATTGTTGTGACGACAACCTTCTAATATTGTGGCAAAACCTACGACATTAGAATCAATATATGCCATTGGATTTTCAATAGAGTATCTAACACCTGCTTGAGCTGCTAAATGGATAACACGCTCAAAATTTTCTGTTGAAAATAAGTTAGCAATTCCCTCTCTGTCAGCTAAATCCATTTTAACAAAGGTAAAACTATCTAAATGTTCAATTCTTTTTAAACGAGCAAGTTTAAGGTTAGGATCGTAATAATCGTTTAAATTGTCTAAACCAATAACTTCATGGCCTTCTTTACATAAACGCTCAGCGACAAAATTACCAATAAACCCTGCAGCGCCTGTTACTAAATATTTCATTGCTTATTCTCACTCCCATTACCGATAACAGACAAAGCTCTACCTATACAGTAATAATCAAAACCTTTCTTTTGCATTCTTGCTGGCTCAAACATGTTGCGTCCATCAAAAATAACAGGTCTAGAAAGTGAATTTTTTATTAGCTCGAAATCTGGAGCCCTAAAGTTTTGCCATTCAGTACAAATAACTAAAGCGTTGGCACCGTTTAATGTTGCTTCTTTAGTACCCATTAGCACTAAGTCTTTACGGTGGCCACAAATACGCTGGGTTTCTTCCATGGCTTCAGGATCATAAGCTTGCACCTTGGCGCCTGCTTGCCATAATGCTTCCATTAAGACTAAACTTGAAGCCGCACGCATATCATCTGTATTGGGTTTAAAAGAAAGCCCCCACAAAGCAAACGTTTTACCTTCGAGGTTTTCACCAAAATGCTTGGTAATATATTCAAATAATTTATTCTTTTGACGTTTATTTACTGCTTCTACCGCTTTAAGTATTTCAGATTCATAACCGATAGCATCTGCAGTTTGTACTAAGGCTTGTACATCTTTTGGAAAACACGAACCGCCATAACCACAACCTGGGTAAATAAATTGATAGCCAATGCGTGGATCTGAGCCTATACCATGACGAACATTTTCAATATCAGCCCCTACCCGCTCAGCTATATTAGCCATTTCATTCATAAAACTAATTTTTGTTGCTAACATACAATTTGCGGCATATTTGGTTAGTTCAGCACTTTTAATGTCCATAACAATGATTTTTTCATGATTACGGTTAAAAGGTGCATAAAGTTCTCGCATCAGCTCTTCTGCATCTGTCTCTTATACACATCTGACGCTGCCGACGACTCCTTACGTGTAG
>OJAZ01000742.1_pt1 | contig 12530 bp, 9 predicted proteins | sample 1589851 | NCBI WGS metagenome assembly OJAZ01 (sample SAMN05416792, study PRJEB24817) | seawater metagenome | isolation source: Sea water | place: Canada:Atlantic | collected 2013-07 | reverse complement strand
CAGTGTTATATTTTCTTTTAGCATATATTACTTCGCTTTTGGAACTGTGTTTATCAATGAGAAATCGAACGATTAATCACTATCTTCGTCGTGTTCAGATACCACACGAACACCTCGTTCATCGGTAACAATTTTCATACCGCTTTCCAAAACAAAAGTATCTGGCTCGCTGGTTTCTAGCATAGAAACAACGGTTTGAACGGCTGTTTTTTCTGCTTCTTGCTCAGGCTCGTGACCACTATTGAAATTAATAATTTGTTTCCAACAGCGTGTAATAGCATCACCAAAGATCATCAATAAGTCATCAGTATTTGCGAGTTCAAGCCCTTTGTTTATTGCCTCTACTTCATCTGAAATACAATATATTTGTGATTCATCAATTCCTTCAGCTCTTAATGACGACGCTAAGAGTTCTGGAACTTCATTGACTCCTCGACCACGTCGATTATCATCGGCCTTACAAATGTAGATATCGAAATGCCCAGCTGCCGCTTTAGCAATATTCACTATATCTTCATCACGACGATCACCTGGGCCTGCCAGCACAGTAATACGCTTACCTTTAACTTCTAACTTACTCGCCAGTTCACTCATGCAACGCACACCATCTGCATTATGAGCATAATCAAGTATTACTCTAAAGTGATGTTCATCAAAAACATTCATTCTTCCGGGTGCTTGATAAAAGGTCGTGGTAAAGGTTCTTAAACCTTGTTGTATTGCCTCGAGCGGTTTATCTAAACAATAAGCTAAGGCTGCAGCAAACATAGCGTTTTGCACATTGTGCAGTGCTTTACCTTCCAAGGTCGCAGGAATTAAATGGGTCCAAAGTAAGGGAATATGAGTGCCGTTATCAAAAATGGTGATCATGTCACCGTTGATACCTTTTTCTAATACAACCGCACGACCGCCTGCACGAATATGCTCGCGGACTAAACTATGGCCGGTGTTCATAGTGACATAACATAAGTGTTTAGCTTTGGTATGTTCAGCCATTTTTAAACACTGAGGGTCATCAGCATTAAGAACAACACTATCTTTGGCTACTTCAACAACAATACGTTTAACTTCAGCAAGTTGATCAAGCGTATCTATGCCTCTAAGTCCTAAATGATCTTCTTGAACATTAATACAAGCTGCTACATCACATTCATTGTAACCAAGACCTGAGCGAGCAATACCCCCACGTGCTGTTTCTAACACGGCAATATCTACCGAGGGATCGCGTAAAACAATCTGAGATGAAACAGGACCAGTCATGTCACCTTTAACAGATAATTGACCATCAACATAAACGCCATCGGTAGACGTCATACCGACCACATGCCCAGCACTTTTTAAGATATGAGCTAACATTCTAGAAGTTGTCGTTTTACCATTTGTACCGGTAATTCCGGCAATAGGAATGCGCTTAGGTATCGATGGCGGGAACAACATATCAATGACTTTTCCAGCCACATCTCTTGGTTTGCCTTCACTTGGCGCTACATGCATTCTAAAGCCAGGTGCAGCATTAACTTCAACAATACCGCCACCAATATCTTTGTAAGATTGAGTGATATCAGACGTTAAAAAGTCAACCCCGCCAATATCTAGACCAACAGCTTTTACTGCACGTTCAGCCATGGTCTTATTGTCAGGATGAACCACATCTGTCATATCAATAGCGGTACCGCCAGTCGACAAATTAGCGGTTGAACGTAAGTAAAATATTTCACCTTTGGGTAACACAGTGCCTTGTGTATAATCGGCTTCTTCTAATAACCGTTCGGCTTGGGTGTCTAATTCTAACTGGGTCAGTACTTTTTCATGACCAACGCCTCGGCGAGGGTCTTCATTGACAATATCAATCAACTGACTGATATTATTAACGCCATCACCAATTATATGACCAGGTACACGTTTCGCAACAGCAACTAATTCGCCGTTAATAACCAGCATGCGATGGTCTAATCCTGTTAAGAAAGATTCAACTAAAACGGCCCTACTGGTACCCTGTTCTTTGGCAAAGGCAAAAGCGGTAATGACTTGCTCTTCCGTGTTTAAATCAATAGAAACACCACGACCATGATTCGCATTTAACGGCTTTAATACCACTGGATAGCCAATGCGTTTTGCCATTCTTACCGCTTGCGTATCTGAATACACCATACGTTGCTGAGGAACCGGTAAGCCGAGATCATTTAATAAATTATGGGTGTCTTCTTTATCACAAGAAATCTCAACGGCAATATGCTTAGTTTCACTGGTGATGGTTGCCTGAATTCGCTTTTGATATTTACCATGGCCAAATTGAACTAGGCTGTACTCATTTAAGCGTAACCAAGGAATATCACGTTCTTCTGCAGCATCAACTAATGATTGGGTACTAGGACCGAATTCTTTACGTTGAGCAAAACGAATAAAATCAGCTAACTCTTGCTGAAAATCAAAGTCGTCTTCAATTTTGGTTTGTAACTCAACTTGAATAGCAACAGGCATTAATGAAATTAATAGATTTCTCGCCAATATCGCCGCTTCAAGGCCGACATCACGTTGTTTGTACTGGAAAACCATGTTGTATTCAGCGACTTTACCTGTGCCACGTGTTTTACCAAACGTGACTTCTGTGCCTGCAATACATTGTAATTCGAGGGTAACATGCTCCCAAATATGAGCAATCCAGGTACCGTCATCTTCTTTTAAGCGTCTGATAAAACCACCAGGCTCTCCATAAGAGCAACCATGCTGGTCTAAACTTGGCAGGTGAGTGAGTAATCCTTGAATAAATTCATTACCCAGTCTAACTGAGGGATATTTTTCCAAAATGCCGATATCTACTATATGGCGAATCACAGGAAAATGAGCATAAACATTAGGGCCAACATACACGTTGGAAGATTGTATTTTCATAGTGATTTCCTTTATTACTCTGACGAGAACTTTATATTATCCAATAACAACTAGACTACGATTACAACTACATAAAACGTCGTTTAGAAAAGATAACACGGTTTTATTGAAGCGCAAACTACTTGCTAAATAATATTTTTAGAGGGAATATGAAAACGTTGGGGGTACGGTTAAATGGATGAAATATAAAAATAAAAGCCTGACAACTAAAAAGGTGGCAGGCTTTAAAAAGAAGGATAATTTACCTGCTGGTCTAAGTTGCAGGTTTCGCTATTCTTTCGTTGATACAATAAGTTGCGCCGGGGCTAAGCACGTGCAACTTTAGTCCAATTAACGTTATGGCTTCGCCTCTATTAGCATCAGCCATTGAACTGTGGGTTAAATCTGAAGGGTCAACCACAGTAATGCTACCGTGACCAACGACTTCCAAAGTTCCTGACGGATCAATAAAGGCAGCTGTATTTTCACAAATACCAAGACCTGAAGCAAATGGGTTGTAAGAGATGGCCGATAACAAACGTCCTAATCGGTTTCGTTGGCTAAAATGCTGATCAATTATGACTTTATTAATCAATCCCATACCTGGTGCAAAAGTAACCCCTTCTTCATTGGGTAAAGCCCCAGTGCGTCCGCCGGCAATCATATGGCCAGGCATAATAGCTGCTCCTGCAGAGGTACCGGCAACATGAACACCTGCAGCATTAAGTTTACGAATGCTTTGAGCCACCGGAGTACCACCTAAAATAGTAGACAAGCGTAATTGGTTACCACCAGTGATAAAAATGCCAGTGGCATTGTTTAATTCTGCTAGATAGTCTTCACTATTTGCCTGCTCACGATCATTAATAGGCAAAGAAACAGCTTTCTTCACACCTAATTCATGAAAAACAGTTTCATAATTTGACCCTGTATCATCGAGTTGTGATGCGGTTGGAATAATAACTATATAAGCATTCTCTCCACCACAAAGCTCAACAAAACGCTTTAAAATAATAGGATCATTTACGCGTTCTTCTGCCCCCCCGATTGGGATTACGAATCCCCTTTGTTGACCGTCAGTCGTTTTTGCTGGACACATATTTACCTCTATTCGAATGTACCTTTAATCATTGTTTGATTATTTTGCTTATGCCATACACCTTGTGCCATGACATCAGTAATTTCATACTTTTCATTCATCACCAATAAATCCGCATCAAAACCAACGGCGATTTGCCCTTTGTTTTTAAAACGTAAAATATTAGCAACATTGCTTGTTAACATAGGCAGAACGGTTTCAAGTGACAAACCTTTATTTAACGTTGCTACCAATGTTTCTCCTAATGTACTCGCTCGACCAAAATCCATATGTTGTAATTCACCTTGTGGGTCAAAACAAGGTAAGCAACCTCCGCCATCCGAGCTAAGGGTTATTTGTTCTAAGGGTAATTGCCTTTCAACAGCCATTTCAATTGCGTCACAAGCTTCCCAGCCTGGCTGAGCGGTTCCTGCGGGAAATGCTGTTAAGTCAATATGACAACCTTTACTTAATAATTTACAACTATCTTCAAACAAAGGTTTGTTACGATTAACATGCGTTGGATTAAATACTCGTGCAGGAAGTTCAGTTTCTCTTATTGCGCGTTCTATTAATTCTAAACGTCTTTCACCATCACCTAAATGAAAATGAATAACACCCGCTTTTCCAGTGATTAACCCTGCTACATGAGTTTCACTCGCTAAGCGAATCACTTCTTCAAACGTTGGTTGGCTAGAGCGATGATCACTAATGGCAAACTCTCCGATACCAATAACGGGTTCAAGAAAAGCAATATCTGACTTTGCACTACCCGTGATAGTCGTTAGAGGAAAGTGGTAGCCACCAGTCCAACAATAAGCCGATAATCCTTCTTCACGCAAGCCATAAACTCGGCTTAATAAATTTTCGGTACTGCGGGTAGTATCATCAGTGCCAAGTAAACCAACCACTGTGGTTACACCAGCATGAGTAAATTCAGTTAGACCAACAGGAGGTACTTGCGTCGCAAAACCTGCTTCTCCGCCGCCACCGGTAATGTGAGCATGACTATCAATAAAACCAGGCGTTAAAATAGCGCCATCAAAATTAATAACCTTAACGGGCCATTGTTTTGGGATGGTAATTTCGCCTTGGCCATGATCATAAATTGCGGCAATTTTATTACCTGCAATAAGAACATCTTTAATACCTAGGGGATTTGGTGCATAAATATTTACATTACACAATAATATGAGCATCGTTTGGCTATCGTTCATGGTAGATATAATGAAGTTGCATTTAGCTTAACTCATTAGTTTTTATGATAAAAAACATAATAAACAACAAACCAAATCAACACTGAAAAAAGTAAACGCCAATTGTAACACAATTTACTAGACTGAAATGAAATGTATGAATACGTTAGGTTTTATTATTATGCTTTCTTTGAATGGTATGAGTGACATGCAGATTGTTCATGAGGATTGACAGAAACATAATAGGCAAGCTTAAGCGTTATCTCTAGCTTTTATAACCTACTTTATACTAGTGATAAAAGGCTGTGAACAGCCTTTTACCACATCAATCAATTTAAGTAGTTACCGGAGTAACTCCGCTAAGTTTATTGGCACGTTTTTCATCTAACTTTAGATGAATACTACTGCCAACATAACCTGCGGCAATACCACAAATAGACGCAGCCAAAACAGCCATTAATACAGTACTCGCTTCATTAAAGGCAAAAGGAGCAAGTAAACCAGGTATTGGAGCAGCAGTGCCCGGAGCATCGTTGATGATATTAAAATAAACCGCAACTAAACCAGATAAGGCTCCGCCGAAAAAGTTACAAGAATAAATCTTGAAGGCATTTCTTGTGACAATATCCGCTTGGGTGAGTGGCTCCAACATAATAGCGATAACTTTGTTTCTATCGCCTAATTTGAGTCTCTTCATTAAGATACCATTAGTGAAAGATCCGCCAACACAGGCAATTGCAGCTATTCCCATAGGAAGACCCGTCAAACCTAGGATAGCAGTAAGTGCCATAGAGCTTAATGGTGAAGTACAGATCATTTTGATTAAGCCACCAAGTAAAAAGCCCATAACATAAGGCGATGCAGAAGTAGCCCCAGTGATAGCTGAGCCTATAATGGCCATAATACTACCGACGACAGGCCCTGATGCATGAGCAATGATATAAGCGCACGGTGCGAGAATTAAAGCGCCAACGATAACATCGATCCCCTCAGGAAGGTGTTTTTCAATAACTTTGGAAATAAAGTAACAAATATAGCCTGCAATAAAACCAGCCAATATACCGGTTCCTTTAGTGGCAATAGCAGCAACGATGGCAAAAACAGGATTAGCACCTAAGGCTAATGCGACAAGAGCTGCCGCAGCAGGCCCTCCCATAGACCCCGCAGCGAGGCCAGTTTCTCTTAGGAAATCAATTCCAAGAAAATCACCTGAGATGTAGGCATGAATAGCTTCAACGAGAAAACTAGCAACCGCCGCGGAGGCAAGTCCGCCCATGGCTTTTGTGCCGTAGGGCGCAAAACGACTAAATAAAGAAAATGCGGTTAACGCAGCGAGAAGAAGGGTAATACCCTTAAGTAATTCCATAAAAAATTCCTAAGCAAAGGCGGCATATGTTTTGTTTTTTTGAAGGTATGAAAAACTCAAATAATGATGAGCGTTCCCTTGTTAACATTGCCATGTAATTGTTGAAGCATTAATAATTCACTGTAGATATTTACTACTATCTAGCACCTATTAATAATGCTGTATTGATTATCTATCTGATCGATTATTGAGCTGGTTTTTAAATATCTAAAAATTTGACCTTTTCATTATTCATGTTTACTAAGATACAAAGGTTGAGATAGCGCAACAAAATACACTTTAAATGAAATAAAATCCACAATAGTGAATAAAGTTTCCTATAGGAAACTCGTTTATTTTGTTTAAATGGTCATTAAGCAATCAATTACATTGAGTTCATCACGAGAAGATACGCTGGGTGCATGGATAAACGTTGAGGGTTATTTTGTCTATACCCATTTTATTGTTGAAAAATACAGCAAGGTTACTTGTATTAGAAAGCTATTATTATTCATTATCACGAGGGCTACCTTTGATATAATAATGATCACTGAATAAGCTTATTTATTTTTCAGAGTTCAGTGAGAGCAAACACCTATCAATCAATAATCATGATGTATTTTGAATGCTTCACATTTAAAATATCAACAACATAGCACTACTTTATTAATTCAATAATAAAGAATCAGTTAATCAAAAACCGTTGCTAAATTAAATTGTTGCTTAGTAATACACTCACCAGAGGGCGCATAACTACGGTCATAGGTTTCAACAGTGCCTTCGACATCTTGCGTGATAATAGTGGTTGTTCGTGTCCCATAGGTAGGTGATTTAATAAAAATGGCACTGAGTAGTTGTTCCCATTCCTCATCAAGGCCTGTTTCAGGCAATAAATGCGGTAAAGCTTGTTTGTCATTGGTCATTAAATCAAACAAGGCTTCAATGGATAAGTTTTTTTGTGAACGTATAGTCTCACTTAGCAGCTTTTCTCCTCTTGCCATTTTAGGCCAAATATCATCTAACGCACCATTACAAATGCTATGCACTCCTTCACTAAGCTGATGACTTTGATTATTTACACTGTCATAACAGTACAGTTGCTTCAAAGAACCATAGATGAGATTAAAGCCATGATATTGGCTTGCTTGCTGAGCCAACTCAGCTGTCATGTTTATTTTAGTGTCGGCTAAAGCCTGTAAAACAAGATCGCCCCTAGATTTTTTAGGTGCCTCACTTAAAGGAAGTTTTCTAAAGTTAGTTAATGCTGCAAATTTTCCCGTTGACGATAAACCTAACCAAGTCCCGCCTGCTTGCAGATCTTTTCCTGCCAAGATATTGGACTCTTGCCAGACATGCATAGCCTGCGTTGGACGTTGATGAAACTCATCTCTATTGGCACATATAATCAAGGGATACTTTGGGTGTTGCTCGATAGCAATAAATAAAATGCACATGAATGAATTCTTAAATCGGCTTAAGTTAAGGCTTAACCTGATTATTGCACCCTGTTAATGTTGTGACTACCTATTAATTGTTAAGTTCTTGTCATGAGGATGACACTATATTTGGTGATAATTGGGAGGGGAGCTTTCTAAGTAAAACATTCTACAAACACATTGTTACCATTTTAAAAGTTACTTTTAAAAAAATCGTTTTATAATTTATTAATAATAAATTTTTGAAACAACTGACGTTATCAACGGTCTATTGAAATACAGTGTATTAATGGAATTCAATATGAATAAAAGTTTTATAGCGTTATTTTTTATCACATCACTTATTACTACTAATAACGCAGTGGCTAACTCGGCGATAAACAAACTTGATAACCCAATAACCCAAGGCATAAACCATTTAGGTTTAACGGTCTCCAATTTAGAAAAATCTACTCAGTTTTTTACAGAGACATTGGGTTGGAAAGTCGTTGGCGGTTATGATGATTATCCGTCAAAATTTGTCACTGATGGCAAACTATTTTTGACACTCTGGCAAGTAACAAAACCATCAAAAAGTATCGCCTTTGACAGGAAAAATAACGTTGGTCTGCACCATTTAGCCTTAAGTGTTGCCAGTATAGAAGATTTAAATACGCTATATGAACGTTGTAAAAAGACAGATGGTGTCATTATTGAATTTTCACCTGAGCCTAACGGTGATGGTCCAACTATTCATATGATGATAAGAGAGCCAAGTGGTAACAGAATTGAATTTGCTGTTACGCCTAAATAAATATAATAATCACTGTGATGTTAGATTAGAACGATGTCGAAGTGTTAGCCATCCATCATAGTGATTTACTATTTTAAGCTATTGAAAATATCGCTGATAATGCAAGTATGTATACTAGTAATCAGACTGAAGTGCCCATTTACCTTTATAAGGCATTATCGTTAGTACTTTTAAAGCGATAAATTGAAAGGGCTAAGCGCCTCGCTCATACTGACAAAAAATAAGGAATAAACATGTTAACAAAACTTAAAAACTTCTTTAGCCAAGAGCTAAAAATTAATGACCAAGAAGATACACAAGATAAAATTCAGTTAGCCGCTGCTATATTACTCATCGAAGTTAATAGAGCAAGTTTAGAAAAATCATCTATTGAACAACAGGCAATTAAAGTCGCACTCGGAAAATCCTTTAATTTATCAGGACAAAAGCTTGATTCACTGGTTGAGCATGCAACCGCCCACGGTGAAGATGTTACCTCGCTTTACCCGTTTGTTAAGTTAATTAATGAAAATTATAGTGGCCAACAACGCGTTCAACTGGTGAAGACTCTTTGGGAGGTAGCATTAGCCGATCAAAAAATCAGTATTTATGAAGAGCATTCCATTCGCCAAATTTCAGATTTACTACATGTACCGCACAGTGACTTTATTAAAACAAAATTGGAAGTATTAGAGTTAAACACTTAATTACTATTAGACTGCCAACACTATTAAAAATAACAAAGTAGTCATATGGCTGATTAATGCAGTTCTATTATTCAAGCGCGAGAATACATATCAAAAAAATGAGATAAAATGAATTTATTAATGGAACATGCATTAACCGTTTTCATGGCTTTTTTTGCCATAATGAACCCTATCGCCAACACCGCAGTTTTCGCAGGATTAACCGGAGATAAAAATAAGCTTGAACAGAGAAAAATTGCAGCTAAGGCCTTAATTATTACCTTTATAGTTATTGCTAGCTTTGCAATTTTAGGTAAATCAATCTTTCACTTATTTGGTATAACGCTCCCAGCGCTGCGAATAACCGGTGGTATATTAGTCTTTATTGTCGGTTACCATATGCTTCAAGGTTCCGGTTCTAAGCTTCATCATACCCAAGGTGATGATAGCTCTGATTCTGATGTAGCAGTGTCTCCATTGGCTGTGCCACTTCTTGCAGGACCAGGCACCATTGCCACAGCAATGAATTATTCATCATCTAACGGATGGATGGAAATAATAATCACCCTCTCAGTATTTGCAGCTTTATGCCTAATTACCTTTATTTGTTTTATCTTTAGTTCGCGTATTTTAGCCGCTATAGGTAAAAGTGGCTTGAGTATTGTTACTCGATTGATGGGGTTAATTTTAGCTGTCATAGGCGTTCAGATGTTATTAGTTGGAATCAAAGCAGTCATTAGCACGCTAGGCTAAAACATCGAGAAACAACATTAACGCTTCAAGTATGCGCTCAAAATTATGATTACTAAACCGAATGATTCTAACTGAAATTAACACAGTAACAGAAGATAGTTGACCATCCGTTAACGCGGGTAGTGCAAAGGTTGTACTGCTCAGTTAATGAAGATTAGCCTTTCTATCATCAACTCGATTTAATCATTCTATTGAGTTCACCTTGCTTTTTAGTCATCAATACACCAGCAATCATGGCATACAATAATGTTAATGACCAAAGCTGCATTTGAATTTGTACTAAATTATCAATGCTATCTCCCATCTGATTTAACCGCAAAAAACCATTAATTGCTGGCGTTGATGGAAAGAATTGAGTAATGATATTAATCACTGTAGGCATGTTGGATGTAGGCCATATAAAACCAGCTGAGAATACTAAAGGAAGCGAGCTTAATAATACAACAAGCGTTGCTAGCTCCTTTCTTGGTATTAATAAACCAACGACAGTACCTAAAAAAATCACAGAAAGTAAAAAAGGAAAAGCCAGTGTCATCAAATCAGGAATGGTGGCTAAGCGATTGATACCATAACTTTCAAAACTGTACCCAAAATAAAAGCTGAACAACACTAAATAAATAGTCAACATCAATAATGAGCGAACAAGCAAAACTCGCCAAACAGGATAAATAAGCCAGTAACTTGATTGTAATTTTGAAATTGGTTGTGATTTCACTATATTTTCATACTGTCCAGCAGTGAGTAGGCCCAAAGCAATAAGCAAGGTTTGATGTAAAATTAAGACAAATACAGCTGGAACAATATAGTTTAAATACCCTAAACTAGCGTTAAAAGTGGGTTTAAGATTCAAACCAATTGCGGAATACTGTGAAGAAGCTAAAGCAATATTATCTCCTCGCATCACCATTCGACTTACTTTAACTTCAGCTGCTAACGTTGATGTTGAACGAACCAGCCCTTCAATGACAGTACCATAAACTAAAAAATACGAAGCGTTGCCTGCAAAAAGTAAATGTGGGCTTTTCTCAAGAAGTAAATCACGATAAAAGTGTTGCGGGATCAGAAGAAACCCCGTTATATGTCCCTCAATGAGCAAGGCCTTCGCTTCTTCAATACTATAGACTTGCTGGGTAATATTAACTTGTGGTGTAGCATTAGCCATGCGCTCAATAGTGCGACTTAATTGGCTATCATCCAAATTAATCACAGCAATACTTTGTTCTTGTGGCGTTTGGTTAATATAAGGCAAAGGGTAGAGAAATGAATAAATGATCACGCCGCCAAATACGGTAACGAGTAAAGGAATATTAGTGAAGATAGCGTAAAATTCGCAACTTATTAATCGTTTCCAAGTCATAAATTACAACCTTTTTCGATAATTTCTTTCTTTGCTTCATGTAAACTATTTAAGCGTTGGCGTTTCTCAACCAGTAATTTTGCAATATACAAGCCACTCACAAAAGTGATTAAAGCAACAAAGCTTCCAATACTATGATTAAGGGTTGTTGCATAATTCACCTGCTGAATTTGTACGGTTATATAATGACTAATAGGTAATAAGGCCCGCCATAGTTGCGCTAATAAAGGCATATCGGTTGTTGGAAATGTGACGCCCATAAAAGCAAATGCAGGGGCTGCGAATCCCGCCACCAAACTCATGGCACGTGTGACATCAAGGGTAATAAAGAAAAATAACGTCGCAACACTTGCGCAGGCTAGGACCAAGAAAAATTGAGCTAATATCAATAAAAGCCAACTTCCATGCATGGGCCACTGAAGTGTGCCGTAAAACACACTGAGATATATAATACCCTGCATCCAAAAAATTAAAATATACGGGATTAACCTTTTCAGTTCTTCATTAAAATTAAGATGAGCAAGCCATTGTTCTAATGAAGAATTTTGCAGAGGTCTTGCCCAGACAAGTACGATAGTCGCAATAATAATAATTTGCCACATAGCAGGAATAACCGCAGTAACAAGAAATTGACCATAATGCGTATTAGCATTAAATAATGGCGATATTTGTGATGAAATAGGTAGTGCTTCCCCTATCGCTTGTTTTACGTTGCCACGCGTATTTGCTAAGTTTTTAAAGGTTTCTATTTGGGCGACATAAGTGCCATGAGCACTTAGCATGGCCGAATTAATTAACTTACCAATCAAAATGAACTGACTATTATAAAAGGCTGTCACTTGAGGCATTTTGCCCAACAAAGTGTTTTTTTCTAAGGAATTTGGAATAATGACTAACGCATAGATACTCCCTTCTCTAAGGGCTGCATTGGCATGCTCCATGGAGTTAAAATGCTTTACTACGGCTAAGGTAGGACTGGCATTATAATATCGTATGAGCGAACGTGATACTGAACTGTTGTCGTGATCTATTACAC
>OJAZ01000741.1_pt1 | contig 12547 bp, 8 predicted proteins | sample 1589851 | NCBI WGS metagenome assembly OJAZ01 (sample SAMN05416792, study PRJEB24817) | seawater metagenome | isolation source: Sea water | place: Canada:Atlantic | collected 2013-07 | reverse complement strand
CATATAGAAATAGGCTCAAGTCACGCCAATGATATTTCAGCCATTAATGCCATACTGCGTTATAAAGAGTTTATGGGGCAAATCCGTGCTATTGGTATGAAAATGGCTGAAAACCATCAAGACAATATTTATGGAAATGTTGAAGTTAGTTTATTGATAGGAAAACAATTAAATACCTTGCTCATATTTAAAAATGCAGCAAGTTCAGCTCAAAAGTCAATCTGTGGCCACTATTGTGATGCTTTTGCGCTGCGACAACACTTAGAGTCTTCTTATCTAGAAACAATGCAGTTTGAAGATAAAGATGTCAGAGCCGCAAGATGGTTCAAGGTGATGTCAGCAAAAGTCGATAATTTAAATAGCGTGGTTCAAAGACTCATTAACGAATTTGATGGGCAAATATACATTGAAAGTCAAAAATTGAAAAAAGAAGGTTATTTGATCATTCTTGCCATGTTGATATTTTTGTTGGTGGCTATATTCTTTGCCTTAGTGCTTAATTACAGCATTATTAGCCCAGTAAGAAAACTCACGTACGCATTAAATGATATGTCTGAAGGGCAGAATAACATTCACTTTAACCATATTGATAGCAAAGATGAAATTGGATCTATGCAATTAGCTTTTGAAAAGCTTCGCCGGAAATTGCTTCAAGGTGATGTGTATAAAGCGACAGTCAGTCAGCAGCAGAAAGAGATTAAATACCGAAAGTCTCAACAGGATCATTTTCAGCAACTAGCCTTGACTGATGCTTTAACCGGTGCTGTTAATCGCCACCACTTTAACGAGGTACTTGATCAAGAAATAGCCAATGTTAATAATCATGGCAGCCCATTATCTATTATGCTGTTAGATATTGATCACTTCAAAAGTGTCAATGACCGTTATGGTCATGGTGTAGGAGATGAGGTCTTGGTAATGTTCTATCAAACGTGCGTTGAAGCAGTTCGAAGTAGTGACGTTGTTGCCCGTATTGGTGGTGAAGAGTTCGTGATTATTATGCCAAATACTCAGTTGGTCAATGCCCAAAAGTTTGCTGAACGTTTACGACAAAAAATAGCAAAACTTGAATTAAATATTGCCAATAATCAAATATCTGTAACGGTTAGCATTGGGGTGAGTCAGTGGCAAAGTGAATATTTTACCAATGCTGAAACTTTTGTAGCCCATGCGGATAAATCTCTCTATCAAGCAAAAAATAGTGGCAGAAATAAGGTTGTCGTTGCTCAACAGTGATCAATTAACGTATATATGTAAATAAACGTAGATAAGTGACTACTTATCGTCATTACCTTGTTGTTTTATCAAAATAAATTTATGGTGTTAGGCATTATTTTTCGTTACAGGAATTACAATGCTTAAAACGTCATTACCGCGTAATTTAGTTACCTTAGATTCATCTAATAAGCCAATTCAGAAACCTATTAGTCAGCCTATTAGTCAATTTATTAGTAAAAAAACTACGTTTACTCTGCTCACCATCACTATGCTATCGTTGGGCTTAACGGCTTGTTTACCCAATGAAAAACAAGATGCAAAAGTAGTTATCAATAAAAATCCTTACCCGAGCACCTATCAAGCATTACCTAGTGAAAGTACTTTATTAACTAATGCCACAATTTTAACCGGTACCGGTGAGCGTATCAATAATGGGGATATTTTGTTAGTTAATGGCAAAGTCACTCAGGTGGGCAATAATTTGTCAGTAGAGCAGGCCACTGTTATTGATATGAAAGGTAAATGGATCACGCCAGGCATTATTGATGTTCATTCTCATTTAGGCGTTTATCCTAATCCAGAAGTAGAGTCACACTCCGATGGTAATGAGATGACGTCTCCTAATACGTCAGAAGTATGGGCTGAACATAGTGTTTGGCCACAAGATCCTGCTTTTCAAGCAGCGCGTGCTGGCGGTATCACAAGCTTACAGATTTTACCTGGTTCAGCTAATTTATTTGGTGGTCGCGGCGTTACATTACGCAACGTACCGAGTGAAACTATGCAAGGCATGAAGTTCTCGGGTGCGCCTTACGGCTTGAAAATGGCGTGTGGTGAAAACCCTAAACGTGTTTATGGTAGTCGAAAAGTTTTACCTTCAACGCGAATGGGTAATGTTGCTGGTTACCGCAGCGCTTGGCTTGCCGCTACAGAATACAAACGTGATTGGGATAAATATGACAGTGACTACAGTGCAGGGAAAAATCCTGATGCACCTAAACGTGATTTAGCACTCGATACCTTAATGGGCGTTTTAGACGGCGAAATTTTAATTCATAACCATTGTTATAAAGCGGAAGAAATGGCGGTAATGATTGATCTTGGTAATGAATTTAATTATCACTCAGGTACCTTTCATCATGCAATTGAAGGTTACAAAGTCGCCGATTTATTAGCGGCTAATGGTAACTGTGCTGCTATGTGGCCAGATTGGTGGGGATTCAAAATGGAAGCCTATGACATGGTTGAAGAAAATGTTGCCATTGTTGATGCCGTTAAAAATTCTTGTGCTGTTGTCCATTCAGATTCAGCAACAACTATTCAGCGTTTAAACCAAGAAGCGGCGAAAGTGATGTACCGCGCCAATGAAAATGGTTTTGCCTTAAAAGAAGAAGATGCCATAAAGTGGATTACCGCTAATGCAGCCAAATCTTTAGGTATTAACGATGAAGTAGGTAGCCTAGAAGCTGGCAAGAATGCTGATGTCGTGGTTTGGAATATGAACCCATTTAGTGTTTATGCCCAAGCTGAACAAGTGTTTATTGATGGTGCTAAAGTTTATGATCGTTTTGATGATAAATACCAAGCTAAAAGTGACTTTTTACTTGGTCAACAGCTAGATAATCACGTGAGTAAAGTGGTTACTCAATTAGAAAAAAAATCAGCTACTAACCCGGCAACTCATCCGGCAATTAAGCCAGCAAATAAAAAATAGGAATCACAATGAAAAATACTCAATTACTTACTTCATTGCGCTATGTTTTGCTTGGCGCACTTACTGTAACAACTAGTGTTGTTCAGGCTGAATCAATCGCAATTACCAATGCTACTGTTTATACCGTAGCTAAAAAAGGTGTTTTATTTCAAGCAACCGTTATGGTCGATGAAGGAAAAATTACCGCCGTATATGGTAAAGATGAAGTGCCTGAATCGCTTAGTGCGGACACTATCATCGATGCTAAAGAACGTATTCTAACGCCTGGTTTTATTGCAACGCATAACTTACTTGGTTTAGTGGAAGTTGGTGCAGTGTCCGATACTCGCGATAGCTCGGATAAAGATGCTGATATTACTTTTGATGCCAGTTTAGCGTTTAACCCTAAATCTACGTTAATCGCCTATGCTCGAAAGGGCGGTATTACCAGTAGTTTAGTTATGCCCTATGGTGGTGAAGATGTTATTACGGGCCAAAGCTTCGTTGTTAACTTATCAGGAGACTTTGACAGTGTGATCATGCCACAAAATGCCGTGATCGTTTCGCTGGGTGCTTCGGGCAAAGGCTCTCGGGCAACAAAACTTCAAACGTTAAGCAATGAACTTGAAGATGCGCAAAAAGCGTTAGCTAAAGCAGAAAAAGTTAAAGCTAGCAGTAAAAAAGAGAAAGAAGAAAAAGAAGCCGAAACACCATCACGATCTGAGCTGGTTCTAAATGAGCTATTATCGGGAGATAAGCCTTTAATTGCTTATGCTGATAGGGCGACTGATATCTTAGCTTTACTTAAGTTAAAACAGAAGTTTAACCTTAATTTGATACTCGCTGGCGCCAGTGATGCGGTATTAGTTAGCGATGAAATAGCTAAAGCCAATGTTGTTGTGATGATGAGTGCTATCGATAATTTACCTAGCAGTTTTGACTCCTTGCATAACTCACTTACTAACGTTGCTAAACTGACTGATGCTGGTGTGAAGGTGATTATCAGTAATAGTGGTGAAAGCTATAATATTAATCAATTACGTTTTGATGCGGGTGTGGCGGTTGCCAATGGTGTCGCTGCAACTACTGCTTTAGCAGCCGTTACAGCTAATGTTGCCGATAGTTTTAACTTAAACTCTGGTCGTATTGCGGTTGGTAAAAATGCTGATTTAGTTTTATGGAGTAGTGACCCTTTTGAAATAAGCACCAAAGTGGATGCTATGTGGATTAACGGTCAAGCCATGTCATTAAAATCACGTCAAGATGCATTACGCGAGCGTTATACCGTCGAAACGGATATGCCACGTGCGTACACTAAATAATTTATTAAGCGTGTAATCATTCACAAAAAGTTTATGTACGATTAAATAAATCCTGTATTTTAAGAAGCATTTAAAATCCAGGATTTTTTATTTTAATCGCTTCAATGATTGAAATAACCACACTGATCACCTAGCGCTTCGCAATCAGGAGATGGCATCAAGAGAATAAACTTGTATTTTAACCTCCATTCTCTATCATTGGAGTAATTCTCATACTTAACTAACTCTTTTATAAGCAACTATCATGCGTTTCATTATTACTTTATTTTTAATACTTCAACTTACTACTTTGGCTTTTTCGGCCCACTCTAGAGACAAGATTGGTCTGGTGTTAAGTGGTGGCGGTGCTAAAGGATCAGCCCATATTGGCGTACTTAAAGTACTCGAACAGCATAATATTCCTATCGATTATGTGGTAGGTACGAGTATTGGCGCCTATGTTGGTGGAATGTACGCGTTAGGTTATGAAGTGAGTGAAATTGAAGCCATTATGCTTGGCATGCCTTGGGATGAGAGCTATTCAGACTTTATACCCAGAGAATCATTGGCTTATGATAAAAAACAGCATAGAGATAGGTATAACATATCAATACGATTAGGTTATAGCGATGGTGAATTTAAAGTTCCACATGGGTTGTTGTTAGGTCAGAGTGCTTACCAAATTCTACAGCGTTCAACGGATACTGTTCGCTCTTTTGACAGTTTTGATGATTTGGCAATCCCTTATCGCGCTGTTGCTTCTGATATCGCCACAGCAAAAATGGTCGTTCTCGATTCTGGCAGCATTAATGAGGCTATGAAAGCCTCAGCAGCGGTACCAGGTATTGTAGCAGCCGTTGAAATTGATGGTAAAACGCTAGTTGATGGCGGCATCACCAATAACATGCCAATTGATGTAATCAAAGCAATGGGCGCCGATATTGTTATTGCTATTGATATAGGTTCGCCACTCGCTGAACAAAGTGAGCTAACCAGTACGGTATCTGTACTCAATCAGCTATCTACAATTCTCACCAACAATACCAGTTTGGCGCAAAAGGCGTTACTTACTGATAAAGATATTTTGTTGCGTCCAGCTATCGATAAATTAAGTACCACTGACTGGTCTGTTATGCCTGAAGCTTTGAAGTTAGGTGAGCAGGAAGCACAGGCACAATCACAAGCGTTGATGAAATTAGCAATCAGTGATGTTGATTATCAAGCCTATAAAAATCAAAAAAAGCTGAAGGCAAAAAAATGGTTTGATGCTTTACCCAGACATATTACTAAAATTAAAATTAACAATAACTCTAAAGTAGAAAACGACATAATAGAGAAAGTTTTTGCGGTTGAACTAGGAAAAAAACTCACTAAAGAAGCCTTAGATTTAGCTATAAATAGAGTCTATGCGTTAGATAAATTTGAACAAGTCACCGTTGAATTTGATGATTCGCCAGAAGGACGAATTATCACCTTAACTACGCAAGCAAAGTCTTGGGGACCAAATTATTTTGATTTTGGCTTTAACTTAAAAACAGATTTCTCTGATCAGTCTATTACGTCAATCAATATGTCTTATTTGATGACAAATGTTTCGATGAATGGTGGACGTTGGTTAAACGAACTTGAATTGGGGTGGGAAAGTTTACTCGCGAGTGAGTTCTATCAACCGCTTGATCACAGTCATGATATATATAGTAGAGCAAGAGTCTCTTTTGCCCAAGATAAGTGGGAGAAAACAAGTTTTCGTGAAGAGCTCAGAAATGAGTATTATCAAGCGACACTAGCATTGGGCTATGATTATTCTTTTAAAGGGATTATTGAGTTAGGCGTTATTGCTGAAACAGGTGATCTTTCTCTTGATAAACCAGGTACTGATGATTTTGATTATGACAGTTACGGGAGTTTTATAACGTTTGGTTACGATACCCTAGATAGTATTAATTTCCCCACCAATGGTAATAAACTATTAATTGAAGTGAAGTGGTTAAAAGATGAATATTCACCTCAATTAAGTGATGTAGAAAAAGATACTGCGACTACCTTTGCCCTTGATTGGCGAGGCGCTATAGGGATTAGAGGCCATACTTTTGTTGGAATAGCCTCTTTTGCCACTATCGACAATGAAAGCGACTTTAGTGTCCATGTAACTGAATTAGGTGGATTTCTAAACCTTTCAGGTTACCAAGAAGATGCGCTAATTGGTGTACATAAAGTCTTTGCTGCAGTTGTTTATCAATATGATTTAGGTCGTGAAATACCCGGTGGCTCAGGCTTACCTATTTATTTAGGCACAAGTTTAGAAGCCGGGAATGTTTGGGGGGGAGAAGACAGGATTAGGTATAATGATTTAATCAGTTCAGGCAGTATTTACCTAGGTACAGATACCAGTTTTGGGCCTGCAGTTTTAGGGATGGGCTTTGCGACAAGTGGAGAACATTCATTCTTCTTATCGATAGGTAAAAACTGGTAGTGATAAAGGTGAATATTTTTACACGGCTTGTTATCAAGTAAAAGCAGAGAGGTAACATTTTATGCTATCAAACAACCTCTTCTTTTTATAGAATTTAACTGCTTATAGAATTTACCGTTTCATAACCTAACCATATTAGTTTACGCCATGACAAAAATACCACTAAATAATGATTTTGCTCAAGTTACTTCAATTACACTAAACCAAGAAAGTGGTGAAGAGCGGTTTGAGGGACTTAATATTTCTCATGCCTATTGCCAAGCAAAGGTAAGTTTATACGGTGGGCAAGTCTTAAGCTTTAAACCCAGTGGTCATAGGGATGTTTTGTGGTTAAGTGAACAAGCTAGTTATCAAATGGGTAAAGCTATTCGTGGTGGTATCCCTTTGTGCTGGCCTTGGTTTGGTGCTAATGATAAACAAAGTCAATATCTCACAGAAAATCCAAACACAGCATTAAAACCAGTGAATCATGGTTTTGCTCGTCAATTGCCATGGCACATAACAAGCATTGATGCTGATGAGAGCGGTGTTACTTTAGTTTTAGTGTTAAGTGGTGATAAGCAACACCCGCTCTGGCCTAATGCGTATACCTTAACGCAAACCTTATTTTTTGGTAAAAACCTTAAACAAACACTGACGATGAGCAATGACTCTTTAGAGGATGCACAATACTCTGCTGCCCTACATAGCTACTTTACGGTCAGTAATCCAGGCAATGTGAGTATCGATGCCTTAACAGGAGTTCGTTATAGTGACAAACTCACGGGCAATTCAAGTACTCAACAAGAGGCTGTAAGTTGTGTTGGTGAAATAGATCGTGAATATCATAGCAGTGAAAAAATGACGGTTATTGATAATCATTGGCAGCGTAAAATTGACATAATAAGCAGTAATTGTCAGCAATGGGTATTGTGGAATCCCGGTACGGAACTAGCAAACACTATGGCAGATATTCACCCTCAAGGTGAGCAAGAGTATGTTTGTTTAGAAGCAGCAAATACTAGCTGGCAAATAATACCAGCGGGTGAAACGGTTGTTATTTCACAAGAAATAACTGTCACTAACTGTTAATACTAAAAAGATCATCCAATATTAATTGATACGCAAATAACGATGTAGTAAACCTTGCGTGAAGTTAATCTTAAGGTAAAAACCACGGGGTAAGGTCATAAAAGGTTTACCATTACGATCGAATGCTTGGGTTCTTGCTTTGTTGTTAGCTGCTTTGGGTCTCAGCTGCATTACTTGTCCATGTTTACCATGAATATTCTCTACTTCACCGAGTACAATCATATCGGTGAGTTCTTGCCAGTCCTGAGCTAATAAGGCTTCTTCTTCAGCGTTAGGTGACCACAAAAAAGGTGTGCCCACTATACGCTCACTAATTGGTACATCTTTAGGCGTGATCACTGGCACCCATAATACTCGTGCTAATTTTTTGCGTACATAGCAATTATGCCAATTTACACCGACAAGGCCAGTTAAGGGCGCAACACTGACAAAGGTTGTCTCAAGTGGTTTAGCTTGTTCATTAATAGGCAATGATTTTAACTCTATGCCTAAGTGGGGGAAGTCAGGCTCAGGCCTAGAGCCTGCGCTAGCACCTAAAATATGCTCCAGTAATAAACCGATCCAACCTTTATTACGGGTTAAGTCTTTTGGAATGACAATACCCGCTTGCTTAGCCAAGTCACCTAACGTTAAACCAGCTAAATTTTGGGCGTTGTGCATGAGTGCTTGTTCAGAAGAGGGTATGTTCATAAAAGAAACGACATTAACCAGGAAATATTTTCTTACTAAGGTTAGTGACTATTATCATAGATTTACTAAAAAAATTAAAGTAATCATTTGCTCCACTGACGTTAATATGGTTGAATTGAGGCAAGTATTTTATATATTGTCAGGAGTTCCTGTGATCGATGCCGAAGGCTATCGCGCCAACGTCGGCATAGTAATAATTAATGACATGGGACAAGTATTTTGGGCAAGGCGGTATGGACAACATTCATGGCAATATCCACAAGGTGGAGTTGATGAAGGTGAGACTGCTGAACAAACCATGTATCGAGAACTACATGAGGAAGTTGGTTTAAAACCTGAACACGTGAAAATTGTTGCTTCAACTAAGCATTGGCTAAAATATAAATTACCAAAACGTTATATTAGGCATGACTCTAAACCCGTTTGTATTGGTCAAAAGCAAAAGTGGTTTTTATTAAAGCTCACTGCAGCTGAGTCATCAGTTGATTTACTTCATAGCTCGCATCCTGAATTTGATGACTGGCGATGGGTAAGTTATTGGTATCCAGTCAGACAGGTAGTATCTTTTAAACGAGATGTTTATCGAATGGTCATGAAAGAATTTGCTAATTTTGCTTTACCTCTTACGTATGAAAGGCGACCTGATCGCCGTAAACGTAGGGCTTAATAACAATAACACCTAATTATTACTATGATTGTAAATCCTAATAGCCCACTTTATTGTGGGCTATTTTTTTATAAACTTTCACTCTACAGTCACCACTAATTAGTTCGTTCGAACGATCTTATTGGCCCGTATCGAATTACAGAGGAATTAAATGTTAACTACCTTGCGTCGAATAGTATTAGAGTTTAGTCAAGAAGCTGAACTGCAAAATGCGCTTGAACGTATGGTTTACAATGTAAAGAAAGCGATGAAAACAGATTGTTGTTCAATTTATCTCGCTGATTATCACCAACAACATTTTTTATTAATGGCGTCTGATGGTTTGGCTAAAACGTCAGTAGGGGAAACGAGTATCGGTTTCTCTGAAGGATTAGTCGGTTTAGTGGGCCAGCGAGAAGAGCCGTTAAATATTGCTGATGCTCAGCAGCATCAAGACTATATGCATGCGCCAGAAGTAGAAGAAGATGATTTTAATGCCTTTTTAGGCACACCCATTATTCACCAACGTAAAGTGCTTGGTATTTTAGCTATTCAGCAAAAAGAGTCTCGTCATTATACTGAAAATGATGAAGCTTTTTTAGTGACACTGTCGGCGCAACTTGCCAGTGCTTTAGCAAATGCTGAAGTTAAAAATTTATTAAGTCACCAACAGCAAAAAAATCAAGGCGTAAAACAGCTACATGGTATTGCTGGTGCTCCCGGCATTGCCCTAAGTGAAATTATTGTCTGCCAGCCGCAAGCGGATCTTGCTGCGGTCTCATTAAAAAAATCTCCAGACAGCCAAAAACAGTTATTGCGCTTTGAGCAAGCAGTTGAAAAAACGCGTATAGAATTTGATGTTTTAAGTAGTCAGTTAAGTGAAGCTATTGATGACGATAGCTTAGCTATTTTTGATGTGTATAAGCAATTGTTAGAGCAAGCCAGTTTAGGTCACGAAGTCGCGGCTAAAATATCAAAAGGTTGGCGCGCCGATAGTGCATTAAAGCTAGTGATTGAACATTATATCAGTCAGTTTGAAGCCATTGAAGACAGCTATTTTCGCGAGCGCGCGAGTGATATTCGAGATTTAGGTACTCGTTTATTGGTTAATATTCAGCAACAAGCAAAAGAAGAGTTGGAGTTACCTAAAGAATTTATTTTATTAGCACAAGATGTCAGTGCATCCTTGGTTGCTCAATATCAGCACCAAGGGTTGTTAGGAATTATTTCTTTAACAGGCTCTAATAACTCTCACGCCGCCATTTTAGCGCGTTCATTAGGCTTACCAGCCATCATGGGAGTTAATGCATTAGTGCTTGGTCAGTTGCATCAGCAACAGGCTATCATTGATGGTTATAGTGGTGAGTTATTTATTAACCCAGATGAAGGGTTAATACGAGAGTATCAATATTTATTAAGCCAAGAAAAAGCGCTTACCGATAAAGTGATGGAAGTAGCGCAATTACCTTGTATTACCCAAGATGGTAGAGCCATTGAAGTATTACTTAATGCTGGGTTATCAGCTGGTTTCGAACACTCAGCTAAACTTGGTGCTTTAGGTATTGGTTTATACCGTACTGAAATACCTTTTATGAACCGTAACTGTTTTCCATCAGAGCAAGAGCAAACTCAGCTGTATCGTAAAGTGTTACAGGTTTTTCCTAAACACGGCGTTACCATGCGAACTCTGGATGTTGGTGGCGACAAATCATTACCCTATTTCCCTATTAACGAAGAAAATCCTTTTCTTGGCTGGCGCGGCATACGAATCACCTTAGATCACCCTGAAATATTTCTGGTACAAGTACGTGCCATGTTACGGGCAAATCAAGGATTAAATAACTTAGAGATCATGTTGCCTATGATCTCGGGTGTTGAAGAAATTGATGAAGCGAATAGATTAATTAATCAGGCATTTTTTGAGCTTAAAGCTGAGTTGACCAAAGATATAACGACAGAACTTATGTCAGCGAGTAATGAAGATGGTCATTTAACGCTACAACAGGCACAGCAAAAGGCGCAAGCGGTCTCTGCCAAATTAGTACGACCCAAAATCGGCATTATGTTGGAAGTGCCTTCTGTTATTTTTCAAATGGAAGCCTTAGCTAAACGCGTTGATTTCTTTTCCGTTGGTAGTAATGATTTAACACAGTACTTATTAGCTGTTGATAGAAATAATAGCCAAGTCGCTAATTTATATGATGCTTTTCATCCAGCAGTCTTAAATGCTTTAAATAGTATTGCGCAACAATCAGCGAAATATTTAACACCCATTAGTTTATGTGGAGAACTTGCCTCACAACCTGCTGGGGCCATTTTATTATTGGCGATGGGCTTTGATAAAATTAGTATGAATGGCCATAACGTTCCCCGTATTAAGTGGGTTATTCGTCATATTTCTTTTGAACAAGCACAGAATATTTTAGATAAAACATTAACATTAACTACAGCTAATGAAGTACACAGTTACCTCAACGAACAGCTTGAAGTGCTCGGTCTTGGTGGATTTATTCGGGCAGGTTTTTAGTTTATAGCCATTACTAATAAAGACCAACGATCAACCACGCATAGTTTTATTCCATATTTAGGAGCGGGTTTTCCGCAAAACAGAATGATTTTAACAGTATTAATTTCTTGTATCGTTTTAGGTAGTGTTGTTGGTTTTTTAGCGGGCTTATTGGGTATTGGCGGCGGTCTCATCATAGTACCTGCCTTGGTGTATTTACTTCCTATGGTGGGGGTTAGTAGCGATGTGGTTATGCCCATGGCGTTAGGCACTTCTTTAGGGGCGATTGTTATCACCTCAACCAGTGCTGCCTATGCTCATCATCGAAAAAGCAATATTCCGTGGCAGTTGGCAAAACAGTTAATGATCTTAGTTGCAGTAGGGGCATTGGTAGGGGCTTTTATTGCTGATTCACTTTCGAGTGAAGCATTAACGAGATTTTTCTCTTTCGTCGTTATTTTACTCGCCGCTTATATGTTGCTCTCAATAAACGCCTCTAAACAAAGGTCGTTGCCCGCCACTTACGTATTGCAATTACTAAGCTTTATTACGGGTATCATTTCAAGTTTAATGGGCATTGCTGGTGGGGCTATTTTAGTCCCTTCCTTGAGCTTTTTTGGCGTACAGGTTCGACACGCCATAGGTATAGCAACCGCTTGTGGTGTAATGGTTGCGCTATTCGGCTCCCTTGGATACATTATTACCGGATTTAATTTACCTAATCTTCCTGATTTGAGCTTAGGGTATCTTTATTTACCTGCTTTATTAGGCATTGTAATAAGTTCATCAATATTTGCGCCAATAGGTGTTAAATACGCGAGTAAACTACCGGTAAAAACCTTGAAGAAATTCTTTGCGGTTTTTCTTATTTTTGTCGCTATCAAAATGATGATAGGTTAATGTTTTTTCTGTGAGTACTTTGCGGTTTAACAGCGTATAATATTGCGCA
>OJAZ01000737.1_pt1 | contig 12602 bp, 12 predicted proteins | sample 1589851 | NCBI WGS metagenome assembly OJAZ01 (sample SAMN05416792, study PRJEB24817) | seawater metagenome | isolation source: Sea water | place: Canada:Atlantic | collected 2013-07 | reverse complement strand
ATCTACACGTAAGGAGTCGTCGGCAGCGTCAGATGTGTATAAGAGACAGCATTCGCACATTTCATCAATTTGACTTGCTTGCGCGTAAATACCATCAATAACTAAGCGCGCTATACCATGTAAAGTAGCCCAAGTAACTTGAGCTAATCTTAGCGAATTTTCATCTTGTATCATAATACCTTGCTCTTGCCATAACTTGGTCATTTCAACCTGATAGTTAAAGCTAGCATAGGCAATTTTTTTTAATGTTTCAGTACTGTTATTTTCTTTCCAAATAATACGGCCAAACATTAATTCGTATAACGATGGGTTACTTGTAGCAAAACCTATATAGGCATGAACAAAGTTGCGATATTTATGTTCATTAGATAGGTTTTCTTCAGAAAAAATTTCACTTACACGCTGATGCCATTGCTCAAAACCTTGTTCGGCTATAGCACACAATAAGTCATTTTTATCGGTGAAGTGATGGTAAGCCGCGGTGCGTGACACACCAATACGTTCGGCTAGCTTACGAAAAGACAAGCCTTCAATACCACCTTCTGTCACCATTTCAGTAGCCGTAATTACTAGAGACTTTCGTAAGTCACCATGGTGGTATTTTGTTTTAGTTACCATACATGTAGTCGCCTAGTTTTAGTGCTGTTCATTACAGTATTTTTCTCGATGGAAATGCTACATTTGCAAAAATTAGTCCTGCGACTAATGACATGAAAATCAAGAATGTTTGTGAGCCAATATCCGTCGCGTTTAACATTGTTTGTCCGGATACCGCGTTGCTTAGGCCAATATACACTTTACTTCCTGGTACCAACACAACAAGGCCCATTAATTTAACAATACTCGAAGGTAAATTCATTATGCGTGAAAATATACTACCATAAATGCCTAAGGCAAAAGCACCTACAAAAGCACCAAGAGCAACCCCTAAATATTCTGCACCAACAATACTTGCACCAAAGGCAACATAGCCGGAAATAATACCCCAAGGCGCATCCTTTTTTCGACACTTAAATAAAATAACTAAGCTAATTGATAAAGTCGTAACCGCAGCCCAAGAGGTCCAATTTGGTGTGCTCGGTGGCTGAATAAAGGCAACTTCGCCCCACATCATTTTACCTAATGCGATACCTAATACACCACCAAAGTAAATTTTGAATAATATCATTAAGGCATCCATCAACCTTGCGGTACCTGATATTAAATTTCGCGCGGCGAGTTCCGATAATGCCAAGGTTAAAGATAAGCCGGGAATAAAAGCAATAATACTCGACAGCACCACTAACGGAATATTAATACTAGGGTCAATTAAGGCAATAGCGGTAGCTAATATAGCGGTTGTCATGGCGGCAATAGGTTCTAACATGTCGGTAACACGACGAGAACGTTCAGCCCAAAAGGTAAATAAACAAACAATTAAACCGAGCAAAGATGACCAAAAAACGTCATTCCAACTGGTGTGCATTAGCATGGCGAAAGCGCCACTTGAAGCGCCAAAAGCTAAGAAAGTTAAAAAACGTCCGTATGGATTAGGTTTATTGGCTATTTCATCTAAACGTTCAATTGCTTCTGATAACGAGCGTTGACCTGAGGTAAGTTCATCAACTAATTCATCGGCACGCGCTAATGATCCCAAGTCGAGTTCACCAGGAGCTACGCGAAGAATATGGTTATAATCTTGATTTTCATCGTCTTCAGATAATACAAATGTCATCGAGGTTGGCGTAATAACAAAAGAGCCAAAAACGCCGAGACTATTCGATACATCAGTTAGATGCGCCTCTAATCTATAAGCCGGTGTGCCAAATTTATGTAAGGCTTTGCCCAAACGAATTATAAATCGACGTTTATCGGTAAAACTATCAGTATTTGGCATGGAGATATTGTTCGCAATGAATAGAGTTTCATATGGTAAATGATTAATTTTAAAATGAAAGCACAGATGTAAAATCTGGTTAAAATTGTTGATTAACATGCACCGAAATCACCTATGTGATGATTTCGGTGCATATTTTTACTTCCATTGATTATTTTTTGACTACAGATTTGAATATTACACTTTAAAGTTGCACGTTAGATAAACCCTTAGTTCAATATCATGCGACTAACAACTATTAGCTATTTTTTGAGGAAGGGTTAGATCAGTGTTAAATGAACTAAGTGAGCTAGAAAGTATGTAGAGAAAAAGTTATGCGCATTTTGCACAACAACAGATCACAGGTATGGAGTTTGGTTGAAAAAATTTGCAGCATGTGAAAATCTGGGTATGATAAATAATCTGCAAACTAAGCTTTGCAGCATTTTCAACTTAGCCAACCTATATTTATTTCAGATTTAACTTTCAGGATTATATTTTTTATGACGCTATTAATTATTTTATTTTGTGTATTCGCTTCGGTTGCTTTAATGGTGGTATTAGGACAACGTTTTGGTAAACCAATGGAAGCTGAGCAGCAGCAAAAATATTCTAAAATACTGTGGGTAGTAGTCTTTATTGCGATTGTCGCTGCGATCATTCGCCAAATGATGGCCTAACCGATGTGCAGTCTAACCATAATTACTTCACTGTTGGAGAAAAATTAAAGTTATCTTGAGTATGTATTGTTCCAGTTTTATCGTAAGTATATTCATACACGCAAAGCTCACCTGTTGTTGATTGTAAAATAATGGCACTAGAGCGAGTTCCATACTCAGGAGAGGTAATAAAAATGCTGCTAAGCAATGTCTCTAATATCGCGCTAACGCCTGTATTAGGCAAAGTACTTGGCTCAGCAGTCGTTTGATTAGTTAACACCGACAGTAGTGTTTCAATATCGACATCACGGTTTGTAATTGCAGTTTCTAACACTTGTAAACCTAAAGCCATTTTCGGCCAAACATCATCCAATGCACCGTTGCAAACACTGTGAAAGCCCTTGTCTAGTTTAACAAACTGTTGATTTACGCTATCAAAGGCTTGTAAATCATTCAATGGACCAAAAACAAGATTGAAGTCGTTATATTTATGCGCGTTTATCAAAAGGTCTTGTTGGGTTTGTTTGATATCATTTTTGAGTGCTTGTATTACTAAATCACCGCGAGACCGTTTAGTGGCATCAAAACTATCGGGTCTGCGAAAATTAGTTAATGCTGAAAAATATCCATCACGGCTTAAACCTAGCCAAGTGCCACCTGCTTGTAAGTCTTTACCTGCTAATATATTTTGCTCTGTCCACCAGTGCATTGTTTTTGTCAGGCGTTGATGAAATTCATCCCGATTTGCACAGATAATAAGCGGGTAATCGGGGTGCTGTTCAACAGCAATAAATAAAACACACATAATTCACCTATTTTGTTCTATGAAAGAATATCTGGTGCTTTCACTCCATGCTGTCATAGGATAAAGTTTGTCGCATAGTTATCTGAGTACTTTAGGTATTTAGCGTGAAGTCCTAAAGTCATCTTAAATAAAAGGTAGTAAATGCTGATGTTAACACTTCCAGTAATCGATTTAAAAAATAAAGTATCAGCGCAAGAGTGGCAACTGAGAGTTGATTTAGCTGCATGTTATCGTTTGATTGCACTGCATGGCTGGGATGATCTTATTTACACCCATGTTTCTGTGCGAATTCCAGATACTGAACATGTGCTTATCAATGCTTTTGGACTGAGGTTTGATGAAATTACCGCATCGAACTTAGTTAAGGTTGATATGGACGGTAATATTGTCGATGCAGATTGCCCGTTTGAATTTAACCCCGCAGGTTTTACCATTCATAGTGCCATTCATGAAGTACGTCACGACGATATTTGTGCGTTACATGTTCATAGTAATGAAGCTGTCGCTGTTGCGAGTTTGCAAGAAGGGTTATTGCCGATTAGCCAATATTCAATGTTCGCACTTGCTTCGTTAAGTTATCACGATTATGAAGGTTTAGCGGTTAACGATGAAGAGAAGCTTAGAATTCAAAAAGATTTAGGTGATAAAAACTTTATGTTGTTGCGTAATCACGGCGCATTAACAATGGGCAAAACCATTGGAGATGCCTTTATGCATATGTATGACTTAATACGTGCTTGCCAAATTCAAGTACAAGTTATGTCAACAGGAATGAAGCCTTTATTAGTTGATCAAAGTATTGTTGATGGTATTAAAGCACAAGCAAATATTGTTCATACAGGACTAACAGGCGGTCAAAAAGCGTGGCCAGCTATGTTGCGTCGAGTATATAAAGAAGATCCAAATTTCGCACTATAACCAATATTTACCGTTCGGTTATTATTTGAAAACAGCCTTTAAAAGTTTATAAAGAGAGCGTAATGAAAGTAACTCATGTAGAAATTTTTGATATTGAATGTCCTAAACGTCCAGGTTGGAATCCGGTTTTTATTCGTGTACATACCGATGAAGGCATAACAGGGGTTGGTGAAGCTGGCCTAGCTTATGACTGGGGACATAGCGCAGCCGCTGCAATGTTAAAAGAAATCAGTGAAGCGGTGTTAATCGGTTTTAATCCTTTTAACACCGAATTACTGTGGTCGCGTATGTTACGAGAAAGCTTTTGGGGCTTAGGTGGCGGACCGGTACTTTATTCAGCAATGAGCGCAATTGACACCGCTTTATGGGATATAAAAGGTAAAGCACTAGGCTTACCTGTTTATCAATTATTGGGTGGTAAAACCAATGGTAAACTGCGCACTTATGCTAGCCAATTACAGTTTGATTGGGACGAAAAAATCAATAAACTGATTGAACCTGCGCAATATGCCGAAGCCGCATTAAAAGCTGTCGCTCAAGGGTATGATGCGGTAAAGGTTGATCCTATTGTTTATAACCATGATGGCAGTTCTTCATTTGATCGAACCAAGCTATTTACCCCAAAACAAATGCGCTTATTTGGTAATCGTTTACGCGCTATTCGTGATGCTGTTGGTGAAGATGTCGACATCATTTTTGAATCTCATTCATTAATGGGCGCGGCATCTGCTATTCAAATGGGACGAATTGTGGAAGAAGTTGGCTGTATGTTCTACGAAGAGCCAGTGAACTACTTAAACTCAGCGGTGCATAAAAAAGTTTCTGATAACGTTAATGTCCCGATTGCTGGCGGCGAGCGTTTGTATCACCGCTGGGACGTACGCCCTTATTTTGAAGATCAAAGCATTGACGTGTTACAACCTGATATTGGTTTGTGTGGTGGTTTCACCGAAGCTAAAAAAGTGTGTGATTATGCCGATGTTTACGACATTCGTATTCAAGCCCATGTTTGTGGTGGTCCTGTAGCGACAGCAGCATCTTTACACCTTGAAACGGCTATTCCTAACTTTTTAATTCATGAGCATCATACTTATGCGATTAAAGATTGGAATCGTGAATTGTGTTTACAAGATCCACAACCGGTAAATGGCTTTTTCGAAGTATCAGAAACCCCAGGTATTGGTATTGATCTCAATGATGAAATTGTAAAGCGCTCACCGAATGTTACGGTTAATGCTTTGAAGTAAAAACTTTGAAGTATATGCTTAGTAATTAGCGATAAGCTTTGAATAAGCTAGTGTTTTAAAAAAGGTAGCTTGGCTACCTTTTTTCATTTTTGGCTTAAAATGTGGCGTGAATGATTCAGCTGATAACTATTTTTATCAGCTGAATAGCATGTTTATTAACTCAAGTTTAAGTTAAATATAATCAATGGGTAGCGCGGTGGTGTATTTTATTTCTTCCATCGCAAAGCTAGAACTAATATCAGCAAAGCTTGCCCGAGTAATTAAGCGTTGATAAAAACTATCGTAAGCCTTCATATCTGGTACTACAACGCGCAGTAGATAATCAACTTCACCACTCATACGGTAAAATTCTAAAATTTCTGGAAAATCCATCGCAACTTTTCTAAATTCATTTAGCCAGTTTGGATTGTGCTGATTAGTTTTAATGGTCACAAAAACCGTTAATCCTACATTCAGTTGTTCAGGATCTGCTAAGGCAACACGACCTTTAATAATGCCTGACTTTTCCATTGCCTGTATGCGGCGCCAACAAGGGGTTGTTGACAGGCCTACTTTATTTGCTACTTCACTAACCGAAGCAGTACAGTCATGCTGTAAAATATTGAGTATTTTTTTATCAAATGCATCCATAAGCGTTAAACGAAATGGTTTTACCTAATTGTAAGTTCATGAGGAATTATTTTGCGATAAAGAGGGCGTTATTGCGAGATATATTTTTTCAATCTGTAGGGATTTTTTTAAAATTGATAAAATCGTTGTGCATTACTAAAACATAATTGTGTTAATTGCTCTTTACTATATAAAGGCTTTATATCCGCAGGCTCATTTTCACCTAAGGTATTACTCCCTAAACTGAGGTAAGAGTTCCAAGTATTTTCATAACTTGTATGGAATAAACTTAGCGGAAAATTACTCGCTAACATGACACGATAAATACCAAAGCTTTCGATACATTGATGAATGATTTTACTTGCCCAGTTTGCTGAGTAATGCCGATTTGTCATTTCAAAGCCAGAGCATTTAACAAAAACATTATCAAAAATCGCTAAGCGTTTAAGGTTTTGTAACCAGCACAATGATTGTGCATTATCCTGCGCTGGCCAACCCGCATGATTAATACAAACCTGTAAATCTGTATTACTTGATAATATTGTAATTAAACGCTCGACAGCCGTATTGTTTGTTAGTGGCATTTGTAATTCAAAACTGAGCTTTTTGGCGGCTAAAATGGCCAAATTAACTGCGCTATTTTTGTTGTTAAGAATAGTTAACGCATCGTCATCTAAAATATAGCGAACACCAACGACACTCTGATAGGTCATTAGTGACTCGAGTTGTGTTAAAAACAATGCTTTTGGCAAAGTAATATCGAGCAGTGCAATACTGCGAAAGGGTATTTTACAGGTGCTTTCTAACCAAGCGATTTCACGCCATGGTTGTTGATTATCAAAACCCGCTTCAATATGAACAAAACCTGCAAGTGTTAAAGGTTTAGCAAGAGTGAGATCATTTTCAGAAAAATTTTTCGCAATTAAGGGTTTATCTGACCAGAATGGTGGGCATTCGGGCTTTAGCCATGAATATTCTCCTTGGCTAAGATCAAATAAATGTAAATGCGGGTCGATTATTTTCATTATTTTTTAACGGATACTCATGCTACTGGGCAGTATAGCCACCATCAATAACTTGTAAGCTGCCAGTGATAAACTTAGCGTTATCTGAAGCTAAAAAGTAGACTAACTCTGCTACTTCTTCAGCTTGTCCAAGTCGTCCTAGCGGTTGTAAAGCGGCTTCTTCAGCATGTGCCTCAGCTTTATTCGCACCAGACTTTTCACAATAGTTGTTAATGGCTTGATGATAAAGTGGAGTTTCTATTGTGCCAGGGCAAACGGCATTGGCGCGTATATTAAATTGCGCGTAATCGAGTGCAGTAGTTTTTGCCATTGAAGCTAACGCGGCTTTGCTCATGTTGTAAGCAAACGAGTTATGCTTGGCAATAAGCGCTTGATCAGACGACATTAAAATAATAGCGCCATTTTTTTGTGCTTTCATTACAGGTAACACCGCTTTTATCGCAGCATAAGCCCCTTTAACATTAATATTAAAAACCCGCTCTAAATCAGCTTCACTGGTGTTTTCGATTGAGCCTGAAAAATGTATGCCGGCGTTAGAAACTAATACATCAATAGCATGCTCTTTAGCAATATTGCTAATTATGTCATTAACTTGAGCAACGTCAGTAATATCACAATAACAAAAGCTCCCAACACTCGATGCGGTAATATCTAAGTTAAACACTAGGTAATTATTGTCTAAAAACAACTTAACAATGCTCAAACCAATACCTGAGCTGCCACCAGTAACAATACAAACTTTTTTCATAATGATAATATTAAAATGATTTTGTTAAATAATATCGTTTACGCGCACTAATACCAATTTAAATAAACAATTAATCATTTTGAAACGCTTAAAAATTGCTTAAAACCGAGAAGTTCATTAGGTAATCAGCACTTGTTTTATTTAATGGGTTTTCGTCATCAAAACCTAACAATACAGAAGGCTGTTTTTTATGCCTATGATTGATTTTAATGCGCTAATTTCCAACTTTACTTGCACAATCGTTACAAATACCCAAAAGCTCAAATTGAGCGTCAATTAGCTGAAAGCCTACCGATGAAACTGACTCATTTAGTTCTTTTGTTAATGTTGGGTTCATACCTATTTCTTGGGCATCACCACAGCTTTTACAAACAACAAAATATTGATCTTTATGAGCATGTTTACAGGCAAGATGCGAGCAAACAATGTATTTATTCAATGTAGGTAACTTATGAACTAGTTGCATTTCAATGAAAAAATCAAGAATACGATATACCGACATTGGCTGAATTTTTTGATCGCTATTTTGGTTATATAGCTCAACTAAGTCGTAGGCAGAAAGTGGGTGCTTTGCGCGAATTAAGTCTTCGAGAATATCACGGCGCTTATCCGTGAATCGGCCACCAACGGCTTTACATTTTGCCTCGGCGTTTAGTAATAATTTCTCAATCAACGTTAACTTCCCCATAACTTTTTGTATCTTTGAACAGGCACGATATCGGGCATATTAGCTGAAGTTGCAGCTATATGCATGCTCAATAACTAAAGCAATATTAAAGGTAGAGTAAAATATTGAAATAAGAGGTGTGCGCACATCATTTTTTTAGACACAAAAAAATGATGTCAAAGTAGTTTTTATAAGTTTAAAATGATATGTTGTATCATAACTGTTTTGAGCTTGGTTTTAACTTAGCTTAAAGATTAAAAATACAAATAATAAAGACTTTATTTATAACCTATTTCCCACCCAAATAAGGACGATTTGAATGCTTGAAGTTCAACAACCTGCTGATAAAATTGCTATAAGTTTATCTGTTTTATGTGCTATTCATTGTTTTGCTACACCAATGTTAATAGTTTTTTTACCTTCTATGGCCGGTTTATTAATTGAGCCTGAATTATTGCATATGTGGTTGGCGGCTGGGGTATTACCGATCAGTGCTTTTGCTTTAACGCTTGGCTGTAAAAAGCATCGTAAATTGAGAGTGCTGGCACTTGGTACTGTTGGATTGACGTTTATGCTAATTGCTGTAGCTAGTGGTTCGCTAGGTTTTGGGGAGAGTTTTGAAAAAGCGTTTACCTTATTAGGCGCCATATTAATTTCAAGCGCGCACTTTTGGAATTACCGTCTGTGTCAGCATCATCACCAATCATGCGATTGTCATTAGTTATGCCACTAACACTGTCTTTAGTTTTGTTATGGGGATAGTCGCTAGTCTAACCACTCATACAACCACGAATATAGAGGTATATATAAGTACTCGATAGCATTCAAATAACAGTAGTAAAGGTAGGGCTAGCAACTTAAATCATGGAGTTTATAACGAAATATATAACGAAATAAGTAAGTTGCTAACCTGAGCTTAACGTTTATTTTGCCAACTCAACCAGTGCCGCAGTATACATTTTTAAATTTAGAGTAAATTGTTCCATCGTAATAAATTCATGCTCAGAATGACCAGTATATTCATTGTTCGGCATTGAAGGACCAAAACTCACCGCGTTAGGAAATAATCGTGAGTTAGTACCGCCGCCAATAGCAATCGGCTTTGCGTCTTTAATACCTGTAAAGTGACTAAATACAGCTAATAATGTATCAATATGCGGTGCATCTTTTTGTACAAAAGGGTCGCCAATGTAATGTTCTAACTCTATAACCTCAGCATCAAATTTATTATTCCAGCTCTGCACTGCTTGATGAATTTCATCGTTTAATTGCTGTTTACTTTTACCTTGCGGTCGACGTAGGTTGATGTTCAGTTCAATATTATTTTCGTGCTGTTTAATTACCGTAGGTGAAAAAGTCATCGCGCCCATAAAATCATCTTGATAGGCAATATTACCAAACTTTTTGCCCTCTAATCCAAGACCAATATTATCGTTTATAAAGTTTACTAAAGTACCCGGACCATTATTTTCCCAGCGTGTGCTCGATAATAAGTCAGCCAAATAAGGTATAGCATTTACCCCTTCGTCAGGTTTTGAAGAGTGTGCTGATTTTCCTAATGCATTAATTGTTAACGTGCTGTCTTTTAACTCTAGATCAAAACTAACACCTTGGTAGCTGCGTGCTTTTCTCATTAGTCTTTGCAGTAAAACAATATTGGCATTTTCGATAGTTGCGCTAGCATCTTCAGGGATCTGACTACCAAAAAAACCACCACTGAACTCACTAACATAAGGTGAAATAGTTGGTTTATCGTTTTTGTTGAAAACAAGTTTAACTGTGCCATAGCCTTTTTCTGCCGTTACTACAGGGTATTCAGCATCGATAGTAATATTTGTTTGTGGCAAGTCATGGGTTTTAATATAAGCCTTTAACGGCTCCCAATCTGACTCTTCTGCCATATAAACGTATAGTTCTATACGCTTATTCAGTGTTAATTTTTTATCTTTAATTGCTTTCATTGCATACAAAGCGGTTGAGATAGGGCCTTTATCATCTTCTGTACCACGACCAATAAGTCGCCCTGGCTCAGTGGTTGTGTCTAATTCAAAAGGTGATTTTTGCCATTTTTTTGGATTAACAGGTTGAACATCACCATGAGTAATAATGCCTACGCGCTCTTTTTGATCGCCTAAGCCAATTACGACTACGTATCCGTCATCTAGGTAATCTAAACCAAGTGCTTGTGCCTGTTTTTTAAGCTCGGTTTTAAAAGCAACATGTGCGGGATTATCATCAATCGATACGCCATCTTCAGCAACGGTATTATGTTTTACTAGCTCACGTAGACTATCTACCATAGCTTGCTGATAGGTTGCTACGGCATAGTCAGCTGTACTTTTTGCACTGTAGCTAATTTGTGTAGATTTAGTGCTAGTGGCGTTAACCTCTGCGCTTAATGTTAAAGACATAAGCCCAGAGGTAATGATTGATGCAGATAAAAGCGTTAATTTTTTAAGCAAAAGGTGCTCCAGTAATTGGTGGTTCAATTTTTCTCATCGCTATATTAACGTAAGTTATACCAAGCGGACTAATTTATTGATCATCTTTGAATGCTCAATAAATTTAATTTTTGCATTGTGTTCAACCGCATTAGCTCGCTATTGCTCGCCAATATGCCCATGCATTGCCTTAGCTTAAAATACTCATGTAAGAATCAATCACACGGCTTAAACTTGAATCATTACCTTCATTGAATGAGGATAAAACATTTAATCCGTTTGGTATTAAATTAGGATGACAGAAACCAGTAGACTCGATTTTTACAGATAAGTTTAATTGTTTTAAATAATAGGTTTGCTCAGGCAGGCAATACACTTAATATTCGTAATAAAGGTTATTAAATGAAATAAAAAGGCTACAAATTAACGTAGCCTCAACTTCAACTCAAACTTAAGCTAGCTCACTTGTTTAACGTAAGTGACTAGCTTTTACATTATTGCTATTGGAGTTGCGCTTCAAAAGTAAGGAATACGCCACCTTGCTCTTTATCTGCTAAGGTTTTGTTTTTAGCGTCTTGTTCATATTCAGCAATCAATAAATAACGACCGGCTTGAGCTGGGGTAAAAGTAATTTCACCATTTTCATCAGTAGCTAATTTTAATACGTTAGGTGCGTTACGGTAACGAGCACCGTCTGGAGCGATCTCAACTTCAACTCCGGCTTGCACTTTACCATGATAAGTAAAAGCAAAAGTAGCTGGTTCATTCTCTACAATTTCTGCCGGATGTGTTTTTGGTAATAACTCTAGAAATTGGCCGTCGCTAGGGTAGTTCTCAGTAGGGTTATTCATCGTAATGTAAGTTTCTACACGTGTTAGTCCGTAAGTTGTTTGTAAATCAGTGGCATTAGCCGGGATCATGGCTTTCAATTCTGCTTTGTTGGCACGGGCACGCTTGCGCTTATCAGCAACTTTATAACTAGAGAAGTAACTTGCACTGGCATTATTGGTTATTTTGTAAGTACCGCTGTCTTCAATAAAATAGTCAGCTACTGATTTTCTATGGGCTTTGTAGCTTGATGAAGGACGAGTGATTTTACCTGACGGCATGACAATACTCATGTTATCTATACTCAATGCTTTATCAACATTAAATACTTCGTTTGAAGCAGAAGCGTCAATCGCGATCCACGCACCTTGCTCTGACGAAAGCGTAAAGTGACTAGGTAATAACCAACGTGAATGCGCGCTAGCTTGGCTACTAATGGCAACAGCCAAGAAAAATAATAGTGATTTTGTTAAGTTCATTTGAGCTCCTAAGGTGTAACAGTAAAAGTAATGTTGCCAGTTTCGGCGGTTTCATTGAGGGTAAAATGCTGTGCTTTGTTGTCGAGCGTAAAAGTCTGTTTGAGTAATACTCGGCCGCCTTTCTCTCGTACTACTTCAATATAAAGTGTGTAGTCTCCTGCAGGCAGGGCTTGTTGTTGATCGTCGGTGGCCTTAAACGACAATGGAAATGTTCCAGCAGCATGTGTTGCTGAGGTTATTGCATCAACGAGTTCGGCATCTTTTCGGCCTACATCTGTCTCTTATACACATCTCCGAGCCCACGAGACTAAGGCGAATCTC
>OJAZ01000727.1_pt1 | contig 12670 bp, 10 predicted proteins | sample 1589851 | NCBI WGS metagenome assembly OJAZ01 (sample SAMN05416792, study PRJEB24817) | seawater metagenome | isolation source: Sea water | place: Canada:Atlantic | collected 2013-07 | reverse complement strand
TACTTCCAACAGGAAAAGGTACTTCAGCATCACATTTAACAGCAACACAAGATAAATTTATTGAGGGAGAGGCCACAATTATTGAGCTTTCAGGCACATACCAAAGGTACCATTGCCCAATGGCCAGAACAGTTTTGCTTGGAAAACCAGACCAATTAAAGATTGAAACTATGAATAAGACAAATGAAGCATTGCAAGCTGGCATTGATGCTGCAAAACCTGGAAAAACTGCAGATGATGTAGCTCAAGCTTTTTGGAAAATATTAGATAAGTATGGAATAGAAAAAACCTCTAGAACAGGATACTCGATTGGTATTGGCTACCCTCCTGATTGGGGCGAACATACACTAAATATATCAAAAGGTGATATGACTATTCTCGAACCAAATGTAACATTTCACATGATTGCAGTAATGCAGTTTGGAGAATGGGGAGTTGAGGCATCTGAAGCTATACGAATAACTGACAAAGGGTGCGAATTATTTTGTGATTTCCCAAAAGACTTGCATATTAAATAATTCCAATAAATAAAACTTGATAAAAAACTCAACAAATGTTTTAAATCTAAAAAAAATTATGTCTAAAAATAAAGAATTTGTTAAATTTGATAATGTAGATAAGAGCTATGATGGCAAAATATTAGTTGTTAAAGGTTTACAGCTAGATATTGAAGAAGGTGAATTTGTAACTATGTTGGGACCCTCTGGCTCTGGTAAGACAACTTGTTTAATGATGCTTGCTGGTTTTGAAACTCCAACTCATGGAGAAATTTATCTAGATGGTAAAGTGATTTCAAATATTCCACCTCACAAAAGAGGAATAGGGATGGTATTTCAAAACTATGCTTTATTCCCTCACATGACTGTATATGAAAATTTAGCTTTTCCATTAAGAGTGAGAAAAATTCCAAAAGATGAAGCAGATAAAAAAATCGATAAAGCTTTATCAATGGTATCCTTGCATGGTTTTGAAGCAAGAATGCCGATGCAATTATCTGGTGGACAACAACAACGTGTTGCTGTTGCGAGATCCTTAGTTTTTGATCCTCAGGTAGTACTGATGGATGAGCCACTTGGAGCTTTAGATAAGAATTTAAGAGAGAGTATGCAATATGAAATTAAACACATTCATGAAAGTATTGGTGTAACAGTTGTTTATGTAACACACGATCAAACTGAAGCATTAACAATGTCAAATCGAATTGCAGTTTTCAATGATGGTAAAGTTCAACAATTATCAAGCCCTGATGAATTGTATGAAAAACCTGTTAATTCTTTTGTTGCTGAATTTATTGGAGAGAATAATAAATTTTTAGGTCAGGTTGCAGATATTTCAGGTGATAAATGTAAAGTAAAATTAGAAGATGGCACAGAAATTTTAGCAAATCCGGTTGCTGTAAAAGCAAAGGGAGATAAAACTAAAGTTTCACTAAGACCTGAAAGAGCAATTATAGACCCCACAGATAAAATGGATAATAATCATAAGGGTAAAATTGAAGAAATAATTTACCATGGTGATCATACAAGACTTAGAGTTGATTTATTAGGAAACAAAGAATTTATTCTTAAAGTGCCAAATAGTACCGCTAGATTAGACCTTAAAAAAGGTAATGTACTTAATATAGGCTGGAACAGTATTGATTGTAGAGCTTTAGATCTTAAATAATCTTTAAAGATTCTCTAAAAAAACATAAAAAAATAAAGGCAATTAAGCCATAATTGGCTGTTGACTCATCTAACCTATATTGTTTTACTTTCACTTTATAAAATAACAAACGTTAACGTTAAATAGGAGAGAAAATGAAAAAACTAAGTAAATTATTACTTGCTCTATCTTTTGTACTTTCTATCACAACTTCAGCATTTGCAGTTACTGTAGTGTCTTGGGGTGGTGCTTATACTGAAAGCCAAAAGCTAGGTTATGGTGATCCTACTGCTAAAAAACTTGGAATACCTGTTAATTGGGTAGACTACACAGGTGGATTATCTGAAATTAAAGCTCAAAAAGAAGCTGGAAAAATCACTTGGGACATCATTGATGTATACGCAAAAGATACTATCATTGGATGTGACGAAGGTATTTTTGTTGAATTTGACTTCGACAAAGACTTTGCTCCTGCTCCAGATGGAACAAAAGCTTCAGATGACTTTTTTACAAGCATGCCTTCTAAATGTGCTGTAGGAAATATTTTATACTCTTGGAACTTTGCATACAATCATGACAATGAAGTTTTTGCAAAAAAACAACCTAAGACTATGAAAGACTTTTTTAACACTAAAAAGTTTCCTGGAAAAAGATCTCTATACAAAGGTGCAATGTCTAACATAGAATTTGCTCAAGCAGCTTTAGGTACAAAAGCTGGTAAAGGTGGATCTAAAATCTATGACAAACTTGCAGCTGATGGTGGAGTTGATAAAGCGATAGCTAAAATCAAAGCACTTTGTGAAGATCCAAAAGGTGGATGTGTATTCTGGAATGCTGGAGCTCAGCCACCAGAACTATTAGCTAATGGTGAAGTTATCATGGCAACTGGTTGGAATGGTAGATTCTTTAATGCGCAAATGGAAGGAACTCCAATTACGCAAGTATGGGATACTCAAATTCTTGACTATGAATATTTCGCTATGGTTAAAGGTGGACCTAACGATGCTAATGGTAAAGCTATGAAAGTTCTTAGAGAAATGACAAGTACTGAAGGTCTAGCAGGAAGTGCGAAGTATATTGCTTACGCTCCTTGGAGAAAATCTTCAATCGCTATCATGGAAGCTGGAGAACCTTGGTTTAAGGATGGTAAGACAGTAATGGTACCACATATGCCAACTGCACCTGCTAACACTAAATCATATGCTCTTATGAACCCTGAATTCTGGGCAGATAACCAGGATGAAATTGGTGAAAAATGGGAAGCAATGAAAGCTGGACTATAATTTAGTTTTATAGATTAAGTTTTTATTATAAAATTTAGGGCGGTTACAAAATAACCGCCCTTTTTTTTTAGAATTTTTAAAATATGAGTACAGAACAAATATTATCATCAGATGGAATACCTTTAGAAATCAGTTTAAAGAAGGCTGAAAGAAAAAATAAGTTGAAAGCACTATTTCTTGTAGGTCCTTTATTTTTATTCCTGATAATTACATACGTATTTCCAATAGGTGACATGCTATTTAGAAGTGTTGATGATCGTATGATTACAAGCAAGTTGCCAAATACTTTTGCAGCACTTGAGAAATGGGATGGTAAAGAGTTGCCTGATGAGACTGTATATGAAGCTTTTTATAATGATTTCTACCCACTTGCAATAAGTAAGGAATCAGGAAAATTATATCAAAGATTAAATTATGAAAAGTCTGGTTTTAGTAGTGGATTAAAAAAAACAAATAGAAAAATTAAGAAATTTGAAAAGGGTAACTACAAAGAGCAGTTTATGGAAACTCATAAAATCTGGAGAAATGTAGATTACTGGGTTGCCCTAAAGAATACTGCACCAAAATGGTCTTATGTTAAATACTTGAAAGGTGTGGATTTAAAACTTGACCCAGAAAGAAACATCATTCAACAAGATGAAGATAGAAGAATTCACAAAATACTTTGGCTAAGAACCCTCAAAGTTGCTTTTTGGGTAACTATATTCTGCTTTATACTTGCTTATCCAATTTCATACTTATTAGCTACATTGCCCATGAAATATAGTAATTTACTGATGATATGTGTACTTCTTCCATTCTGGACATCACTATTGGTCAGAACCTCAAGTTGGATGGTTTTGCTTCAGCAGCAAGGACCAATTAATGATTTAATTGTATGGCTCGGACTTGCAGCAAACGATGCAAGACCAGAACTAATGTATAATGTAATCGGAACTTTTGTTGCAATGACTCAAATCTTATTGCCATTTATGGTTTTACCTCTTTACAGTGTTATGAAAACAATATCTCCAAGCTTAATGAGAGCCGGAAAATCTTTGGGTGGAACACCATTTGTAGCATTTAGAAAAATATATTTTCCATTAACAGTTCCTGGAATTGGTGCAGGGTCCTTGTTAGTTTTTATTTTAGCAATAGGTTATTATATAACTCCCGCATTAGTTGGAGGGGCAAGTGGGTCTTTGATTAGTAATACAATTGCCTATCACATGAAAAGTTCTCTAGATTGGTCATTTGCTGCTGCATTAGGAACAATGTTATTAGTAGGTGTCTTAACTATTTACTGGATCTATAATAAATTAGTAGGGATAGATAATATTAAATTAGGATAAATTATGTCATTACCAACTTATACATCATGGAATTATAGAGTTTGGCACTACACATATTTAACAATTTGTGCGTTAGTATTTTTCTTTTTAATTGCACCATTGTTTATAATCTTACCACTTTCATTTAATGCTGAGCAATACATTCACTTTTCTAAGGGAATGTTAGCACTTGACCCAGATGCATTTTCATTAAGATGGTATGAGGACATGATTTATGGAACTAAAAATCCGTGGGGGCTTGCTGCAAAGAATAGTATTATTATTGCTTTCTTTGCAACCATTGGCTCTACAATTCTTGGAACAGTTGCTGCATTAGGTTTAAGCAGTAGACACATGCCTTACAAAGCAGCATTTATGGCTTTATTAATTTCACCAATGATTGTTCCATTAATTATTTCAGGAACAGCTATATTTTTCTTTATGGCAAAAGTTGGTTTAGCTGCAACGCATACAGGAATAGTTCTAGCGCATATTATTTTAGGAACTCCATTTGTAGTTATTACGGTAACAGCAACATTAACAGGGTTTGATCATAGCGTGACACGTGCAGCCGCAAGTTTGGGAAGTAATCCAGTAAATACTTTTATGAAAATAACTTTACCATTAATTTTGCCGGGTGTAATTTCAGGAGCACTATTTGCTTTTGTAACTTCATTTGATGAAGTAGTAGTTGTGTTATTCTTAGCGGGACTAGAAAATACTACCATTCCAATTCAGATGTGGGTAGGGTTAAGAGAGCAGTTAAGTCCAACTATAATGGCTGTGGCAACCTGTTTAATTATAATGTCCACATTAATTCTTGTTAGTGCAGAACTTTTAAGAAGAAGATCTGAAAGACTAAGAGGAATTAATAGGTAATTTATTTACTAATCTCATTTTTTTTATTATAAACAGCTCTTCAATTTTTAAATCTTATGGAAATTAAAAAAGTTGTAGTTATTGGCTCAGGAACTATGGGTAGTGGTATTGCAGCACATTTGTGTAATGCAAACATTCCAGTAACTTTACTAGATTTAAAAACTGAAATAAGTGAGCAAGCGCGAGATAAAATTCACAAATCAAGACCTCCACTTTTGCTAGATAAGTCAAAAATAAACAACATTAAAGTAGGAAATATTTTAGATAATTTTGATGAAGTTAAGGAGGCAGATTGGGTAGTAGAAGCTGTCGTTGAAAGAATAGATATCAAACATGATATCTATAAAAAAATATTTAGAGAAAGAAAAAAGGGTGCAATAGTTTCTTCAAACACATCCTCTATCCCCATTAAAGTCTTATCTGAACATTTATCAGAAGAAGAAAAAAAAGATTTTTGCATTACTCACTTTTTTAATCCAGTTAGATACATGGGGTTATTAGAGATAGTTAAAAATGAAAATAATGATTTAGATAAAATAAATGCTTTAAAAGATTTTTGTGAAACAGAACTTGGAAAAGGTGCAATTATTTGTAATGACACTCCAGGTTTTTTAGGAAATAGAATAGGTGTTTTTGCAATGCAAGTTGCAATGACTGAGGCTTTTAAAATGAAACTTAGCATAGAAGAAGCTGATGCAATTTTTGGAAGACCAATGGGTATACCAAAAACAGGTGTGTTTGGTCTTTATGATTTAATTGGTATTGATTTAATGGCTGATGTTTTAAAAAGTTTTATTAAAGAATTATCAGAAAATGATCCTTTTCAAATAGTTGCAAAAGAAATTCCTTTAGTAAAAACGTTAATTGAAACTGGGTACACAGGTCGAAAAGGCAAGGGTGGGTTTTACAGGGTTAATAAAACTGGTGAAGTTAAAGTTATGGAAGCAATTAATCTTGAAACTGGAGAATATTCAGCAAGTAAAAAGATTAATATTAAATCAGATAATGTAGATCTTAAAAAATTAATCTCAAGAGACGATAAGTATGGTGAGTATGCTTGGTCTGTTATTTCTAAGATTATTAAATATGCTTCTTCTTTAGTTCCATCAATTACAAAAGATTTTAATGATATTGATGAAGCAATGAGGTTAGGTTTTAATTGGACTAAAGGTCCATTTGAAATGTTAGAAGAGATTGGAGTTGATACTTTTTTTGATAAGATTGATGACTTTAAAGGAAATGCTTTTTTAGAAAATCTATTTCAAAGTAGAAATCAAGATTTTTATGGATCTAGACAAAAATATACTGACATCGAAACATTTGGAAAAGCAAAAAAGAAAGCATTAAGTGTTGATGGAAATAGCTCTGCTCAGATATATAGATTTAATGATTATAATATTGTTGAGTTTACCACTAAAGCTAATGCTCTAGATTATGACTCAATGGATGCTTTAAAAAAAGCTACAGATAAACCGTTGATTATAATAAATGAAAGTATGCAATTTTCTGCTGGAGTAAACTTGAGTTATACGATGGATTTTGCAAATAAGAATGATTTTAAATCTATAGAAAAATTTATTAGATATTTTCAAGAAACCTGTAAACACCTTAAATATTCAAATCATCCGGTTGTTTCTGCACCATCAGGATTAACACTTGGTGGAGGATTTGAGGTTATGGTTCAAAGTAATTTTGTAGCTTCACATACAAACATTGTAATTGGATTAGTGGAAACAATAGTTGGATTGATACCAGCTGGAGGGGGATGTAAGGAAATGCTAGCAAGATGGCTTGATACAGATGAGGCTAAAAAAAATTCTCATTACGCACCCCTTAAAGTCTTTGATATTATTGGGTATGGTAAAACAGCTACTTCACCAGTTGAGGCAGAACCATTAAAATATTTAAAACCTGAAGATAAAAAAATAATGAACAGAAATAGTTTGCTTGAGGTTTCAAAAAAAATCTTAGATGACAATAAAGAATTTAAAGTTCCATCAGAAACGAAATTTAAATTACCAGGAAAAAAAGTTTTAGTAGAAATGAATAAAATTCTAGAAAAGCTTTACAATGAAAAAGTAATTCGTGATCATGGTGTGACCGTTGCAAAGGAATTAGCGCATGTCTTGAGTGGGGGAGACACAACTATTGATAAAACTTTATCGGAAGATGATTTATTTAAATTAGAATTAGATGCCTTCATGAGACTAATCGAAACAAAAGAAACTCAAGATCGAATTAAACACACACTTAAAACAGGAAAACCTTTAATTAACTAATATCTTTCGTCTTCTTTTTTCTTTACCTCATTTTCCAATATTACTTCTTTTTTTTCTTCTATTATTTCTTCTTTTTTAAATTCTATTATCTTTTCACTTTCTTCTTTTTCTCTAATTAGCTGGTCATTAAACTTTTTAAGCAATTCTTCTTCTTTTGCTATTTGCTCCTTATCAAATTTTCTTTCCCACTCTTTTATTCTCTCTTCTTCATCTTTAACTCTTTTCTCTTCAAGAATTCTAGCTTGAATCATTTTTTGTTCTTTTAAATTTTCTAATCTTATTTCTTCTTCCTTTAATTGTAATTCTTCTTGAATTTTTCTTTGATTGAAGTCATTTAATCTCAATTCCTTGAGTTCTTCTATTTCTAATTGTTCTTTTAGTCTAAGTTGTTTTTCTTTTTCTCTTAACTCATCAGCTTCTTTTAATATTTTTATTTCTTTTTCTCTTAATCTTTCAACCTCAATTTTTTTGATATTTTGTTCAATTTCTTCGAGTTTTTGTTTTTGATAATTTAATTTATGTTCCTCTTCATTTAACTTTTGCATATCTTTTTTTTGTTTATCAATCTCAATATTTTTTAATCTTTCTTCCTCATCTTTTATTTTCTGTTTAGCTTCACGGGCATTCTGTCTCTCAAGAGCCATTAATTTATCATTTTCGATTTTGGCTTTTTGTTGCTCTTGTCTTATTCTTTGTTTTTCAAAAAAATCTAATCTTAGTTTTTCTTCTTTTAATTTTAAATCATCTTGTCTTACTTTTTCTTCTTCTTCATCTCTTAGTTTTTGCTCTTCAGCTTTAATTCTTTGAGCTTCAAGTTTAATTTTTTTTCTTTCAATTTGCTGTTGTTGTTTTATAATTTTTATTCTCTGTTTTTCTTTGTTTTCTATTCTTTGTTTTTCTTCTTTTATAAGATTTAATTCATTTTGTTTAATTAACCTTATTTCTTCATTTTTTTGTTTTTCTTGTTCTAACTTTTCTTTTTTTAATTCTTTAATTTTTTCTTCTTTTATTAATTTGACTCTACGCAGTTCTTTTTGTTTAGCTCTTTCTTTGAATTTATTGTATTTTTCTATTAGAGATGAGGATGTGAATTTTGTTAATTTTTCTATATTAATTTTTTTTAAAATTTTTAAGGGTTGTTCAATTAACTTTTTTCTACTTAAATTAATTTTTTTCCTAATTGTATTTTTTAGGACATTTTTCACAAACTTATCTCATCAACTTTTGGTTAATAATAATAGTATTAGAGTGGCTATAATGGGTTCAACCTGAGATTTTATCCCTTATTAATTAAGCATTTTAAACCAATTAATGAAGTCAGGTCTTAAAATATATTCTGATCGTCTTCCATATTTTATTTTTTTTAAGACTTCTAGGCCGTAAATAACTTTACCAACAGGTGTATATTCACCTTCAAATAATGGTTCATCTTGTAAGATAATAAAAAATTGGCTGTCTTCAGTATCGTTCTTAAATGTTCGAGCCAATCCGACACTACCTTTGGTGTAATTAAAATTATTGTCAATTTCTGATTTAATTGTACCTAAACCTGATTTTCCAGTACCAATTTTTCCATAATCTAAATTTCCTTTTTTTCCAAACTCTAGATCACCAGCCTGAATAAGTTTGTTTTCAATTACCCTGTGAAACGCAATATTTTCATAAGCATTGGATCTAATTAAAGTTACAAATCTTTGAACGGCATTAGGTGAGATATTTGGGTAAAGTTCTATAATTACATTTCCACAAGGTGCATTTAAAATTGCAATATTATTTGGTTTTTTAAAGGTAATATCCTTTGGATCAACATCTTTGACAAATAAACATTTATTTTTAACTATAAAATATGTGCAGAAAGTTGTGACACCTAATAAAATTAAAAAAACAAAAATAAATTTTTCTGATTTAGAAGCTCTAATTTTTTTTATCATTAAAATGTAAAAGAATTATCTATTTCTTTTATTCTATTTTCAATATATGAAATTTTATTATTTAAAATAGGGTCTGATTTACGAATTTGGTTAATTTCTTTTTCCTTTAAAAAGATCATATGTGAGTAAACTTCTGCCATATCCTCTGAGGCTGTTGATTTAGAGTATTCTGTAAAAAAGCCATTAGTTATTTGATATTTTTCTAATGATATATTTTTTGTGCATGTAGAACATTCAGCATATTTAAATTTAGAATTATTAAATTTAATCCACTCTTCTTCATTAAAAACTTCTTTATGCTGAAGATATACTACATGAAAAACTTCATGATGGATTACTCTTTCAAAGTAATCTTCATTAAATTTAATATCTAGAATTAATGTTTTCATTACATTATCTGGAATACCAGCTGTATATAGTTCTGAGATGGATAAATTTTCGCACATAACAATATATTTGAGATTAATTTTTTTTAGATAATCATAAGAATATCTTTTAAGATTTTTATGAATAATTTTATATTTTACATCTAAATCTTTCTTATTTGGATCTGAACAAACAATATTTTTTTGAGTTCCTAGCCTAAAGGGTCTTGTAGCATAAAAATATTTAAGCTTATTTTTAGTATTTATTTCATAAATTTCCAAGTTGGGTATTTTGATAAGATTATAAATGGTATTAGCTTTTAGTGGGGTAATAAAAATAATTAGTAGTAAAATGGCTCTTATTAAGTTCATAATTATAAAGATAGAAGATATTCCATTATCAAAGAATGTGGTACATTTTATTTATAAATGAAAAAAGAAAGAAATAAAAACCCAATTCAGCCAGTTAGTGGAACTAAAGTTCCAAGATTTGCTGGCCCATCAACATTTGCAAGATTACCAGAACTAAGAGATGTTGAAAGTTGTGATGTAGCAATTGTTGGAATTCCATTTGATGCTGGCACAAGTTACAGACCAGGAGCTAGATTTGGTCCAATGAGTATTAGACAGGCTTCAAGACATTTAAGAACCAATTATCATCCAAGTTATGATGTTGAACCTTTTAAAGTACAACAAGTTGCTGACGCTGGTGATATCACTTGTAATCCATTTAGTATTGATGAGTCGATAAAACAGATTGAAGCTGGAGCAACAGATTTATTGAATAAAGTTGGTGGTATAATTAGCCTAGGTGGTGACCATACAATTGCAGTACCTTTGTTAAGAGCAATTAATAAAAAATGTAATGGACCAGTTGCCTTAGTGCATTTTGATGCACATTTAGACACTTGGGATACGTATTTTGGTGCTCCTTATACACATGGAACTCCTTTTAGAAGAGCAAGAGAAGAGGGTTTATTTCTAGATGATGCTTCAATGCATGTTGGAATTAGAGGCCCTCTTTATAGTAGAGATGATATTAAAAATGATGAAGAATTTGGTTTTAAAATTATTCACTGTGATGAGTTTCAAACACAAGGCACAGATAAAATTGCCGAAAGAATTAAAAAAAGAGTTGGTAACAATCCACTTTATTTGTCTATTGATATAGATGTTTTAGATCCAGCTTTTGCCCCAGGTACAGGTACTCCTGAAATTGCTGGTATGACTACAAGAGAGATGGTCAATGTTTTAAGAGGACTGTCTGGTTTAAATCTTGTTTCTGCTGATGTGGTTGAAGTTTCTCCAGCATATGATCATGCTGAAGTTACCTCGTTAGCTGCAGCAACCATTGTTTACGAACTAACAAATTTATTTGCAAAATCATAAAGAAAGGATAGTTTCTCAAAATGTTAGATAAGAAAAAATTTTATATCAATGGTGAATGGGTTTCCCCAAAAAAAATAAATGATTTCAAGGTAACAGATCCTTCGACAGAGGAAGAGTGTGCCGTTATATCTTTAGGTGGAGTAGAAGATGTAAATGATGCAGTAAGCGCTGCTACCAAAGCTTTTGAAACATGGGCATTTTCAACCAAAGAAGAACGATTAAAATATTTAGAAGCCCTATATGTTGTTTATAAAAAAAGATGGGCTGATATGGCTAAGGCTATAACCCTTGAGATGGGAGCACCAATCGATTTTTCAACACAATTACAAGCTGGAACTGGAGCTAGTCATATAAAATCTTATATAAAAGTTTTAAAAGAATATACGTTTGAAGCAAAATTAGGAGAACATGCTTTGAACAATAATATTTTACATGAACCAAAAGGAGTTTGTGCGTTAATTACTCCATGGAATTGGCCAATGAACCAAACTTGTTTAAAAGTAATTCCAGCAATCGCTGCAGGTTGTACAATGGTACTCAAACCATCTGAAATAGCCCCATTATCATCGATGATTTTAGCAGAAATGATTGATGAAATTAAATTACCAAAAGGTGTATTCAATTTAGTTAATGGAGATGGTGCAATTACTGGAAATGCACTTACTAGTCACCCTGATGTAAATATGGTTTCATTTACAGGATCTACTAGAGCAGGTGCTTTAATTTCTCAAAATGCAGCAAATGATTTTAAGAGAGTTAGCCTTGAACTTGGTGGAAAAGGAGCGAATATTATATTTAAAGATGCAGATGCCGAAGCAGTTGAAAGAGGTGCTCTAAGATGTTTTAGAAATTCAGGACAATCTTGTAACGCACCAACTAGAATGTTAGTTGAAAAATCTATTTATGATGAAACAGTTGAAAGAGTAAAAAATTTTGCTAATTCGATGAAAGTTGATATTGCAACAAAAGAAGGTGATCATATTGGACCTGTTGTTTCAAAAGCCCAGTTTGATAAAATTCAAGCTTTAATTCAAGTTGGTATTGATGAAGGTGCTAAATTAGTTGCTGGTGGAACCGGTAAACCCGATGGACTTGATAAAGGATATTTTGTTAAACCTACTGCTTTTGCAGATGTTAATAATCAAATGCAAATTGCAAGAACAGAAATATTTGGACCTGTTTTATCAATTATACCCTTTGAAACAGAGGAAGAAGCAATTGAAATTGCAAATGACACTCCATATGGATTGTTAAATTTTATTCAAACTCAAGATCAAGAAAAAGCTAATAGAGTTGCTAGAAAACTAAGATCAGGAATGGTAGATATAAATGGAGCTGGTTTAGCACCAGATGCTCCTTTCGGTGGTTATAAGCATTCTGGTATTGGTCGTGAAGCTGGTAAATTAGGGCTTGAAGAGTATCTTGAAGTTAAAGTTGTTAGTGGATGGAACGATTAATTAGAAATAGAATTATTTTTAATTCCATCCAACAAAGCTAAACATTTTTTAAGTTCATCTAAAACTATAAACTCATCTATTTTATGAGCTTGTTCAATTGATCCTGGACCACAAACCACTGTGCTAATCCCAA
>OJAZ01000723.1_pt1 | contig 12748 bp, 12 predicted proteins | sample 1589851 | NCBI WGS metagenome assembly OJAZ01 (sample SAMN05416792, study PRJEB24817) | seawater metagenome | isolation source: Sea water | place: Canada:Atlantic | collected 2013-07 | reverse complement strand
TTGGGTATATATTGCAATACCATGTTATCGACTATTCGCTTAAAATCTTTAGGCTTGGTTAATCTCCTCGAGAATGAGAATTCGGGTATGGCAGAATCAAACACTTAGCGTGGTATATGAGAATTATTTTTCCAGTCAATTCTCGATCTATATGAGAATGATAAATCTTTAAATATACAACCTTATAATTTAATAGCTGCCTCTAAATTATTACACCAGTATATTAGATTAAATCAGAACAAATATTATTATGCCATAGAGTGCATAATGAAGAAATTCGTTCTGAGTAATCATTAATTTCATATAACCAAACCACAACTGTACATTTATCGTACCCCCATATTCATATTATTTCAATCAACTCAGCCTGCGGACAATCCTCAAGGTCTGAGTTTTTATCTTCAAGTGAAGCCTTTGGCACAATAAATGTAACCTTATCTTTTACCTTTATTTTTTGATTAGGCTTTTTCAGGTCTTCTTCCTTGAAATAAAAGTCCCCTTCTTGAGATTTTATAAATCCAAATTTTTTATCGGTGATCCATTTCCTAACAACCCCAGTCAACTCTACTTTTTTCACATCACATTTTAGTGTGATATAGCACCGGTCACTTCTTTCGTCTACAATTTTAAACAAGTGATTATTGTTCTTAATTAATTTTTTAAGACTAGAGTGGCCATAAGTTCGAGAATCAAATGATGAGTCTAAGCTTTTAAGCATATTCCCCATGTTCCCCATATATACAGGCTCATTTGCATCAGAGCATCGTTGGTAGGCATTTAGCAATAACTTACCTAAATTTGTTTTATCTAAAGTGTCGCTTTGTGAATCTAAGTTATCTATAAATACAAAGTTATGACAAGCTCTTATAAATTTATCAGGCGTATTTTTTTTACCGATAGCCATTACATGTAAGCCATGTTCCCTTATACGTTGAGCTAAACTATAGAATCCCCCATCACTTGAAACTATACAGACTGCATTGATTCTTGCGTTTTTACTTATGAGTTCTATTGCATCCATAACTAATGCGTGATCAGCAGCATCTTTTCCATAATGAAATTGCTGCTTGGGACTTGAAGCTGTTTTATGAAGTATGTCTTGCCATCCATTTTGATGCCTTGCTGTCCAATCAGCGTACACCCATTTTATTGCAACAGTCCCATGCTTCTCAACTTCTGAAAGCATTGCTACGTATTCATTTTTTGAAGCATTCTCACCATCAACTAATACTGCGAAAGTTAACATAGTCATTCATATCCTTATAAGTAGGGGGTCTAATGCAAAATTAATATACGGAACGAATACCTGGCACTCGGTAGCCTAATGAACTCAATGAGGTTTTCACATCCATGATCAAAGAATCAACCTCCTCCTCCCACTGAAATATTTCAGATTCATTTTGAATCTCATCTAATAATGATGACGTATCTAAAGGCTCTGATAAAACAGAGACATCTTTTTTAGCTTTATGAGAGTAAAATTTATGAAGAATGATAAATTTCTTACTATAAAGCTCATGAATGGTTATTTGACTATCATTTATTTTTGTTGAAATGAGTATTGGCCCACAAACCTGTACTTCTTCTTCATCAATATCAAACTTAATATCATTCACCCATAGGTTAAATGAATCTGTTAAGTTAACTTCATAAGCTGGCTCTCGACTAGATTTAAATACTTCACAAATAGCTCCTCCGAATAGGTCTTGTGCAAAATCCCCCCAATTACTTTCAAGCTTAGGGCAAGTGACTGAATACTTATCTATACTTTCCCACACACTTTTTTTAAATAATTTTTTAAGTTTGAATTTTTCTCTCTTTTTACGGTTTTCCTCTTCGATAGTGCCGTTTATACTATCCAACTTTTCAATCAGACGTTGTGCATGTTTCTCTGGAGCCATGACATTACGGACATCAGTTTCCTCCAACGCTCTAGCGTGTGGGTTGTTTGAAACCAAAAATGGTATACTTAAAATATCAGAAGCTTGATTACATAGTTGAAGCAAAGCGTTTTTGTCCCATGAATCCTCCCTGTTTAGAAATTCATGGTTTGACATATATGAAGGCTCTATTATCTCTGTTAACTTCTCTTCTATTGAGAACTTCTCATCACCCCGGTATTTATAATCAAGCCGATTAATTGCATCAATCACCCATTTTTGTAAGTCATCGTTACTTGTTTCAATTCGTTTTTGTTTTTCGTTCTTTTCTACTAAGTACGTATCTAATCCCTCTTCTAATCTAGCTTTCATGGTGGGAATTTGTAAGTTAACTACATTATTTAAGTATGTATTCCTATTATCTTTTACTCTTTCCACAACTTCGTAGTGGTTTTTCTCGATAACATCATATCCATCATCACCTGTAGGATAACGACCATGTGATGTTTTTTCTGATACGGAATTAACACCCGCCACCAGAACAGCTTCTTCCCAATCATCAGGAAATTTAGGACTCATTTTTTTAATAATTTTATAAGTATGGAATTCAGCCCCTGGTACTGTTGCTGACAATAGATGAATTAAGGGCTGAATATCTTTTACTTTCGCATTCCCTTTCCCTGATTTTAATTGGCTTATATATGGTTGAGAACATCCCATCAGATTAGCAATTTGACTCACTGTAATATTGCGTTCCTCTGCTATTTTTATAATCTCAACGGTATTAGGGTGTTTATCTCCAAGCTCTGTTGGAAAAAGTATATTGTTAATATCCTGCATAATCTTCTCTCTGTTAATGTAGTGGAATCGGAGGGAATACTGACATGATAAATCAACAAGAAAAAGATAACAATTACTTATACTTTACTTAACAGTTAATACATTAACCATTTTAAATCATATAATTAAAAACAAAAAAAACTTATAGTAATGTTTTCTCATATCGTTTATTCATTATAATTACGCATCTAAAAACAATAAATGGTATTTAAATACTTTCATTTAAAAAATCATGTAACACAACGTAGAAAAGCACGTAAAAAGCACCAAAGTAATTATAAAAGACTTATAAATAGCTTATAACAACCTAAAACGGATAACCACACGGTTTACACCCCCTTAATTTTTAAATGGAGGTGTAATGATTTTTATAAAATCAATGATTGAGTGAGATCTAAATACGAAGTTATAGAGTAAATAAAAGTCACCTGTTGTTAACTGCAAGATAACGTCTAACTAGAGAGCCAAATTAGTTACGTTATTACATATGGATGGATAGTGTTTGATTGCCTGCTTTTTAAGCTATATGACCTCCTCTTAGGTAAGTGGAAATTAATATATTTTCTGCTATATTATTATAACTAAAGACTTTCAATTCATTCTCCTGAGGTGAAATGTAATTAGCAGTACTCAGATAAATAGTTTAGGTAAGGGAACCCGCTATGATATTTATCAATAAACCACATCATCTCTTCTGTATTTTTATATTTTTTTTTAGTTCTTTGGCAAATGGCCAGCAAGATATCACAATAAAAATTGGTGTTATGTCCCCTAAATACGGTCCCCAAAGAACTATAGGTGAGGCTCATGACTTTTGGGTTAAGTTAGCACTTACTTCGTACGGCAAGATAGTCAACGAACAAGGCGTGATTCGTATAAAGGCTATATATAAAGATACTAAATCTAACGAAAGTGACTCGTCTTGCCTTGAACAGGCTGAAGAATTAATAGCTCAAGGAGCCTTACTAATTATTGGTCCTGTTTCAAGTGGCTGTGTTGCATCGGTACTTTCAGGCGACTTACAAATACCTATTATTACAACATTAGCATCCGCAACATTTCTTACTGAAAAACGCAGTTCTTGGTTTTTTCGAGCAAACGGTTATGACAAAATAAGAATGCAAAAGCTCTGGAAACATATTGATGTAAGCATAAACCATAAACTAAAACATAAATGGATTGTAGTTCACGATACATCTGAATATGGAAAGGGGCTATTAAGTGATTTGAAAGCAACTATTAATAGTGCTTTTAAAACAAAGATAATAAAAATCCCTCAGGATGAAACTCAAGTGATTTTTCAAGATTCTACTGTAACTGAAGTGTATAAGGAGGATGATTTCATTAATTTTATTGTTTTAGGTCAGGGAGACAAAGTAATAAAAACTTTAAACGAGATAAATGAATTTACCAAAAAAAATCAAATCCCTCATCAAATATACACGGTTGGTTCATCTATTAATTTACTTAACAATAGTCCAAAAACATTAATTACTGTTGGCGAGATGCAAATAGATCAAACACATAAAAGTAAATTTACACCAGAAATTGAACGTATGGTGCAACAAGCGATGAATAGGCAACATTCATTTTATCCAACAACTTACCAAACTGCCAGGTTCATAGTGCCAACAGCAATCCATAGAGCGTTAAAAGATAAAGTTAAAATACCTGAGATAAATACGTTACGAAAAATTATTCGCCAAGAGCTAGAAAATGGTGAGTTTGATTCGATTCAACCACCGAAAAGAGTCGAATTTAATGAAGGTAATATGAATGAAATTTTTGAATTTCCGATTTACCAAGTAAACCCAGTTTATACAAAAATTAAAAGCGCTGAGGGGAATATTGGATGGGTCGAGTTTTTAAGTGAAACAGCCAAGGTTAATTACATGGAGTCGCCATTAAAAGTTACATTAGTTGGTCATCAATTAAATGGTGAACAAATAAAACTATCACTATACCGGAATGGAGAGGAGTTAATTAAAGAGAAAAAAATAAAGTTAACAAACGACAAAAAAGTCACCATACCATTCCATGTTAACTTTCCTGGTTCTTATCACATAGTAAGTAATATCAGCTCCTACCCAGAAGAAATCGAGTATAAAGTTAGCTTTTCTCCATTATATTTTATTTGTATATTATCAGCTTTTTTAGCCGTATTTTTAAAACAAAAAATGACTAAAATTAGTTGGGTATACCGCATAGAATTGTTAGCAGAAGGTGCGCTAATAGGTATAGCAGTGGCCTTTATATCAACCTATATACAGTACTCAGTTTTGCCGTTTACAGCGACAGATTGGAATTTAATCAATGGTTTACTATATGGTTTTATTGGAGGCTGGTTTGGACCATTGATTATAACCTCATTAACCAATAGAGTTTTACCTGGTAGTCAGTGACGTTAAAAATAGAATATATAGCCAAACTAAGACCCATAATTCTCAGCATTTGACTAATTTATATAAATTTAGTCCAAGGAAGAAAGAATTAATTTTAGTTTATTTAAATCAACACCTAAGAGATCACCTTCGTATTCTAAACAATTTATTATTGTATGTGTTTTTTTCTTACCACGAAGTTCAAGTCCTATATTTGAATTTTGATTGTGAAGCTTCATTAATTTTCTATTACTAAGACCCGATATGTAATTTACATAATCTTTAATGATCAGATCTATTTTAGCAAATAGATCTGAATATTTCACAGAAGGAGAAACCATGCATAGAGTAAGTAAGTAATTTGTTCTTATTAAATCTTTGTCAAAAAATTTCTCGCCTCTACATTCAGATATGCCAGCTATATTACTTATCATTAACTCTGTTAAGGTGCTTAAACTGAAAGTCAATTTGTATATTTCTAGAATATATTCTCCGGCAGAACGGATAAGTTGATATGAGGAAGGAGAAAATCCGTTGATCGATGCTAAATGTTTCTCCATTTCCACGGCATGTGAAATAGATATATCTATATCTTTAGTTGGTATTGAAAAGGCCATATAGTTTTGGATTTCTCCTTTTTTTGAATGTAAATAACTATTACAATCTATATAGCTTTCAAACTCTAAGGCTGTTGTCATTATTTTAAAAAAAGCATCATAACCTTCATTTTTTTCATCAAAGATAATTCTAGTAAAGTTAATAGCTTGGTTTTCAAAGCCATTCGATATTTTGTTAAATTGAACGGGTAATTCACTCAATTTCTCTTTATACATCGAGCATTTATCAATGTTCTTATTATTTAAATAAGACCAAATAGCCCATACTAGTGCCAAAGGAGAAGCAACATTTGCGATTTCTTGAACAATACTCATAGGTTGACCTCAATCAATTGAATTTTCTCATAATTACTTATCTGGAGTTTTCTTAAGTAAGCTTTGAGCACTGAATAAAAAATTAGTCCAACCTTCGGAACCTCCTGAAATAAGCCACCCTGTTAAAACAACATCCACCGCATCAAACAGCATGATATGCATTTGACTAGCAAACTGAGGAGGACTTTCAAGCCCCCCAAAGATACGAACAGCCCCTATCGAAGCTAAAACACAACCAATACTCAAAGAAGCGGTTAAGCACATACGCCCTGTTTCTGAGGAGAAGTCGTTGTTAATACTTTGCCATAGTTTAGCTTTCTCTATTAAGCGATCGTCGCTTGGGTTTTCCTCTAATTGTTTAATCGCAGAAGTTAGCTCAATGTAATATTCTTCTGCTGTCCTACGTCTAAAAGTTCGCTTGAAGGCCTCAATAATCCTTTCATTTACTGCAATAACAAAACCAATGAAGGTCACCTGAGCTAAGAAAGTGTTATCAGAAACCTTACTTAAGTCTGTAGATAAAGTCGTTAATCCAAAATAGCTGGCAACTAATGCGATGACAAAAAACACTCCGGATAGCTTTAAAATACTGTAGAGATAACCTTTTCTAGTGTTTAACGTGACACTGTTTATTAAATCATCCTTCGTCGTCATAATTAACTCCTTTAGCTACCCTATACGGCCTCTACATTGAGGTATATTTTTAAACTCTGTTTGTGCAGGCTCCTTAACTAGAACTTTTAGTAGTTCACTGATAACAGGAGAGTAATGAATTTCATCTTCACCATTTAATAGTTCAATTAATGATTCAATACTTCGTCTTGATGAAGGTAAGGTCGAAACTTTTGAGTCATCTGAGTTTTTCATGATCCATAAGTCGTACTTGTTAGCTTTTGGAGAGTAAATTAGCTTCCAAAGGTGGTCTGGTGTTTCAGGAAGACCATGACTTTGTGTGTAGAAGTCATTACTAGGATCATTACCATATATAACTCCAGCAAAGACGGTCAAAGGCGTTAAGCTCTCTTCATCTCTGTAGCATTCGGTTAGAGACTCCGTCTTTTTCCAAGCGCCATTTCTATTAAATGATTTAGCTTGAGGGACCATATTGACCATCGTATTTGTTTGAAGGGCCTGTGCTTGATTATCATCAAAGTGGTCAATAGGGATTAAATGCCCTACATCGTAGCCCTTCATTTGTGATGCATACGTTTTATCTGAACTTTGCTGACACGAGAGGTCAGTTGCTGATTCATCTAGAAAGTAATTGCGATTAGTTGTATTTTCATTTCCATAATCAGTACCAATCTCTGCCATTGATAGAACAGCAGCATTTTGCTTACAAGATAGCCAAACACTAAATCTTTCATACTCACAAAATGCAGTATTGGTTAAATCTGATTTAACACAATTAGCATTGCTGTTAAAAATACAACTCAAACCAAGAGTTAAAGCTGCAAGTTGCTTCAAATGAATTATCTTATAAATACTTTTTATATTTTTTATAAACATCTTCATTTTCACCAAAAAATTCGAGTAAATCTATATTGAAAAAGATACTACCTTTATCATCACTTCTATGAACATAACCAAAGCTGTATTTATTTTTTATATGGATAGTTAAGCCGTGTCCGACAGAGTCAGTATCCTTTCTATCATTGTAAATACTGGTTAAGGAAAAACCGAAACCTGTTTTCCACCAGTTAACGCCTGCCCACTCAACAGCGAGGCTAACATCATTTTTATCACCTTTTTCTAATTCATCAATATGTTCAACCACTAGGCTTGGACGAAGAATAAATGCTTGCCACTTCGGAGGACCAACCAAGTCTGTGCCACTGAAATAATCTGATTGAAGTGCTGTTGTGGCCCAAACATCTAGCGGTGTTTGGTATCGAGCATCTTCAATGAATTCTTTCCAGTTACTTTGAAGTTCACCTAGTAATTCACCATTATTTATTGCTATTGCTTTATTTAATAAACTAAATGCAGGCTTCAAAGCCGAATTAATATCTTTTGCTGTTTGCTTACAGCTCATGTTAAAAGATGTCTGTTTACAAATATCCTCTTGCTCGTCTCTTAAGCCCCAAACAAGATTGCTTTCATTATGCGGAGGTAACTTCACACGAATAACAAATCTATCGCCGCCAGCATTTCGTCCAACATCCTCCGGCACAAAGTTAATACGGTTCAAATAATCTAATTGCATAGAATAATTTTTTAACTGAGACTCCCACTGCTCAGTAATGTTATTACTGCCGGGAAATGAATTATCTGGATAAGATGTTTGTATGACTTTCTTAGCTAGAGCAGCATAATTGAATAATGCTCTTTCAAATTCCGCTTTGTCTGTATCATCAACTAGTAAGACATGTTTACAAAGCAGTGGGCCAACTTTTAACGATAACGCTTTTAGTGATTTAAACTTTGTTTCGAAAGCATTAGCAGTGCCTGAATATTCACATTTTATCTTATTGTCATCATTAGCTGCTGTCGCATTTAATGAAGTAAGCGAAATCAGTACCACGAGTATATAGGTCATTTTCATAGCTGTTTTCCTTAACGTATTACGCTTGATCTACCATGCTTTTTAGTTTCTTTTGAAAAGTATCAGCAGTCTTTGCTAAATCTTTAATGGCTTGTATTTTATCTAGTGGTTCATCGTGTTGTTTTATGTCGTCGAAAGCATTTTTTAGTTCTTCATAGCTAAAGTTGATACTACCTAAAGCGTGTGCAGCAATACCTTTCTCGTATTGAACGTTTGATATAGCGATATTCAATACATTTGAAAAAAATGCATCCGCAACCTCAGGGGCTTCTACGTATTCTTTAAGGTCATGAGTATTAATTTCTCTGACTGTTTTTACTTCAATATGTCGACCACCATTTTCGATGGGACGTTTATATTCCTTAAACCACGTAAAGGGATCAAATTCGTTTCGGATATTATAAAAAAGATCAGTACAACCGCCATTATCAGAGGTCACAACTGAGTGATTTGGATCTGCAATGTCGTTTAATATATTAATAAGGCGAGAAACATTCGCTACCGTCCATATGGAGTCTATTTGAAAGCGATCTGTATCGAGTTGAGGTACTTTGGAAGTGATATCTGTATCTTTTCGAAATAGCTTAGCAAGGGTGTCATGTAAAACAGCTGTTCCAAGACTATGGGCAATGATATGAAGCTCTCTACCGCCTTGCTCCCTCTCAATCATTAAGTCATTTAGTTTCTTAGCGAGGTCGACTCGAATTTTTTCACCCCAAAACATCATGCCATAGTAAATAACATCCATCCAATGAGTGTAAAGCATCTCATCTTCATCAAAATCAGAAAAAGATGCTACCAATTTCGAGACTGTCTTTTCACCCAGTCCATGCCCCTGTAACAAGGAAAGATGCTCTATTAGTTTGCTTGCTTCTTCGGCATCTCTCAGACGTATTTCATCAAGGAAATCAGAGTAATTAAATTGAAAAAATTCGACTTTATCATTGACATCAAAGTCAGCTAAACCAAAGTTTTCAGCTGCTTTATTTAGACCATCTGCAATAGTTTTTTTTGTCTCGCCAGGCTTATGTGTTCCCATTCCGTGTATGACCAAAACCATTGGTTTATTCATGAGATATTCCCTTTACTCTAATAACTATTTGAATTCAAACCCGTTAAGTATAGTGCAAAAAATGTACTTAGCTAATTCGAAAATTAAGTTTAATTAAATACATTAGTATTGTTATTTTTTGCTCTTTTTAAATAACGAAGAAGTATTACAATGAGAATAAATTTCAAGTATCACTGGCCCATATTATTTTACTATACTTAAATGACAGCTTTGCTACTTGAGTCTCATCATGAAGATTACAAACGCCACAAAATTAAGACAAGCAATGGCTAATATTCGGCTTGAGTCGATGTCGCTGCCAAAGGAAGTAGAAGAGTTATTTGAAAATTTTTTAGCGGATCCATCGATATCGTTATACACAGAGGATATTGAGAAAATATTACTGAGCCAATATAACGATAATTTGGGAGAGTCTTAAGTATGCTTTACAGGATAACAACGTGTAACTTTTCATAAATTAGGTGCAAAATGATTAAGATTAAAGTAAATACAGAAAACACACCTCATTATGTTTTAAGTACAGACTTGAGGACAGCAATAGAAGCTGAATTCCCTGCTGATGCGGCAAAAGATATTGCAAAAAAACACTCTGATCTTATCTATGGTTCAGCTGCACTTGTGCTTAGTCGTAATCCTTCGGCACATAGAATATATCCCCATGATATCGCAACAATATTTAAAACGATTAATGTTGATGCTGAATTTTATGATAAAAACGAGGTTGCTTTAAATATTAACCATGAAATATCAGGTGTTTTTCAAAGAAATAAAAGTGAAACATAAAAATAAAAAACGTTATAACCATTTTTCATGGCAGAAAGTGCTATTACTGCGCTCTTTAATGGCCTTTATCAAATCTTAGATAATGGCAAACGTGCAAAAATTAGAATTGAAGAGTGCGAGTTATTACGTCAAGGTTTTAATCCTGAGCAAATAATTGCTATTCGTCCATCGGCAAAGCTAAAAGTCCATTAAATAAAGTAGCTCTGACTTGGCTTCAAAAGCAGCCAACAAAAAGCCCCTGATGAAGCAACCTACTATTGGGGGCACTTCACAAGGAGCTTTTAACACTGAGAGAGTATATGAGCCTAACCTTTAGTTGTCAGTAACTCCTTTAATACCGTCTTTAATTCGTTTTTCATTATATGACGACAATTTTGATAGAACATCATTGATTTCGTCGTAAACAAAAACATATGGTTCTTTTTTCTTGGCTTGTTCAAGAGCTTTTCTAAGTTGTAAAACCCTAGCAGGAGTCACTATATTCCACACGCTGCCAGCGATGTTTTCTCGGATAACGGCATTACTATTAGAAAGAAATGAAAGCCACTCCTCAAAATGTTCGTCTTTGCCCAAGCGCAAGCAGGTATTAAAATAACGAATCTTTTCGAGAGTAGATCTTTGACTGTTTAGATAATTATCAATATATTTCAGAGCAGATTCATCACCTACATCCCCCAGCGCATATATTGCATCAATTCTAACAAGTTCAGAGTCATCCTCTATGCTTTGAACGATAAATTCGATGTCTTGATTTCTTTTCCAATCACCTAAAATTGAAAGTACCTCTGACCTTATTTCATCATCAGTATCGTTAATCATATCTTTAATATGGTTAAATACGTACTCTGAAGGTGGCTTGGATGCCATTAAATTTTTTCGCGGTTTTAACCCTGCTCCAAATCGTGATATTGCAGCAAATCTAACGTCTTTATCCTGATGTTCAAAAAATGACAATAGACGTTCAACACCAGTTTGATTTCCGAGGTCTAGAGTAACAATTTCAGCTTTCCTTACAAATTTCTCAATATAAAACTTAAAATCGTTAATTTCTAATTCAAGTTCTTCACTATCGTTAACTAATACTCTTTTTTCAAACATAGGAATAATGTTCGAAAAATCATACTGCTCAACTTGAGTACAAAGCCCTGTTAATAGTTCACACAGAGTTTCTTCACTAGCTTTTGAAATAATATTCTCACACATAGAATAATATTTATTATGCCCAAGTCTGAGTAGTGATATAAATGAAGCAATACTAAGAATTTCATTTTCATCAAAATTTATATATCTATCTAGTAAGAATTCATCTTCATCTTTTCCTACATAACCAAGAATGCAAAGCGCTTCTTCACGTACACACTCACTAGGATGTATAAGTAACTTCAAGGCGCTATCTCTTGCAAGATCGGCATTAATTTCTGGTAAACAACATAAAGCTTCTGTCAGCTCATTTTCAGAATTCGAATCTAATGATTCTAAAAATATTTCAGTCACCTCTTTGACCGGATAATAATGATTAATAAATTTATCTGGTGAGAATTCATCACTAATACGGTTTAAAACAGCAACTCTGACATCTTCATCACCTTTTTTAAACAACATTATCAATTTTTCAATATTTTCAAATTGATAGGCCGACAATTGTTCTACATATTCAACTGATTTCATATCCATTCAATATTTCCTCTTAACTACCAACGTCTTTTATGTCAATCGAATTACTAGTTATTTTTCTTCTTTTTTCGGTTGCTTAGGTTTTAGCTGTTTATCTTTCTTAGCTCTATTTCGCCTATTCCCATCAGCCTTTTCATTGGCTTTAGCTTGCTCAGGATCATCACTTTTAACATTGCGCTCCCCTCTACTGGTTTTTTTCTTATTAGGGTTGTCCGTATTCTTTTCTTTTTTATTACGCTTTGAATATTGATTAGGATCATCATCTCCTAAAGGAACATCCGGATTCAAATCACTCATAATCTCAGTTTGTGGGGCTGGCGGGGCGATTACACCATTATCTCTCAAGAACCTTTTCGCTCCTTTGTATGCACCACCAATTGAACGAATAGGATCTTTTAAGACCCTAACAATATTTTTACGAACTTGTCCGTCTGGATCGGTGTACTTATAAGGATTATTACCAACATAAGAATAACGATTAAATGAAGTTATATCACCAGCAAAACCTACAGGATCATTCGAATAAAAACGACCTATGACCGGATCATAGTATCGTGCCTGCATATAGCTTAGTCCAGTATCAGAGTCAAATTGGTGACCTGTATACCCGACAGTGTTCTCTGATGACTCAGGGTCTTCAT
>OJAZ01000713.1_pt1 | contig 12868 bp, 10 predicted proteins | sample 1589851 | NCBI WGS metagenome assembly OJAZ01 (sample SAMN05416792, study PRJEB24817) | seawater metagenome | isolation source: Sea water | place: Canada:Atlantic | collected 2013-07 | reverse complement strand
TCTACACGTAAGGAGTCGTCGGCAGCGTCAGATGTGTATAAGAGACAGGTTTACGTTTAGCTTTCATGATATTAGGTAGAGAGGCGTATCGGGGCTCATTTAAACGTAAGTCAGTAGTCACAATTGCGGGCAGATTTAGTGCTAGCGTTTGTAATCCAGCATCTACTTCTCTTGTTACATTAATTCTGTCGCCTTCAACCTTAACTTCAGAGGCGAAAGTACCTTGTGCTAAACCAGTTAATGCAGCAAGCATTTGGCCGGTTTGGTTGTTATCGCTATCAATTGATTGTTTACCTAAGATAACGAGCTGCGGTTGTTCTTCTTCGACAATTTTTTGAAGTAGCTTAGCAATATTTAACGCGTCGAGCGCTAACTCTGTTTCGATATGAATAGCACGATCAGCGCCTAGGGCAAGTGCAGTTCGAAGCTGTTCTTGGCAGCTTTTATTACCAATAGAAATAGCAATAACTTCAGTTGCTGTGCCTGCCTCTTTAAGGCGAACAGCTTCTTCTACGGCAATTTCACAAAAAGGGTTAATGGCCATTTTAACGTTAGCTAAATCAACGTTTGAGTTATCAGATTTAACACGTACTTTGACGTTATAATCGATGACACGTTTAATTGGGACTAATACTTTCATAAATTTACTTTACCTCAATGGATACTAGATAATATTTGCTTAGTTATATTTTAATTTATTCAAATTGACGGTTTAATTCTTTTTCTAACAAAGATAATGCCGCATTCGAAAGACTAATCTTGCTCTGCATTTCATGACTATATGAAACAATAATACTTTCACTTTTAGCCGCAATTTTTTGATGTGTTTCGCTATAGATGACTTGGCTTAAGGTGAACCTATCAGTACTTATTTTTTCAACTTTGGTGGCAATAATAAGATTATCAGGATATGTCACCGGAAACTTAAACTTGCAATCGATATAAGCAACAACAAAGCCCAGCTTATCACCGCCAAGGGCGGCTCTAATATGACTATCTGAGAAAAATTTCACTCTACCTTCTTCACAGTAACGAAAGTAATTGCTGTTATTAACATGTCCTAACATATCAATATCTCCCCATCTTACGGGATGCTTTAATTGATGAGAGTAGCAATGTAATTGATCTTTCATAATATTCTCCACTTCTAATGCAATATTTTACTGTATGACTGTACCTAAACCACTTCAAACTACTTGATTCATCTAAGTGTTAATTACTCTTTTCTATATCTAAAAACGCCCTGACCCGAAGCAATAATATTATCAAAAGAGTCGTAAACATCAGCAGCACCATAATAGATATTTCGACCGGAAGCTGTCACCCTGCCAATGGCATAAATTTTGTTTGATTGAGCTTGGCCTAAATAGTTTATATTTAACGATAAAGTTAATGCTTTTCTATAGTTAAGAGGATCATCACTATAGGCTCCAGTCAGCGCAGTTGCTGCATCTAATAAAGCTGAAATAAAGCCTCCATGTGGAATACCTGAACGATTTAAATGCTCAGGTTTAAGCTCAGCACTCATTTTAATATGATTTTCTCGCCATTCCTCAATCACAAAACCTAAATGATCATTAAATGGCGGCATTTCTTTATTTGCCCAAGGTTTCATTTTAATCCTTTATTTTCTGTTTCTTGCCACTTGAGATTCTTCACTTTGAAGTAACTGTGCAAAAATCGCTAACTCCTTTTTAATAATATCGGTCAGTATTGTCTGCTGAGGAGCCTTAAGCATTTTTTTAGTCGTACGTAAGGCATTTTGAGGTTTCAACGCTAATGCTTTCGCTTTGCTTAAAGCAAAATCAAATACTTCAGATTTGTCTATTTGTTGATTTACTATACCTAAATCAATTGCCGTCTGGGTATTAAAAGCATCACCCAACATTAATATTTCAGCCGCTTTACGATGACCTGCTAATTGAGGAATAAGCAAGCTTGATCCTCCTTCGGGGCATACACCTAAATCGACGAAAGGCATTTTAAAATAAGTTTCTGAGGCATAAACCAAATCAAAATGAAGCAACATAGTTACGCCTATTCCAACGGCAACACCCGATACGGCTCCAACGATTGGTTTTGGGTAATTATGCAGCTCATATAATAAAATTGATGCGGGCGAAGCTTTATTAACATCTCGATTATTGAAATCGTTTAAATCATTCCCTGCTGAAAACGCATCGTCTGTACCATGTATAAGTACGACATTAATACTGTCATCTGAAGCACTATCTTTAAGTGCTGTAGCCATAGCCGAATACATTAGGTGTGTTAAAGCATTTTTTTTCTCTGGGCGATTAATACCTATATGTAGAACACCACTATCCTGATGAATTAATATATTTTCTTGAATTTTCATCATTGCCTCTATTTAATGTTCAGTCGATTTAAGCGCGATAACGCCTGTATATATTCTGTTTTGAAACGTTCAACGATTTTGGACACAGTAGTAATCTCGGTAATACTGCCCAAACCCTGGCCTGCCCCCCAAATATCTTTCCAAGCTTTAGTTTTACTGCCTCCAGAGGAACCAAATTTCATGGTGCTTTTATCGCCTTCGTCCAAGTTATCGGGATCTAAACCCGCATTAGAAATACTTGGCTTAAGGTAATTGCCATGTACGCCAGTAAATAGAGAGCTATAAACAATATCTTTAGCGCTATAATCAACTAACATGTTTTTATATTCTGGATCAGCATTCGCTTCTTCGGTGGCAATAAAGCACGTACCTATATAGGCAAAGTCAGCACCTAAAGCTTGTGCTGATAGTATTGACGCGCCATTAGCAATCGAGCCAGACAACGCAATAGGACCATCAAAAAATTGCTTAATTTCACTCACTAAAGCAAAAGGACTTAAGGTTCCAGCATGACCACCTGCGCCAGCGCACACCAAAACTAAACCATCTACACCTGCTTCTATGGCTTTTTCGGCATGACGAACATTGATAATATCGTGAAAAATAATGCCGCCATAGGCATGAATACGTTCAACTAACTTAGGATCTAACGCGCGTAAACTGGTAATAATGATCGGTACTTTAAATTCAATACAAGTATTTACATCATCCTCTAATCGGTCATTACTCTTGTGAACAATTAAATTAACCGCGTATGGGGCAACAATGGCATCAGGGTTAGCTATTTGGTACTCATCTAATTCAGTTTTAATGGTGCTTAGCCATTCACCCAGTAAAGATTGTGGACGCGCATTAAGTGCAGGAAAAGAGCCAACAATTCCGGTTTTACACTCAGCGATAACTAATTCTGGCCCCGAGACGATGAACATTGGAGCACTGATGACAGGCAAAGATAATTTATTTTGTAATGTTTGTGGAATTGACATATTTTCCCCTTAGAGCATATTTGCTTTGATAAAAAATTAGCTATGCCGAAAATTGGTATAACTAATTTTTCACACTTTTCGCTATTGGCTATTCGCCCACTGAGTTAAGGTTTTACCTTCCGCAACAAGTTGCTTTAATAATGCTGCTGGTTGCCAAAAATCTTCACCGTAAGTAACGCCGAATTCACATATGGTTTGATAGATTTTTTCTAAACCTATGGTCTCAGCATAAAACATTGGACCACCTCGGTAGGCTGGAAATCCATAACCAAAGGCGTAAACCACATCAATATCACTCGGACGTTGTGCAATACCCTCTTCAAGTATTTTGAAACCTTCGTTGATCAAAGCAAAAGTTAAACGTTGTAAAATAGTCACATCATTTATTGTTTTGCGCTCAACCCCTCTTTGTTTAGCTTGTGCTTCAATAACTTCAAGTACTATAGGATCAGACATACGCTGTCTAGTGTCAGGATCATATTGGTAATAGCCTGCACCAGTTTTTTGACCTAAGCGGCCCATGTCATATAAAGCATCCGCAATGCAGTAGGTTCTAACATCACCTTTTTCTTCATCAGTTAAGCCCTCACGCGCTTTATAGCCAATATCTATTCCGGCTAAATCGCCAACAGCAAGCGGCCCCATTGCCATACCAAAGTTTTGCATTACGGTATCTATACCTTGAGGTGTTGAGCCTTCAAGTAAACATAATTGGGCTTCTCGCGCATATTGTCGCAACATACGGTTACCAATAAAGCCATAGCAAACGCGAGACAATGCAGGCACTTTTTTAATGGTTTTAGCAATAGCCATCGATGTTGCAAGCACTTGATCAGACGTTTTATCACCGCGAACAATTTCAAGTAATTTCATGACATTAGCAGGACTAAAAAAATGCAGACCAATAACATCTTGTGGTCTTGAAGTAGACTCTGCAATTAAATTTACGTCTTGATAAGAGGTGTTACTGGCTAAAATAGCTCCGGGTTTACATACTTTATCGAGCTTGGCGAATACTTGTTTTTTGATGTCTAGATTTTCAAAAACAGCTTCAATTACCAAATCCATATCAGCTAAATCGTTATAATCTGTGGTGCCTGTGATCAGCTGTTGGCGTTGTGCGGCAAGCTCAGTAGTCAATTTACCTTTTTTAACGGTTATCGCGTAATTTTTAGCGATAATATCTTTACCACGCTGCAATGCTACATCGTTAATTTCCAGCAGTGTCACAGGGATACCCGCATTAACAAAATTCATTGCAATACCTCCTCCCATGGTACCGCCACCAATAATACCTACGCGTTTAATATCTTTTAACTGAGTCTCTTTTGGTAAATCTTTAATTTTTGAGGACATTCTTTCGGCAAAAAACATATGGCGTAATGCTGCAGACTGTGACGATTGCATGCACTCTATAAATAAACGTCTTTCAACTTTAAGACCTTCATCAAAAGGTTTATTCATTGCCGCTTCAATACATTCAACAATACGTTGAGGTGCTTCTTGTTTGCGAAAACGTTTACTTAATTGGGTTCTATAATCATCGAAGAACTCTGCTGACGCACTAGTTTTATCAACATCTATGTCTCTTACTCTTTTAAGTACAGCGCCTTGTTCAACAACGTCTTTGGCAAACATAATTGCTGAGGTCAATAAATCGCCTTCAACCACTTTATCAATTAAACCGATACTAAGTGCTTTATCTGCAGAAATTGGCGTACCCGTAGTAATTAAGTCCAATGCGGCTTTAACACCGACTAACCTAGGTGCTCTTTGTGTTCCACCTGCACCGGGTAATAAGCCTAATTTAACTTCAGGTAGCCCAACATTAGCGCTAGCTAATGCACAACGATAGTGACAAGCCAAAGCGGTTTCTAATCCGCCACCGAGTGCGGTGCCATGAATGGCGGCAATAATAGGCTTTGTTGATGCTTCAACTTCGTTAAGCAACTCAGGTAAAGAAGGAAGCATGGGTGGTTTTCCGAACTCTGAAATGTCTGCCCCCGCAATAAAAGTACGTCCTTCACAAATCAAAACTATTGCTAAAGAGGCATCTTTTTGTGCTTGTGCTAATGCCTCTTGAATTCCTAATCGTAATGCATGAGAAAGCGCGTTAACCGGAGGGTTATTCAAACGAATAACACCGATATCACCTTCTAATTGATAACTAACAACTGACATAAACTAATTCCTTACTTTTAGAAAGTTAAACACGCTCAATAACGACTGCGATACCTTGACCAATACCAATACACATGGTCGCTAATGCGTATCGACCACCGGTTTTTTCTAATTGACGTAATGCCGTTAGCATAATGCGCGTACCACTAGCACCTAAAGGATGTCCGATCGCAATCGCACCACCATTTTGGTTAATACGAGGATCATCAAAAGCGATACCTAGTTGTTTCATACACCCGAGTGCTTGTACTGCAAAGGCTTCATTGAATTCTAAAACATCCATATCAGCTAAGGTTAATCCCGCTCTTGCTAAGGCTTTTTGTGAAGCTGGAACAGGACCTAAACCCATAACACGTGGTGGTACGCCGGCAATCGCACCCGCTATAATTCTACCGCGAGGTTTAATACCTGCTTTTTCGCCGACTTCTTTACTACCAATAATCATGGCAGAAGCACCGTCGTTAATACCTGAAGCATTACCCGCGGTGACTACGCCATCAAATAATGGTCTTAATTTACCCAGAGCCTCTGCCGTTGAAGATGGACGTGGATGCTCATCAGCAACAACGGAAATTGGTGGCAACTTTCGGCCTTGTGATACTTCAATGGGAATGATTTCATCGTTAAAAAAACCAGCTACTTTTGCCGCTTCATACTTCGCTTGCGAGCCGGCTGCGAATATATCGCAATCTTCTCTACTGATATTTAAATCACTGGCAATGTTGTCAGCCGTTTCAGGCATTGAATGCCCGCCATAGGCTTTAATAATCTCTGGGTTGGTAAAACGAGCCCCCATGGTGGTATCAAAGATTTCTTGCTGGCGAGAAAAGGCTGAAGTTGCTTTAGCTAAAACGAAAGGTGCGCGACTCATAGATTCTACGCCACAAGCAACAAATAACTCGCCTTCATTGGCTTTTACACATCGAGCAGCATCTAACGCCGCCGCTAAACTTGAACCACAAAGACGGTTAACCGTTAACCCGCCTGTCTCAATAGGTAAACCTGCTAATAATCCTGCAAAGCGAGCCACGTTACGGCTATCTTCACCTGCCTGATTAGTACTACCGGCAATTACATCTTCATAAAGACTTAAATTAAAGTCGTTGCGTTGCACTAAATTTTTTATAAGGTGAGCAAGCATATCATCCGGACGAACAGATGATAAAATGCCTCCATGGCGACCAAATGCGGTTCTTGCTGCATCGTATATAAACGCGTCTTTCATAATTTTTCCTTATAAATTTTTATAATTAACAACGACAGGAAAAGCGATCAATAATTTAGCTGCTTTGTGTTTGTCATCGGTATTTGATAATTCAATGTGAACAACCTGACCTTTCTCTGGGTCAAATTCTGATTTAACCTGCGCAGTAATATCATTTTTTTTCAGTATTGCATCAACGCTAAACTCTGTAGCTTTATTGCGTAATATTGGTTTGAAAACTTTACCAACAGCCGTTAACGGCAAGCTATCGAGTATTTCAATACGTTTAGGTATTGCCGCTCTTTCGCTTATATGCTCTTGGCAGTAGGCCAGTAAGTCCGCTGAAGTAGTTTGTTGTTGATTTTTTAACACCACATAAGCAACAGGTATTTCCCCTGAATGTGCGTCAGGCTGACCAATAGCAACTGATTGGATTACATCTTTATGAGCCAACAACGCATCTTCAATAATCTGCGGATCAATATTATGCCCACCACGAATAATCAAATCTTTTGCGCGACCTGTGAGCTGAATATGCCCTAATGCATTAATAACGCCTAAATCACCAGTATTAAACCAATCATCCTCAACCCAAGCGCCATCATTATCACTTACGTTCAAATAGCCTTGAAAAACATTAGGTCCTTTCACCAAAATAATGCCAGGTTCATTAGTTTCACAAATACGACTAATTTTGTTATCAATTAATTCAACAGCAATCACACGGCTGTAAGGTATAGCGTTTCCGACAGCAACCCCTTCAACATCGTAACCAGGAAGGGTCCTAGCAACCACACAAGAAGACTCTGTCATGCCATAACCATTGGTAACACTGCAATTAAATCGTTGCTGAAAAGATAATTTTAATTCAAGTGGCAAAGGTGCTGAACCGCAGGCTGCATGTTCAAAACATTTCAAGTCAATTTTTTCATCCGGCTGCTGAAGTAGCACCGAAATTATAGTGGGTACAGTAGGAAACCAACATACTTGATACTTATTAACAAAATACCACCAGTTTTTTACTGTATTAGGGTTTCTAAAACCTTCGGGTGTCATAATCACCACCGTGCGACCAACGAAGAACATAGCTAAGCTAGCGGCAATTACCCCAAAAACATGGAATAGTGGCAATGCATTCAAAACCGCGGATTTACCATGATAAGCATTAAATCCTGCATAAACTTGCACAACAAAACTAATGTTGTCATGAGATAGTTTTGCTATTTTCGGACGTCCTGTTGTTCCTCCAGTATGGAAGTACATCGCAATATCTTCACCTTTAGGTTGAAGTGTTTCTGCTAATCTTTCATTTGATTGAGTAGATATAGCATGATTAAAATCACTGACGGTGATATTTTTATGATTGATCTCGCCATAACTATTATCGACGACTAGGACATGTTCAAGTGACGGGACGCGTGCAATAATTTCATGCACTTTTTTACCTAATTCAGTTTCAGCATCAAGAGAAACTGTCACTAACACTTTAGTTTTCACCTCATTTAATATTTCAATAATGTGATCAACTTGCAGAAGGTAATTAATAGGATTAGCAATTGCCACGGCTTGAGAAGCCCATATACTTAGGTGAGTTTCTGTCAAATTGGGGAGTAAAATAGAAACAACATCAGTACGACCAACACCCAATTTTTTAAATAGGTTTGCTGTTTGATTAAGTTTATTAGATAAAGTGGTAAACGTTATTTCTTTCGCAACTTCATCTCGAGTTGCAGTAACATGCTCAGCTATTGCAATATCAGCTGGATATTCATCTGCTGCATGGCAAAAAACATCGTAAGTTGTTTTACAATGATATCGGTCTTGGTAACTTATTTTTTCTAAATCAGCAAGTAACTCTAATTCTGTTAGTTTGGACATTTAAGCGCTCACTCTAATACAAATTTTATATTTCATTATTACTACAAGACTAATTAAGCAGTAAAACAGCTTACGCATTCTGCAATGCGGAACTGTATTTTGCAAGATTTTTTTAAAAGCTATTTAATGTACTTTATGAAGTCATTAAATAATAACAATTCAATTTAAGAAATAAATAACAGATTAGTGTGAAAAACTTGATTAAACTCATCACATTGATAAAAAATGATAAAATCAATCCTGCAAAATACAATTCCGCAAAGCGGTATCCTGTGGTATCATTTACTTAATACATAAATTCACTGAATTAATACTGAATTAAGTAAAACATGAATGAATAAAATTAAATATCCCCTAACAGCCCCGGCGTTACTTGAACAGAAACTGTCATTTAGGAAATAAGATGACAAGACCTAAAAACGAAAGTTTTTTAATACTGCTTTTAACATCAACTATTCATGTAAAAGAAAACTACTGATGAGTAATGCTAGTGACATGAAACACGATAAGAGCTTAAGTCTCCCCTCTGTTTGGCTATCGCCTTTATGCCTAGTGATTATTTTTTTCACGACCTTGATAACAGAATGGACTGGATACCAACCAACAGCACTTTTGGCTGTATTCATGCTAATAATATTTATTATTATTGAGTGGAAATCTCTAGACTTATCAACAAAAATCATCACATCAGTTGCTATTGGCTTAACAATATCATTGTTATTGTTGTCTCAAATATCATTAGACCAGCTAGGCATGTTAAGTCGCAGCGTAGTTTTTTTTGCATTTTTTTTAATTGCCCTTGGGTTATTAAAAGAAGCAGCCTTAAGCTCAAATTCAGTTAACCTCACCGGCCATGTACTTTTACAGCAACACCCTGTCAGACGTTATGCGCTGCTCAGCTTTGCTAGCCATATTTTGGGCATATTAATGAGTGTTGGCGCTATTAATTTATTAGGTACCATGATCCAGAGAAGTTTACTTGAAAATAAAGATACCGTTGACACACGAATCAGCAGTACAAGACAGCGGCGCATGATGTTAGCTGTCCTGCGAGGTTTTTGTAGTATACCTTTGTGGGCTCCTACCTCAATCACCATTACGCTATTAGTAACCACTATCCCTAATTTACAGTGGATAGATATTATCCCCTATGGCTTATACCTCACATTAGCGCTACTTTTATTTGGCATTTGGCTCGACCATGTTCAGGCGCCCAAACACCTTAGACATCTTGTGCCAAAAATTTCCAACAATTTTTCAGACTTGAAGGTGAGTTACCCCATTATTATGGTTGTCATCACGTTAGCATTAATATCAGGGTTACTAATACTTACTACTCCATTACGACCGATTTCTGCGGTGTTAGTCAGTGCGCCGATAGTTAGCATAGTTTGGATATATTCGCAGTATCGTCGATCATTTAATAAACTCAGCGCAGTAAAGTTAACGGTTAAACGTTTTGGAACCGACATATTTTTTAGATTACCGTTACAACGTTCAGAAATTGTTTTTTTTGCAGGGTCAGTTCTCATTGGCCGTTTGTTATTGGCGGTGTTAGATCTTGACTGGTTTGCACAACAATTAGCTCATTTGAATATATCTGCTGCGCAGATATTAATTGCATCTTCATGGCTAATATATATAGCCGCACTTTTATTTGTCAGTCCGATGATTTCCGTCACATTAATGGCTGGAGCCTTGTCTCAATTGCCGAATGTCGAACATATGCCAGTTACCATAGCGCTTGTAATGATGATGACTTGGGCTGTAGTTGCCGGTAGTTCTCCGTCTACTACTTCTGTTCGTATTAGCGCTAGAATAACCGAAATTTCTCCCTTTCAAATGGGAGTAAAGTGGAATGGTTTATACAGCATAATAGTACTATTGGCTTTAGACATTTTTCTTATTATATTTGTGTAATTAGCAAGGGTGTTAAAACCATTATTCAGCAGTTTACTTGCAATTCATGAGCAGAGTTAAATATTGATAACTTATATTAACTATTTGAAATTAAATGAATTTATATTTAGTTAATCTAACAAGGTTACTGAGTTCTCTGTATACAAGAGTTTGACATATGCAAAGAAAGCTTAGCCTATTCGCTCCTATAAAGAGTGTATAAGAAATCGATTCAATAGCTTTTGATATCATTGTAGATAATATTATGATCTTAGCAGCTAAATTTTTCGTACTTTTAACCATCGATGTAATAATAACGCTAAGGAACACCAATGAAACATAACCTCATCACCTCAAGTATTACTACTTTATTTATAATGGCAAGTGCTGCTGCAACTTCAAATGCATTAGCAACTGAAAAAGAAATTCAAGCAAATGATTTAGTTGAAATGTTCGAAAAGCTCGGTGGAAAACATCCTGGTTATAGAAAGGCACATGCTAATGGTTTATGTGCATCAGGCACTTTTTTGCCAGCGCCTAATAAGCACTTCACAGGAGCAGCCTTATTATCGAGTGGTGAGTTACCAGTATCACTGCGTTTTTCCGTCGGTGGTGCTAATCCAAATAGTGATGAAAAAGCCCCTGGCACTCGTGGTGTGGGCATGCAAATAAAGTTGCCTAACGGCGCTTTACATACTTTCACAGGTAATAACTTCCCTGTATTTGCTGGCAAAAACCCTGAAGTTTTTTATGGTTTTTTGTCTACTTTACTTCCTGACGAAAATGGTAAAGCTGACCCAGAAAAAACAATCGCATTTATCGAAAATAATCCAAGCGTTCAAGCTAACGTTTTATGGAATAAAACGGCTAAAACACCAGCGTCATTTGCCAATACTGAGTTTTTTGGTCTTCACACATTTTACTTTGAACAATCGAATGGACAAAAAACTAAATTTCGCTGGAATATTGAACCAAGCTTAGGTGTAAAGACACTGGAAAAAGCAGAGGTTGCTAATATGCCATCTGAGTTTTTAGCAGATACTTTCGCGCAGCAACTTAAAGATAGCAAGGTTAGTTTTACCATTATGGCGAGCTTAGGTGAGGCAGAAGATAGTGATATTGACCCATCAAAACAGTGGCCAAGTGAACGTGCTAAAGTAGCGCTTGGAACAGTTACGGTTAATACTAGTGGCGGTGATGCATGCAAAAATACTAACTTTGACCCTAACATATTGTCGGCAGGGTTTACCCCAAGCGCAGATCCAATATTAAGAATGCGTTCACCTGCTTACGCTATCTCTTTTGGCAAAAGATTAAGTAATCAATAACTAACCATTTAATAATATCTAGTCAAAAGCTAAAACGTTAGCTTAATTAATAATAGTACAAATAAAGGAGTTTCTAGCAACTAGAGACTCCTTTATTTTTTAACGATACATTCTATAAAAGGTTACTAAAATTAAATCAATATTGGTGCTTAGCAAGACTTAAAGCTTAATAACTGCCATTTTATCTTGCGACATATCATGCATGGTATAAGCGATACCTCCGGTGTTATAACCCGAGTGTTTGCGCCCAGCAAAAGGCATCCAATCAACGCGAAATGCAGTGTGGTCATTAACCATAACCGCAGTAGCATCTAATTCATTTATTGCCTTCATGGCTATATCTAGATTTTTAGTAAATACCGACGCTTGAAATGCAAATTCTAAAGCGTTAGCTTGAGCAATCGCTTGATTAATATCGTCATAGCCATACACACAAACAACAGGTCCAAAAATTTCCATAGTAGAAACTTTTGCATCTACTGGCGGCTCAAGCAGTACGGTTGGTGCATAAGTTGTTTCGCCTAATCGCTTACCTCCGGTTAGCAATGTTGCGCCTGCTGACACGGCTTCATCAACCCAAGCTTCAATACGATCAACTTCTGCAGGTCGAATAAGGGGTCCACACTCAGTTGATTCATCAATAGCATTACCGACAATAAGTTTTGCTGCACCATCTGCTAACTTTTGGGCGATTGCTTTAGCTTTGGCTTTAGGCGCAAAAATACGTTGTACAGAAACACAAACTTGACCTGAATGATAAAAACCGCCTTTGAGCAAGCTCGGGATCATCGCGTCTATATCGGCACTCTCTTCAATAATTACCGGAGCAACTCCACCATGTTCTAATGCGCAACGTGTGCCTGGTGCTAATTTAGAGCGCAACATCCAACCTACTTTAGCTGAACCAATAAAACTTAAAAAAGCGACACGAGGATCTGTGATCATTCTTTCAGACGTTGCCGTTTCACACATAACAAAACGGCACCACTGTGGTGGTAATCCCGCTTGATGCAAAATATCAACAAATGCCTTA
>OJAZ01000695.1_pt1 | contig 13132 bp, 11 predicted proteins | sample 1589851 | NCBI WGS metagenome assembly OJAZ01 (sample SAMN05416792, study PRJEB24817) | seawater metagenome | isolation source: Sea water | place: Canada:Atlantic | collected 2013-07 | reverse complement strand
ATTGCCGTATTTAATGGCGTTACTGATAAAGTTATTCACCGCTCTGTCCATAAAGTGCCCGTCACAACAAACATAACTGTCAGGCATATTATTAATAAACTCAATCGAGTTTACAAATTGATCATGACTGGCTATTTGAAACTTAACTAAATCATTTAAATTAGTGCTAGTAAAATTAAGCGCTGGTTTGTCATTATCAAAAGCAGCATAAATAAGCATCTCATTGATAAGCTCTTCCAGTTCACAAACATCATTACTAATTTGCTTCTGATATTTAGCACGCTTTTCATCGTCTTTGATTGTATCGAGCATCTGCAAGGCAAACTTTGTTCGTGCTAATGGTGTTCTTAACTCATGCGAAACCGCATTAGTTAATTCTTTATGTGCTTCAATAAGCCGCTTTATTCTTGCCGCCATCATGTTAAATGAGGAAATCATAGGCGCTATCATAGTCGACTTTGCTGCGGGTGCCGTACTATCAAATTGCCCTTGACCAAAATCTCTGGTTGCCCTTTTGAGCTGTTCTAAATCACGAGACATAGGCCATAACCAAATAAAAATAACGATACCAAAGGTTGCCAAAATCATTACACGGTAAGTTGCTTTTACTCGCGGCCTTGTTGGCATTTTTGCAGGGCCTAACGTAATGACTGAATCACTATCTTTTAGTAAATAATGAATCATCACTTGATCGTCAAAATAATAAATATGGGCATTTGAGTGTGATAACGCATTGTGATCGGTGTGATCAATGGCTTCCACTTCAGCTAAGGAGACTAACTTTAAAGGCAACTCCCATCGTTTTGCTGCGCCAGCGATTATCTCTTCCCATTCTTCTTTAGGATGTTTTTGTACATAATCGCCTGTGGCCATCATCAGGGTTTTATAACCCGTATAAGACTCAATGTCTTGCTCAAGATAAGAATTCCATACTTCATCAAGTGCCCAAGAAAAAATGATGAATGTGGAGATAATAAAGAAATAGAGATTGAAAAACGAACGACCTAATTTCATCGACGTACCTTATCAAGAGATTGTAATAACAATATACCCAAACCACTTGAAGATGCGTGTTTCAGGACGACTAAGCTATTCATGATCAAGGCGCCTCATTTTATTAAGGGTTACTCCCTTAAAAAAGGAGGCAACGAAGAGCATGGTTTGCTTGGACGTCCCCACAGGGCTGGTTTAGAAAAACTTTATGCTGCGTTATTGATTTCGACAAGGGGCCAACCCTTCTCTTCAATCAATGCCTTACCTAAAGGCATTTCTAATTCCAGCTGAAACCTGCATCTTCAGGTAGCTTGGGTATAAGCTTAAGAAAAAGGCTTTGTTACTACGAGTAGGTAAACAAAGCCTTGATATTTTAATGACTATAACATCACAGTGACATTAATTTAGAGGGCTAGCTCCATGCATCTGGAACAAATAAATAACCTTGCCCCCAAATAGTTTTGATTCTAAAGGGTGTATCTGTACTGTCATGTAATTTTTTACGTAAACGAGAAATACGTACATCCACACTTCTGTCTAAACCATCATATTCACGGCCAATTACTGCCTTGTATATATAATCACGGTTTTGCACTTCTCCGGCTTTACCCGCAAGTAACCATAACAAATCAAATTCTTGACTAGTTAAGTCGACATTTTCATCTTGTAAAGTCACTTTACGTGATGCTTTATTGATGTATAAACCACCACAAGTAATTTCACCTTTCTCTTCACTTTGGTTAGGTAAATCTCCGCGGCGTAACAATGCGTTTACTCTTGCTAGCAATACGCGAGGTTCAACGGGTTTGATAACATAATCATCTGCACCAATTTCTAAGCCAAGTACCTGATCAAAGTCAGTACTTTTTGCTGTCAGCATTAACACGGGTCCATTAAATTCTGGGCGTAAATCACGGCAAACACCAAAACCATCTTTACCGGGTAACATGACATCTAAAATAATAAGGTCAGGAGAGAAAAGCTTTACTCGTTTAGCTACTGTATCACCACGAAATTCTTGTTTAACGTGGAAACCTTCACTGGTTAGAAAGTCAGTGACTAAATCGGACAGTTGACGGTCATCTTCAACCAATAATATTTTTTTTACGCTTGAGTTACTATCTGGCATGTTCATTTCCTTATTTATTACGCGTTCTTAATGTAAATTGATAAATAACTGTTCTGACAACTGTATTAACAGTTTTCTATATCGTGTTGCTTATTTAGGGTTAGCTTAAACAAGTTATTACGGTTAAACAATAGGCTCTACCAGTTGTTACGAATAAATTACATTTTATAACAGGATGTGAAAAATAAAACTTGCGAGAAGCTAGATAAACACGCAAGATCATTGTCTTAATTTATACCCGTTTGTATAAGAAAGTACTCACTTCTTTATGCGAAATGGAATGACCAAACAATACATTACGATATTGTTTGCTAAAAGCCTTTAGGAATACTATGAAAATCATCTCTTTTAATATTAACGGCCTTCGTGCTCGTCTTCACCAATTACAAGCGATTATCGATAAACATCAGCCCGATATCATTGGTTTACAAGAAATCAAAGTTCATGATGAAGCTTTCCCATTAGAAGCTGTTGAAGCCATGGGTTATCACGTATATTTTCATGGCCAAAAAGCCCATTATGGCGTTGCCATGTTATGCAAAAAAGAAGCTGAGTCAGTACAACGGGGATTTCCTACAGACGATGATGAAGCCCAACGTAGAATGATTATGGTCACAACAACTAATGATAAAGGTGAGAAAGTAACCGTATTAAATGGCTATTTTCCTCAAGGCGAGAATATTAGTCATGAGACTAAATATCCTTATAAGAGAAAATTCTATAAAGATTTAATGACCTACCTTAATGACAATCACGTCAATGACGAAAATGTGGTTGTAATGGGTGACATTAATATTTCTCCGCAAGACTTAGATATTGGTATTGGTGACGTAAACAGTAAACGCTGGTTAAAAAGCGGTAAATGTTCTTTCCAACCTGAAGAAAGAGAATGGTTAACAAGGTTAATGGATTGGGGTTTTGTTGACACCTTCCGTCAATTACATCCCGACACTACCGAGCGTTACTCTTGGTTTGATTATCGCTCGCGTGGCTTTGATGACAACCGCGGTCTTCGTATTGATGTGGTACTAGCGACCAAAAATATGGCTGAGCAATGTATTGAAGCCGATATAGATTATGAATTACGCGCTATTGAAAAGCCTTCAGATCATGCGCCAATTTGGTCAACATTTTCATAAGGTTTACTGTCAATGCATACTGACATCTCTACTAAAGAAATAGCTCAATACCGTTGTCCTTTGTGCCAACAAGCTTTATTGCTCAATGAAAAGAGCTATCGTTGTGAAAACAATCATAGTTTTGATCAAGCAAAACAAGGCTATGTTAATTTATTACCCGTTCAATTTAAGCACTCAAAAGAACCTGGTGATAACAAAGCAATGGTACAAGCTAGACGAGCGTTTCTAGACAAAGGTTATTATCAGCCTTTGTTAGACAGTATGCTCGCGTTATATCAAAAATACAGTGATAAAAATGCAGACATTTTTGATGCTGGCTGCGGTGAGGGTTTTTATACCAATCAGCATAAAACTGAGCATAACAGTGTCTACGGTGTAGATATTGCTAAAGAAACAATAAAGATTGCAGCAAAACGTTATCAAGAGTGCTTTTTTAGCGTAGCTACCCTCTCTGATTTACCTTACGCTAATGAGAAATTTGGTTGGATTTATAGTGTTTATGCGCCAATTTTAGAAAATGAGTTTACTCGGATTTTGAAAAATGAAGGGTACTTTTTAACAGTTACCCCTGCCGACAATCATTTATTTGAGCTTAAATCGCTGATATACCGTCAAGCAAATAAACATGATACGACTAAGCAAATCATTGAAAAATTAACGTTAGTTGAAGAGCAACGATTAAATTACCCGATGAACTTCTCTAATAGTGACGACGTACTGAACTTATTAGCAATGACACCTTTTGCCTTTAAAGCCAATGATGAATTAATTGCTCAATTGACACAACAAAAGCACTTCAGCTGCCAAGCAGACTTTGTTTTACGTTTGTATCAAAAGAAGCATTAGATTGTGGAATAGTAGTTTGATTAACTACTTTGTGGTCGCGAAAGTTAAATGTAAAAGTTGAGCAAGATCGATATACCGTGGTTTATATTTTGCTAAATTAGCAATAGCGGTATCGTTGTTATCGCCATTGCTGCGCTGATTTTGCTCAGCAACTTGCTGTTTTACCTTTTCTAAACCACTATGATACCAAGAAGCTAATGATGGTGGTAATAACTTATCTGCTTTAACACCTGAAAAAACTAATGCCTGCACAGGTAGGCTTAATAAAAACAAACCATAAACAAGTGCTTGAGGTAGTGCATTTAACGCATTACTTATTGAGCCCTGGCCAAGGGGATATCCTGAAGCGATATAGAGCTGCATAATAACAGTAAACATAGCTAACGCAGGAAAATATCGACAAACAAAGCGCGCGCTTTGCACGCCTCGATAATCTTCAAAATATTGAGTTAATTCTGGCTTGTCAGGCCAGAGAGATAAATATTTTTGACCCAATTTAATGAGTTGTACTACGGAGATATTCATACCATTACTATAGCAGCTAGTCCTTATAAGCAACAGTTAGAAATGTAACTAAGCTTTTATTACGAATAACAATTATTAAAAGTTAAATTAAACCGTTTTTATTGTATTGCATCAAGATTTCTAACTAACTCCATCGCTATAATGCCGACAATATTATTATTGCTATAATTATTCGATAACTTTTCATTTTTTTAAAAGACAATAAACATGACTCAACAAAAACCTCAACGCAAAGAGCCCGCTAGTACTGGTGCTATTTTAGTAATTAACTGTGGCAGCTCTTCTGTTAAGTTTTCTTTGATAAAACCATTAAGCGGCGAAACACTATTATCAGGCTTAGCCGAATGCCTACACACCCCTGATGCTAAAATCATCGTCAAACTTAACGGAGAAAAACAGACCTATAAGTTACCCGAGCTATTTAATCATCAAACAGCTCTCTCTGTATTGGTAGAGCAACTACAGCAACTTGGCTTAGTCAAAGATATCACAGCTATCGGTCACCGAGTTGTCCATGGTGGTGAACAATACTCACAACCTACGCTCATTACTGAGGATGTAGAACAAGCTATTGCCCAATTGGCAAAACTTGCACCATTGCATAACCCCGCAAATCTAATTGGTATAAAAGCATGCCAACAAGCCTTTGAAGATTTGCCACAAGTCGCAGTCTTTGATACCGCTTTTCATCAAAGTATGCCTGAAAAGGCTTACATTTACGGCCTTCCCTATTCATTGTACAAAGCGCATGGCATAAGACGTTATGGTTTCCATGGCACCAGCCATTATTTTGTGGCGAAGCAAGCTGCAGAGCAGTTAAACAAGCCGCTTGAACAATGTAACTTAATCAGCGCTCACTTAGGTAATGGTTGTAGTGTAACTGTTATTAAAAATGGTGAAAGTGTTGATACTAGTATGGGTATGACACCTGGCGAAGGTGTCATTATGGGTACTCGTTGTGGCGATCTAGATACCGGAATTATCTTTCATCTAGTCGAAAATTTAGGTTACTCAATTGGTGATGTTGATAAATTAGTCAATAAAGAAAGTGGTTTATTAGGCGTTTCTGGCCTAAGCAACGACGGCCGTACCTTAGAAAATGCCATGTTAGAAGATAATCATGCTCAAGCAACATTAGCCCTGACAATTTTTTGTTATCGTATAGCCAAAACTATTGCCTCTTATAGCGCCAGCTTAACGCAATTAGATGGCCTTATATTTACCGGTGGCATTGGTGAAAATTCAAACTGGGTGCGTACTGAAATAGTTAAGCAACTTGCGTTATTAAACTTTTCTTTAGATGAAGAAAAAAATAAAGCAACACGCTTTGGTGCTTCAGGTAATATTGCCACTAAAGATTCAAGAGCTTGTTGGGTTATTGCAACAAACGAAGAATGGGTAATTGCCGAACAATCGGCCCAATTACTAACAAATTTAGTCAAGTAGATGACTACATACTCGTTCACTTCAACATGCATTATTCATCTGGAAGTAGAACGGGTATCTCAATATAAGTAGGATTTAATTTATGCCACATAGAATTATGTTAATCCCTGTTGGCTCAGGTGTCGGCTTAACCAGCGTATCGTTAGGTTTATTACATGCCTGTCAGCAAAAAGGAATTAAAGTAGGACACTTCAAACCCATTAGCCAACCTTCGCGGAACAGCTTAGCTAAAAAAAACAAAACCATTGATGCCATTAGCCTGTCTCAAAATAGCACTAGCGTTTCGCTTAGTTATGTAGAGGGGAAAATGGGCGATGGACTTCACGATGTTGTTTTAGAAGAAATCGTTGCGAATTTCAATGCGTTTAAAGAAGATCACGACGTCATCATTATTGAAGGTCTAGTCCCTACACCAAGACAACCTTATGCTGGTCGCATTAACCGTGATGTAGCTCAAGCACTTGGGGCAAATATTGTCTTAGTTGCTAGCCCGGGTAATGACAGCGCCGAAGAATTTGAAGATAGACTTGAAGTCAGTGCCGAGACCTATGGTGGTATAAAGAACCGACACCTCATTGGTTGTGTTATCAACAAGCTCAATTGCCCTGACCAAGAAGAATTTGGTTTATTACCCAAAGAAGAAGAAATTGAAAATGATTTTAATCTAAACCATTGGTTAGATTTATCAATTTTTAAAGGCAGACACTTTGATTTACTTGGCACGGTTCAATGGGAAATTGATCTCATCGCTCCACGTGTTTGTGATATCAGTAACTACCTTGAAGCTAAAGTAATTAATAATGGCGATATGGAACATCGTCGTTTTCGCAGTGTCGCATTTTGCGCCCGAACCGTATCAAACCTAGTGAGTTACTTGGTTCCTGGTCGACTCATTGTTACGCCAGGTGATCGCACCGATATTATTATTGCTGCCTGTTTATCCGCGTTAAATGGTACTAAATTAGGTGGGTTGATTTTAACCAATGGCTTTGAACCATCCGAGCAAGTTTGGGAGCTATGTAAGCAAGCACTTGATGCGGGTTTACCTGTCTTATCTGTACCTTGGGATACTTGGCAAACATCACGTCATATCATGGGCTTTAATCCTGAAATACCTAAAGACGATATCCAACGCCAAGATAAAGTAAAGCAACATGTAGCCGATAATTTAAGTAGTAGTTGGCTTGAAAGCCTTACCTCGAAAAACAATAGTTATAACTTATTATCACCGCCTGCTTTTAGACATAAATTAACCGAGCTAGCTCGCCAAGCAAATAAATTAATCGTTTTACCTGAAGGAACAGATATACGTACCATTAAAGCGGCTGCAATTTGCTGCGAACGAAACATTGCTCGCTGCCAACTAATAGGTAACAAAGAAGAAATACTTCAGATTGCTGAACATCAAGGTATTAACTTACCAGATAACTTATTAATAACAGATCCCGACTCCATTAGAGATAATTACGTTGGACCTATGGTCGAGCTACGTAAAAATAAAGGCCTAACGGATGTTATTGCCCTAGAAAATTTAAAAGATAATGTTGTTTTAGCGACTATGATGTTACAACTTGGCCAAGTTGATGGCCTAGTTTCTGGCGCAGTAAATACGACAGCAAACACCATAAGACCCGCTTTGCAGTTAATCAAAACTGCACCTGACAGCTCATTAGTTTCATCAGTTTTCTTTATGTTACTACCTGATCAAGTACTTGTTTATGGTGACTGTGCTATTAACCCTGAGCCTAATGCAGAACAGTTGGCTGATATAGCCATTCAATCTGCTGACTCAGCTAGAGCATTTGATATTGAACCAAGAGTTGCCATGATCAGCTACAGTACCGGCAGATCGGGTCATGGTGCTGACGTTGAGAAAGTTGCTAAGGCCACTGAAATTGCTAAAGCTAAGCGACCTGATCTCATTATTGATGGACCACTGCAATATGATGCGGCCATTATGGAGAATGTTGCTAAGAAAAAAGCGCCAAATAGCCCAGTCGCAGGTAAAGCGACAGTATTCATATTCCCTGATTTAAATACTGGTAATACTACTTACAAAGCAGTACAGCGTTCAGCTGACTTAGTGAGCATTGGACCCATGTTACAAGGAATGAATAAACCTGTTAATGATTTATCACGCGGCGCCCTAGTCGATGACATTGTTTATACTATTGCCTTAACGGCGATACAAGCGACCATGTAGCAACAGATACGGTTGATATATACTCGCTATTTTTTATGAAGCCACGGTTAAACTTACTTTCAAGAGGTTTAACCGTATTAAATCTTTATTTTTATAGATAAACAGATCCAACGTCATATTTTAATCACTTATCCTATTCATTAGTATTTAAACGCTTGTTAGACAAAAAACGTACTGCTTATTTTTTTCTTTAAAATCAATCGATAAAGACGTACATGAAGACTTATCCACAACCATACACACAGCTTCTGTGGATATAAATTTCAAAGATAACTAGCAGGGTTTATATTAAATATCTTAGTAAAACCTTCGTAAATAGCCACTTTAAACAGCTTTCCCCTAGAACCATGCATTTGTTAAGACGCAGCCCTTAGCAGAATGTCAGGTAATCTCGACAAATTAAACATTACAACAAGCAACTAGTGCTATAGTTGAACAGTCTACCTTTTGTTAAAGATGAATTTATAAATACAGCGATTGAAGCACTATGGTTAATCATTATCTGGTAATATAAAATCAAACTTATACCCGTTATCATTCAAATAATAAATAACATTCAAACAGGAATACTATGATCACTTTATACGGCATAAAAAATTGCGATACCGTGAAAAAAGCTACTAAATGGCTTGAAGCAAACGATATAGCTCATCAACTTTATGACTTTAAAAAGCAACCGCTAACAGCCGAACTACTAACAGAGTTTGTCAGCCAAAGTGATTGGTCATTATTATTAAACAAACGTAGTACAACATTTCGTAATCTACCTGATGAGATAAAGAATAACTTAACAGATGAAATAATGTTTGCTGCGGTACTTGAGCAACCCACCTTACTTAAAAGACCTCTGTTACCATTAAATGGTGAACTCAACCTCGGCTTTAAAGTTGATCAGTACCAAACACTTTTCGCAGACAAATAAATATATATTTACATAAAATAAGCCACATCATCAAAAACTAAGTAAAGGTAGTCCTTGTGAGTAAAATTGAACAAAAAAATCAAAGTGAAGTTATTGAGCTGGCAATAGACTTAATGTCTAGAGCCTCAGTTACCCCAGAAGATGCTGGCTGTCAAAAATTGATGGCACAACGATTGGCACAACTTGGGTTTACTAATGAAAGCATGATTTTTGCCGATACCACAAACCTTTGGTCTCGTCGTGACAGCACTAATGCTACGAAAGAAGATGACTTAGTTTTTTGTTTTGCTGGCCACACCGATGTAGTACCAGCAGGCAACCTTGAATTATGGAATACCCCGCCATTTGAGCCAACGATTATTGATGGTATGTTATATGGCCGTGGCGCAGCAGACATGAAAGGTAGTCTCGCGGCAATGATAGTGGCGACAGAACGCTTTGTTCAAGACCACCCAGATCATCACGGTTCAATCACTTATTTAATCACAAGTGATGAAGAAGGCCCCTTCATCAATGGCACCACTAAAGTGATTGATACGTTAGAGGCGCGTAATGAAAAAATCACTTACTGCATAGTCGGTGAACCTTCAAGTACTCACGCCGTCGGCGATATCGTGAAAAATGGCCGACGTGGTTCTATTTCTGCTGAAGTAGATATTAAAGGTAAACAAGGTCATGTTGCTTACCCTGATCATGTGAGAAATCCGATTCACTTAGCTATGCCAGCATTAACAGAATTAAGTCAGGTACAGTGGGATAATGGTAATGATTATTTCCCGGCGACCAGTTTTCAACTGTCTAATATTAATGCGGGTACTGGTGCAACAAATGTTGTTCCTGGGCATATCAACGCCTTATTTAACTTACGTTATAGCACTGAATTAACTGATCAAATTATTGTTGAACAAGTAGAGTCTATTCTTGATAAACATCAACTTGATTATGATATAAAGTGGACTTTTAATGGTAAGCCATTTATCACAGAACATGTTGAATCAGAACATGGATTTTTGAACGCCGTAAGCCAAGCAATACTTTCAGTTACCGGTACAGAAACTCAGTTATCCACTTCAGGTGGTACTTCCGATGGTCGATTCATTGCGCCAACGGGGGCACAAGTCATTGAACTTGGACCATGTAACGCAACTATCCACCAAGTAAATGAATCTGTTTCATGTGATGATTTAGAAAAGCTCGTTGATATTTATTATCATTGTTTGGTTAATGTTTTATGTACGCATAAAACCATTAGTTAGTTATAAGGTTTCATTTAGCAATGCGAACGATCAATCACATTAAGAGTATAAATCCAACTCAATTGTTGGGGAAAAATGAAGAGCATCTCTACTATGTAAGTGAACGAGTTGCCATTCATCAAGAGATGAAAGACGCCTTTGATGATATGGTGAATGCGGCTAAAGCTGACGCTATTGAGTTAACGATTGCTAGTGGTTTTAGATCTTTCGAACGACAACTTATGCTATGGAATAACAAATTTTCTGGGAAAACATCGATTAAAAATAGAGCTGGAGAAGTTGTTTCTCCAGAGCACTTATCTCCACTTGAATTAATTCATAATATTTTACTTTATTCCGCGCTCCCCGGTGCGAGCCGTCATCATTGGGGTTGTGATATTGATGTTTATGCGCCAAATTTATTAGCTAAAGATTATCAACTTCAACTTGAACCATGGGAATACAGTGAACAAGGGCCACTAGCAAAGCTATCTGTTTGGCTTGCTCACCACGCGCACCAGTTTGGCTTTTATTTCCCTTATGAGAGCTTCCAAGGTGGTGTTGCCGAAGAGCCTTGGCATATATCATATCTGCCGTTAGCTCAGCAGTACCAGCAAGCTTTTGATATTGAATTATTAACACTAACATTAAGTAACAGCAGTATCTTAGGCAAGCATGTCATTATTGAAAACTTAGATGACATAGCAAAGCGTTATATTAACAATGTTTGTGCAGCACCAACCAATGTTATACTGCCTAAATAATTATCCTAGAATACTAATTTTAGCGAATTAACTTCACAAACTTACCAAGAGGCACTCCAATGGACAATTGGTTAGCTATTTTTATAATCGTAATAACAGTCGTTATTATCATAGGGAATTTGAGTACATTTCAAAAAAGCTCAAAGCAAAAAATGCGTAAAAATAGTTTAAACGACCGAGAAGAAACACTACCAAGAACGAATAAAAGTTCGCATAAAATGGAGCCGGTCGCTAAAAAAAAGAACTAACGTAATGCTCGTTCTTAAAAACTGAAGTCAGATTTCAGACATAAAAAAACTCCAACTAGTGGAGTTTTTTTATGTCTTTTTTTATGCCTGTTTAGTAACGAAGTAACTACTTCATAATTACTTCGCGAAAGCCAAGATTAGAATACATCTCTAAACGATAGTCCCTTCTCTACCACTGGGAAAATTCGCTCAAGCGCTTCTAAGGTCAATGGCTCACCATCAGAATTATAGATAGTTACCGAGGTTTTCTGGTTAAGCTCATCTATAGCTCCTAACACAAATTGGTACTGAGCATCACTAACATCAATGACGGGTACATCATCACCCCAGATGCTATCCCAAACACTCGACTCAGGTTTAACAAACTCTACATAATAAATCTTTTTATCTTCATTTAAATCGGTAATCGTAAAGCCATGTTTTTCAAAGAACAATGGCATATTACCCCATAGGTCTTCTAAGCCCATCTCAACAATATACGCTTGTTCCGCTTCAATGTTTTTACCTATGGTCACTAATTTTTGATTCGCACGAGTTAAGCGATCCGCACGTTGTTGAAGACGATAGTTATAATCAACCGCAGCAATGAGCTCATTAAGCATAGCTTTTTCAGCTCTTTGCTTATCAATTGGATCCATTGTTTTACTGCCGCCCTTTTCATCTGTTTGTAAAAAGTCGACTAATGAAACGCGTAATGAAACACTGCGACCATGAGACTTAGCTAACAATTGAAAACGAAAACGTACGCTTTTTGAAAACTGAATATCTGTGAAGATCCAACCAACATCAACTTCGTTGTGATACCAATCGGACTCAATAATGGCCGTTTTAATACCTTCTCTCTTAATGCTAGTTTCTTTTAAACTAGTTGCTCCTTCAGTAACCTTGCTTAAGGTTACTTCAGTGTCTTCTTCAATGTAGTCATAGGTAATTTGATCTTCTGCTAATTTTTCTATGACAACCTTTTCAATAAACGCCAATAAATCTTTATCTTCTAAAACTTTATCAAACCAAATAATAGCGATACCAGACTCTTCAACAACACGTGAAGATGCAGCAACAGGCATCACCAATGAAGGTGCTCTAATATCCATGTCTTCACCAACAGGACCTTGGTGATTTATTTTATTGGTAACAAAAAAATCATTCGCTTGCTTTGGTTTACTCAAATTAGCAGGAATCACGAGATCGTTAGCTTCAAGCTTGTGCTGATAATCAAAACCACCATCTGCTTGCTTGTTATTAACAGAACCACAAGCTGTGATCGACAAGGCTAACAGTGATAAATAAAATGCTCTACAACTCATTAAAACTCCTGTGGCTTAGGTTATTGATATTCAAAACCTGCTAAGCTCACTAAAAAATACTTAAAATCTCTAAAATAAAATCGATATAAGACAGGGCTAATATTGCGCCCCATGGTACTTGCCTGATTTTACAAACACAAGGTATATGACCACAAAAATGTAAGATGATTCCAACTTTTATCATGATAAGTTACAATGCGCCTTTCTAGACAACTTAGGCGTAATAAATGCCACAATATTTAGTACTAACAGCGATGGGATCTGACAGAACAGGTTGTGTTAGTGAATTAACTAAATTAGCAAGTGAATGCGAATGTAATATATTAGATAGCCGAATGGCCATTTTTGGCTCTGAATTTACTTTCATTATGTTGC
>OJAZ01000685.1_pt1 | contig 13263 bp, 12 predicted proteins | sample 1589851 | NCBI WGS metagenome assembly OJAZ01 (sample SAMN05416792, study PRJEB24817) | seawater metagenome | isolation source: Sea water | place: Canada:Atlantic | collected 2013-07 | reverse complement strand
AATAATCCGTATGTTGGGAAATATGTTCAAGACCAGCTTGTAGAATTAGATCGTAGAGAAACTCATTCAGACTAGCTGGACTTGTTTAAAGCTCGGTCGCTTGCTGCCGATATATATGCGAAAGTGCGTATCGTCTAGTTGTTATTTTTTGCCAGAATCATATCCTTAACATCTGAAATTTAACCTAAAAACATCATTGAATGACCAACCTGCGTTACCCAATTCAGCCCAATGATCATAATCTTCTTTTTGACCACGAACATAAAGCATGGCATTAATTGAACTACTCCCACCTAAAGTTTGTCGCGAGGGTTAAAAATGGCTCGGTTGTTTTGTGTCATTTCTGGCACGGTATCAAATTGCCAGTTAAGTGCTTTGTTTTTCATCAATGAAGCAACCCCCAAAGGCATATGAATACTCCAATGTTTATCTTTGGGACCCGCTTCTAGTAAACAAACTTGAAAATTACCACATTTTGATAACTTATCCGCTAATACGCAGCCTGCCGATCCTGCACCAATAAAATCAAATTTTGTCTTAAAAACTCCTTAAAATATCGCTAATAAAATCCCTAATAGTAAAACGGCAACTTTATGTTATACATAAAGTTGCCGTTAATTTAGAGCTAGTAACTTAGAGCTAATAATTAAACGGTGATCTGCCTAAAATGAGAAGTCATCCGCAGCTAACGACATCATAGTGCTGACGCCATTTTCAATACAAGCGGCATGTCCTTGTCCACGTGGTAAAATACGTTGAAAATAAAACTGTGCCGTTTTTATCTTCGCTTCGTAGAAAGCTTGATCGTCATTGTTTATCTTTAACTTATCTTGTGCTACTTTTGCCATTTTGGCCCAGAAATAAGCTAGAGTGGTATAACCTGAAAACATAATATAATCAACAGATGCACCGCCAATTTCATCGGCATTGGTCATCGCCTTCATGCCAACATCCTGAGTAATACTCTGCCATTGCTTGAAATATGACATAAGCGGTTTAATGAACTCAGCCATCTCAGGGTTGTCATGATTTTCTTGACAAAAAGCAGTCACATCGCCCATGAAAGGTTTTAATATTTCACCTTTACTACCAAGAATTTTACGCGCTAATAAATCAAGTGCCTGAATGCCCGTAGTACCTTCATATAAACAACTAATTTTAGTATCGCGCATTAGCTGTTCCATGCCCCATTCTTTGATGAAACCATGGCCACCAAATACTTGCACACCATGACTGGTACACTCAAGGCCAGTTTCAGATAAAAATGCTTTAGCAATAGGCGTCAATAAAGCTAATTTATTATCTGCCAAGGCCTTTTTAGTTTCATCTTTTTCAGCATGAGTTATATCAACCAACTGAGATAAATAGGCGATAAGTGCACGACCACCTTCTGCAATTGATTTTTGTGTTAATAACATGCGACGAACATCAGGATGAACAATAATAGGATCCGCTGGCCCATTAGGGTTTTTAACACCGCTGATTGAACGCATTTGTAAACGATCTTTAGCGTAAGCTAAGGCGCCTTGAAACGACATTTCTGCCGCTGCTGCGCCTTCACTTGCTACGCCTAAGCGTGCAGAGTTCATAAAAGTAAACATGCAGTTAAGACCACGGTTTACTTCGCCAATAAGGTAACCTTTAGCACTATCAAAATTAATAACACAGGTCGCATTAGCATTGATGCCCATTTTGTGCTCAATTGAACCACAACTCACTGTATTTCTATCAGCAAGACTGCCATCATTATTAACATTAAACTTAGGCACTATAAATAATGATATACCTTTAGTCCCCTTTGGAGAGCCTGGTATACGTGCAATAACAATGTGCACAATATTGTCTGATAAGTCATGCTCACCAGCAGAAATGAAAATTTTGGTGCCTGTTATTGAATAACTACCATCATCATTACGTTCTGCTTTAGTACGTAGCATACCTAAATCTGTACCACAATGAGGTTCAGTTAAACACATGGTGCCGGTCCAGTTTCCATCAACTAATCGAGGCATGAACATATTTTTTTGTTCATCAGTACCATGTGCTTCAACCGTTGCTAACGCACCGTGGCTTAATCCTGGGTACATAGTAAAACTATGATTAGCAGATACCATCATTTCAGCGATTGCGGCATTAAGAGAATGAGGTAAACCTTGGCCACCAAATTCTTCACTTTGTGATAGCGTTGGCCAGCCACCTTCAACATATTGTTGATAAGCTTCTTTAAAACCATCAGGCGTCGTCACAACACCATCATTCCATTGACACCCTTGCTGATCGCCAATTTGATTAAGTGGTGCAATCACTTGTTCTGTAAACTTAGCCGCTTCAGTAACGATAGCATCAATCATATCAACGGTAGCATCTTGGTACCCAAGATTTTGATAATGATTTTCGCAGTCAAGTAACTCTTGCATCACAAAAGTGATATCTCGAATAGGCGCTTTATATTCCAGCATTTTTACTTCTCCAAGTATTTTAGGACAGGCTCAGTGAGCGTATGATTTTCATACTACTCACATACTTTCAATTAAACAAATGAATAAAACTTACACACAACTATTCATAATTCGTATAAACAAATTGAGCCAATCTATACGATATATTAATAGTTATAGATAATAATTATTCATTGGTTTAATAAGTTGGGCGAGACTAGCATTGAGGTTTAAATATAAGAATAATTTTTCAATGCTTATAGGAGAAATAACATGACTGGTTTTTACCAAAAAATACCTATCCAGTAAGATCTTACTACTTATCGTCTCACTTTTTAGTGTAATCGGCACTGCCGTCAACGCTGAAGGAATCACAGAAGATAATAAGAGGTTATTGAACCTGCTACTTACGGTATTACCGTTAAAAAGCATTTTTAAGTGCCATAACTCAATATCATATAAATTTTTTGGTATATACCCGCTACCATTCAAGATGTAGGTTTCAGAGTGCTTGAGCAATTTCAATTCAAGACGCTGTGAAAACAATGGTTGTTCAGGAGAACATGCTCAGGATAATTTATCCTGAATGACCTTTAATAAAAAAATGCGCCTTGATTATAAATCCCTCAGACTTCTTGAAACGAGCATCTTCAAGTGGGACAGGTATATAGACTTATTTTTACAACACATAGATAAAAATCACTTATAACGGAAATAAAATGCAAGTCATGAATTCGCTAAAAAATAGAACATCAACTCGGGCATTTTTAACAAAACCCGTTCCACTTGACGTACTAAAATCAGTATTTTCACACGCTCAACAAGCACCATCAAATTGTAATGTTCAGCCTTGGCAAACATTAGTCGTATCTGGCCATAAAAAAGAACAATTAAAAGGTGAATTACTCAAGGTAGTGATGAGTGGTACTGCACCTAATCCTGATTTTAATTGGCAAGCACAATATCAAGGTGTTCATCGCGACCGTCAATTTGGTTCAGCAAACGTATTGTATTCTTCGATGGGCATTTCGCGAGAAGATAAAGAGTCTCGTCAACTGGCGATGTTACGTAATTGGCAATTTTTCGACGCCCCTCATGTTGCCTTTTTCACTATGGATAAGTATTTAGACATAATGGGTGCTGTTGATATGGGGATATATGCGCAATCACTTGCACTATTGCTCAATGAAAACGGTATAAGTAGTTGTCTTCAAGGCGCTTTAGGACAATTTCCTAACCCGATAAAACAAACACTAAATATTCCAGAAGAACGCGGTATTTTATTTGGCATGTCATTCGGTTATGCCGACGATACCTCGGCAGTAAATACGACGAGAACAGATCGTGAGTCATTAGACAATGCCGTTGAATTTTTTGAATAGTAAGTTCCGTAATCTATCAGTTAAGCAATAAATAAAAAAAGGCTAATTAAAATGTTATCAAATAACAACCATATTTTTGAAGTTGATAAGAAACACTTACACATTACACGTATTATTCCGATGGAGATAACAACCGCTCTAGCAGAAAATGAATTAATACTTAAAATCGATAAATTCGCACTGACGGCAAACAATATTACTTATGGTATGGCTGGTGACACATTAGGATACTGGCGATTTTTTCCTGCACCAATACAGCTTGATCGACAAACGACTGAAAATGAGAGTAGCTGGGGCCGGCTCCCTGTCATGGGATATGCTGATGTATTAGTATCGAACTGTGATGATATTAAAGTGGGTGAACGTGTTTGGGGATTTTTCCCTATGGCAAGTCATGTAAAAATATTAGCTGGTCACGTCACTAGTATGAGTTTTTCTGACGTTAGTCCCCATAGAAAAGGATTATCGCCCTTATACGCAGTATTTGATCGAGTCATTAAAAACCCTTTTTATCAAGTTGAAAATGAAGATTATGAAATATTACTGAGAGGGTTATTTACCACGTCATGGCTGATTGATGATTTTATGTATGATCATGATTACTATGGTGCTGAGCAATATTTAATTACCAGTGCCTCAAGTAAAACCAGTATCGCCCTCGCTTTTACTATTCGTGCACGAGGAGAACGTCCTAGCATTGGGCTGACCTCTGAGGCTAACCGCGACTTTGTTGAGTCGTTAGGTTGTTATGATCAAGTAATCACTTATAACGAAGTTCAAAGCCTTACCCCTAGCACACATTCTATTTTGGTTGATATGGCAGGTAGCGCTAAAACACTTCATGACGTGCATCATCACTTTCAAGATCAGCTTCGTTATTCATGTCGAATTGGCGCTACGCACCGTGATAATTTGGTAACCACAGAAAAATTGCCCGGCGCCGTGCCAACATTCTTCTTCGCCCCAACACAATTAAAAAAACGTACCGTCGATTGGGGTACTGGCGAAATGATGAAACAAATGAATGCCGGATTACTCAATTATATAGAATTTTGTCGAACAACCATTACCATTAATCACACCACAGACGAAAATAAAATTGATAGCATTTACCAGACCGTTTTATCAGGAAAAGCCGATGCCTCAGTAGGGCAAATAATTTCATTACGATAATTCAATGGACTAATAAAACAATCAATTAGTGATACAATTCGTCGCTAATTAAAGTTTAGTTAAGATAAATTTAAAGGAAATTAATACTCTTATGATCACAGTTCATCATTTAAATAAATCACGTTCAACACGCGTAATCTGGTTATTAGAAGAACTAGAAATGCCTTATGAGATTGTTCATCATCAAAGAGATCCCATAACTCATCTGGCACCTGACAGTTTAAAGAAAATACATCCTTTAACTAAGGCACCCATTATTGTTGATGCTGAAACTACCCTATGTGAATCTGGCGCTATTATGGAATATATCCTTAATCAAGCAACGGTAACACAATGTAGACCAGCCCAAGACAGTAGCGAATATTATCACTATTTAGAATGGTTGCATTTTGCTGAAGGTTCACTAGGTTTGCCGGTGATATCTAAGTTAATGATGACCATGGAAACTCGCGATGGCACTAAACCACTTGATCAATACATCGCCAAAGAATTGGCATTAGACTTTTCTTATATTGAACAAACCTTATCCCAACGACCATATTTTGCTGGAAATAACTTTACCGCCGCCGATATAATGATGACAGTGATATTAAACATGGCCGATAACTTAGTCCTTTTAGAAGATAAAAAACAAATCAAAGATTACCTTGCAAAAATCAAGCTAAGAAAAGCTTACCAAGCCGCTATTAGTTATGAGTAAATCACTTTTTACATAGATAGATTTATACCCTATTGATTAAATTACTTTTCGCACATTGCAAAAGCTTTAATCAATTGGGTCTTGCTACATTTTAACAAGACTCAGGGTAAAATCATCAAAGTCAGAGCATATCAATAATCATTAGGTAACCATTATGGAACTCGTTAGTTTAGAAATAGAAAATAACATTGCCACCATCACCATAAATAACGGCAAAGTAAACGCAATATCTCCGCAAGTTATCGCAGAAATAAATAGCGCTTTAGATCAAGCCGAGCAACAAAAAGCAATAGTCATATTAACAGGCAAAGCAGGAATACTGTCTGGCGGATACGATCTAAACACCATGAAAATAAGCTCAGACTCTGCGGTATCACTCGTTACAAGTGGCTCTACGCTTGCTAGAAGAATGCTTTCTTTTCCAACCCCTATCATTGCCGCATGTAACGGTCATGCCATCGCAAAAGGTGCCTTTTTACTGCTCAGCTGTGATCACCGCATCGGTAGTGAAGGCGCATTTAAAATTGGTTTAAACGAAGTGGCTATTGGCATGACCATGCATTACGCCGGTATTGAATTAGCCCGAAACCGTATACCGAGAAACTATTTAACACGCTCAGTAATCAATGCTGAATTATTTGACCCTCAAACGGCCATATTAGCTGGATTTCTTGATCAAGTTGTTGAGGAGCCGCATTTAATGAGTACGGCACAAAAGCTTGCTAAGCAAATGTTGTCACTGAATATGACAGCACACCATGCCACTAAATTAAAAGAAAGAAAAGAAATACTAGCTGCGCTTGATGCGGCGATTGAAGTCGATGCTAAAGCCAAAATAGAACTTTAACTCTTAGTTATTCATCCCTCGCTATTTTAGAAAGGCTATTACATGGGCGGCATGGATCGTGTAGAGTCCCCCTTTAGTCAAAAAGCCCTAATATATTGATATTATGGCTTTTTATATTTGTAAACATTTGAAATTAAGTTGTTCTGATCCCTTTGATATTGCCCTCTTCAATTGGATTACATTAAAACTTTTCTTCAATCCACTTTTTAGTTAAACCAATAGTGACCATGGATTTAAGTTTAAAAAGTGCCATCCAGTCTCCATCTTCAGGTTCTGCTTCTCCACAACGCGGGTCTGAACGCTGAAGTGCACCGGTCATTTTGTGATCAATTGGAATAGGATCACAGCCATGTCCTGATTCACAGATAAAGTCCCACTTTTCTCTAGCAGGTGCATGACAAGAGAAACAGTTTCCATCGAAACGGTTTACCACATCAACAAAACCACGCTTGGCAATTGTTGAGCCCTTTTCATTCACTTCAAGTTCAAAAAATTCCCAATCGCCCGTTGCTGGAAAAGTACCTGACTCTCGCTTTACCATGACTTCTGTTGGCACAAGTTGTACCACAGAACCTTCAGGATATATCGCCCCTTCAGGTGCATTCGCTGCCGCTAAAGTACTTTCGATATCGCCTAAAAGATTGTCTACATAAAAGTGTCGTACCGGTGTCATATCTCTAATACAACTAAAACTTGTTTCATCAACATTGACAACGATTGTTGCTAAGGCGTCCTTTATATCGGCAACTTCAGGCGCGTTTGCTGGTATTGTTTCTGCATTCACTGATAGTGAGGTGAAACAAACGAGCATTAGGGTGTATTTAATTTGATTTACTAATTTGTGGTACATATTTATATTCATATCCATGTTTATTTTAAGTTTGATTAACTATTATTCTAATCTACGTGATTAAAATTTGGTTCCGCGGCTTTATAAAAGTCTATTGAAGGACGAGTGACTAAAGTTATTGTCCATACGTTGTCATCATTATTGTCTCTCTTTCATCTCTAATATTAAGTATGGTACGTTTAATTGGCGGCTATTTTCTCAACGGGCTAAGCCAACAACTGGTTTATATTTTTTATACGGTTTATCTCTTGGTTTTGGACTAACTGGTCAAATGATTCAGCAAGTTTTTCACTGTCGTTCATGACTTGTTGCCAATACTGCATGCGTTGTTCGCTATCCATGGTGACAAAGTCGTTTCTGTCGGGTATTTTATGATAGGGTAACGAATGAATGAATTTTGCTGAAGGACACACCAGTACCGTGTTGTCGTAGTGTTTCAATCTTACTTTTCTTGACAAGTTCTTATCAAACCAACCGGCTTTTAACGTAGAGCTAAAATGTGGGTAAAGCGTTAATCCTGAGTTTTTAATTTCAAAATCAAAATGATAATCAACAATGCCACCATCTCGATACATACCTGGAGGACTGTTTTCAATCGTATTGATGCCCTCCATCACCATAGGAATAGAACCTGAGGCCAGTAACGCACTTCGAATATTTGCTTTTGAAAAAGGAACCCGCGTGGTCGATATGTTATCCGGGTCATTAAGTTTAAGAGCGCTATTGCTTGACTGAAAAATATACCGCTCGTATTGGCTATTTAACCGTGGACGACTGATGCGATTATTCACGTAACTTTTTGCTAGCCCTAATCCTTGCAAAAATTTATTTTCAGAAGCAACAAAACCGTTGCATTTAGCCACGATAAAATGTGCTTTAAAATGCGGGTTATCTATTATCTCTTGTTCACCTGACTCGCCAAAAATAACGTCCATCATTTCTACTGCTTTACGGCTAACCTCTTCAGGCTTGGCTTTAGGAGAAAAAGTTGTTTCATTGTAATTTTTCGCTAAACGTTCTATCGCGGCAATAGGATTTTTTTGAGCAAAACACGCACTTCTAAAAGCACCAACACTTGAACCAATAAGGTTTAATGTTTGTTGCTGCTTATTGAAAAACTCACCAAATATATATTTATCTAAACCATAGAGCGTAAACCATTTAGGCCCACCACTGGCACCTAAAAAAGAACTGAATAAATCAGGTGTAAACCCTTTTTCTTCAATTGTCTTTAAAGCTGAATCGCCTGCGTATATCTCTAACATATTATCGAGTTTTCACTTTATTGGTCACAATCATAAACAGTATCACTTCGTTTTAGAGCGTCGTTCTAGCGCATCATTTTAATATATCGTAAACTTTAGATTAAAATTAAACAAATGAATAGTACTTATAAGTTACTATTCATAAAAAGAATAGTAACTAACTGTATCATTGAAAGATATAACCGTGCGGGGTGTTTTAATCAACATTAACAAAGATAGAGAGACGATAACTAAAGTTATACCCGCTCCACTTGAAGATGCTCGTTTCAGGAAGTTTGAGCGATTCATAATCAAGGCGCATTTTTTTATTAAGGGTCATTCCCTTAAAAAGAAATGTAACGCAGAGTATGATTTGCTCAGCCTTCCCCAAGGGGCTGGTTTAGAAACGCTTTATGCGGCGTTATTGATGTCGATAATAGAATAACTATTCTCTTCAATCAATGCCTTGCTTAAAGGCGTTTCTAATGCCAGCTGAATCATGCATCTTCAAATGGAACGGGTATATCTCCCCCTTTTATTCTATGCGTTTTTATTTGGATTAATGAGATATTTTTCGCCAGTCTTTTTGGCGTTGTATTGCAAAGCAATCTCTGGAGTCATGGCTTGTTCAAAACTTAATTCTTCTGTAAACGAACAAGCGAACGTGGTTTTGATTTCATCAGCAACTTGTTTTTGCAATTGACCGATTTGTTCCGGTTTCAACTTAGCTAAAAACCTCATCAATAACCAACCACCTATGCCCCATGTCATACCGTAAGCACGATTCAAAGTGCTTGGGGCAATGTTTAAACCACCATAGATAAAAACTTGTTTGTTTGATTCTGAACCATAAGTATTAAAACCAACCGCGTCTTTACTGCCAGAATGTTCCATAGCGGTTAATATATCGCTAACTATTTCGCCACCGCCTATGGCATCAAAGGCTAACGTTGCACCTGTTTCATCAATAGCTTTGTAAAGGTCGGCTTTGAAGGTTTTACTCGACGAATCACAAATATACTGGGCGCCAATCGCTTTCAGTATGTCTACCTGTTGCTGACTTCTAACAATATTCACCAAAGGAACGCCTTGTGCTAAACAAATCTTGTTTAGCATTTGTCCTAAGCTAGACGCTGCCGCGGTATGTACTAATGCGGTATGCCCTTCCATACGCATGGTCTCTACCATGCCTAATGCGGTCAAAGGATTTACAAAAGAAGAAGCAGCATCCGCGGCTGAGGTACCATCGTTGTGAACAATACATGCTTGGGCTGGCACACAACAATATTGTGCATAGGCACCACCGTTTAAAATAGCCACAGTTTTGCCCATTAACGACTGTGCTGCCGCACTGTCACCCGCGGCGATAACAGTTCCAGCACCTTCATTACCAATAGGTAATACTTGGTCTAAGCGCGATTTAATATGAGGGAGAATACTTTTACTCACAGGTGCACTAAACATTGATTTATCTGCACTAAGCACTGCTTTAGCCAAATTTGCAGGGCCAAACATCGGCCACATATCTGATGGGTTAATTGGAGCCGCTTCAATACGTACTATGACTTCATGAGATTTAGGTTGAGGTACCTCAACATTTTGCAAAGATATTTCAAGGCTTCCCTCTGTAGAGATGTGTGTGAAAAGTTGCTTTGAAGTAGTCATTGTTGAATGTTCTCTATTTAGTGTCAATTGTAAGTTAAATCCAGTGAAATAATCATTCGTCAGTTATCTATTTCACTTGATGCTAATATTTTTTTGATTATTGTCTTTTTTATTATTATTTTTTGATAATTGCTTTTTGATAATGACATAAACCCGTTACTGTCTTTGTTTTTAAGCCACTAATTAACCAATGTAGTCCCGCCATCGACCGGAATTATTTGCCCGGTAATAAAAGCGCCCGCTTGACTGGCTAACATGATCGCAATACCGGCAATATCTGTTGGTTCACCCCAACGTTTCATTGGGATGCCCTCTAATTCTTCTGCAAAAGCCGCTTCATCAGTACTGAGAAATCCGGTCATTTTAGAATAAAACCTTCCCGGCGCTATGGCATTAACACGAATATGTGTCGCCGCTGATTTAGAAACCGCATAACTGTAATTATCTAAGCCATTTCCTAATAAACCCGCAATTGAGCCAATATTAATCACCGAAGCGGTATTTTCATTATTAGCATTATTTTTTAGGAGGGATAATAAAGCTTGCGTTAAGAAAAAGGGGCTTTTGACATTAATGTCCATGACTTTATCCCAGCCTTTTTCAGGAAACTGCTCAAAAGGTGCGCCCCAGCCAGCACCAGCATTATTGACCAAGACATCGAGATGACTTTCACGTTTAGTTATTTCCTCTACCAAATGCGTTATCCCTTCAGTTGTTGCCACATCACCTGGAAGAGCGATACAGTCGCCAAACTGACTTAACTTTTGTGCCGCAGCAAGGCAAGCATCAGCTTTGCGTGCCGTAATATAAACCCGCTTGGCTCCTGCCTCAAGAAAACCTTGTGCCATATATGCACCTAACCCTCTAGAACCACCCGTTATCAAACAGGTTTTCCCTTTCATAGAAAATAGATTTTCGAACATTGACTGCTTCCTTTTATTAAGCATTAATTTAAAGTGTCCCATGGTATCAATACAGTACTGATACAGGACAAACATCGGAGGAGTACCGAACAGAAAATAAGGAATACAGCAACAATCATTCATGTGCTTTTTGTGTGCTGTATTCTCTATTTATAAAGTGATTTAACTAATATTAGCTCACCGTGACCTTGCGTTGGTCTAAGCTAAATTTACCTGTACCTAAACCTATAATCATTAATAATCCCGCCATACCCCCCATATTTTTGAAAACGTTTTGTAATTCGTGACTACGCGCTAATCCTTCTTCCATCCCCCAAAAATCATGCATAAAAATACTGATGACTAGTGTTAAGCCGGCTAATAAAAAAACAGCCACTTTACCTTTAAGGCCAACAATAATTGCTGAACCGGCCAGTATTTGAACGAGAATAGTTACCACTAATAAGACTGAAATCATGGGAACATTATATTGTTCCATGTAGGTACTCGTTCCAGAAAAATTGTTTATTTTGTTTACCGCTGGAATAATAAAATAACTTCCCATAAGTAAACGACCAAATATAAGACAGCCACTTTCTATCATGTTTAATTGTTAATTCCTTCTTCTACTTGTTTAGCTTTGCTTAGCTTTTTTAAATCTGTTTTGACTCTTTTGAATACTCGAATTACTTCAACATTAAGTTGAAGTAATTCGATAAAACAGGCCTATCAAGCCAGTATTATTTAACGTAATTCTTTACGTAATATTTTACCAACATTGCTTTTTGGTAATTCGTCTCTAAAGACTATTTCTTTCGGGCATTTATATTTTGTCAAATGAAGCTGACAATGCTCTTTAATTGCCTGTTCACTCAAGTTTTTATTTTCACTGACGATAAATACTCTGACTTTTTCACCGGTCGAGTCACAAGGTGCAGCAACAGCAGCGGCTTCTAAAATGTCTTCATGCATAACCAAAACTTCTTCAATTTCATTTGGGTAAACATTAAAACCTGAAACTATGATCATGTCTTTTTTACGGTCAACAATATTGAAAAAACCATTGTCATCAACAGTAGCTATATCTCCTGTTGCTAACCAGCCATCTTTTAATACTTCGGCTGACGCTTCTGGTCGATTATAATAACCACTCATGACTTGTGGACCTTTTACCCACATTTCCCCTGGTTCACCAAATGCCACTTCTTCACCATCATCATCAAGTAATTTAACATCAGTAGAAGCTGCTGGAATACCAATAGAGCCATTATATTCAGACTGATTATGAGGGCTTAACGTGACGGTTGGAGAACACTCGGTTAGGCCATAACCTTCTAATAAATGACTACCGGTAACTTTTACCCAGTGTTCTGCCACAGGACGTTGAGTTGCCATACCACCAGCAAAAGAAACTTTTACTTTACTAAAATCTAACTCGGCAAAACCTGGGGTATGCAAAAGTGAGTTAAATAAGGTATTAACCCCAGTGATCACACTAAATTGATACTTACTCAGCTCTTTAACAAAACCAATCATATCGCGAGGATTAGTGATCAGTAAGTTGGTACCGCCATTTGGAAGAAAACTTAAGCAATTAGCGCTTAAAGCAAAAACATGATAAAGCGGCAATGCCGTGACTAAAAACTCAGCACTCTTTTCATAAATAGGTGCAGTCATCGCTTTTGACTGCTCAACATTCGCAATCATATTGCGGTGAGTTAACATCACACCTTTAGCTACGCCAGTCGTGCCGCCGGTATATTGTAGAAAGGCCAAATCGCTATTATTTACTTCTACTGGTGAGAACGTTAACTTTGCGCCTTTTTTCATGGCATCATTAAATTTAACGGCACCCGTTAAGTCATAAGCAGGCACTAATTTTTTAACGTGTCTTAGGACAAAATTGACCATGGCCCCTTTCATTTTTTTCAGTCTGTCACCCACACCTGAGGTTATAACGTGTTGGACAGTTGTGTTTTTAATTACTTTCTCTAACACATGTGCATAGTTTTCAATAATTAGGATCGCTTTTGTTCCTGAATCATTAAGCTGGTGTTCTAAT
>OJAZ01000683.1_pt1 | contig 13297 bp, 9 predicted proteins | sample 1589851 | NCBI WGS metagenome assembly OJAZ01 (sample SAMN05416792, study PRJEB24817) | seawater metagenome | isolation source: Sea water | place: Canada:Atlantic | collected 2013-07 | reverse complement strand
AATCCATAATTGTACTGACCAAGTATCGTCAAAGTTACGCAGCATAATACTGGCATCAACGTTAGACTGCGCTTCAATTTCAGTTAATGGGTCATTGCTGTTATCGAAGAAAAACTCACTGGTGTATTGGTAACCAATACGAGCACTCATTTCACCAATATCAGCCATTTCCCAGGCATAAGTAGCATTAATGTTAAAGGAATGATCTGGGGAGCGACGCATTTTATTCCCATTTAAATCTTCACCATCTACAATCAACTCTTCTGAGAACTCAGCATCTAAATAACCATAGCTTCCGGAAAGCGTTAATTGCTCTGTTAGTAATGCAATAACTTCTAACTCAATACCCTGAGCACGACCACTACCATTAATAACAGTCAAGTTATCTGGCGTGTTATCACCTGTTTCTACCCACACTGTACTTTGAATATTACTATAGTCTGTATAGAAAATGGCACCATTAAGACGTAAAGTATCTTCTAACCCCTGAACTTTAAAACCAGCCTCATAGTTCCATGCTACTTCTGGTAGAAAGGTAGTCATAGCTTCTTCTGCCTTTTCCATACCTTCGCCATTATAACCACCCGCTTTATAACCTTTAGCGACTGAAACATAATAGAACGTATCATCGGTTGCTTGGTAATCAAAGTTTACACTAGGTGTCCATTCATCCCATGAGTCTGTTGTTTTAAAAGCATAATTTTCAACTAGGTTGCCATTGATATCTTCATGTAAGCCAGTTGCATTATCAAAGCGTCGTCCGTATGCTGTACCGCTAAATTCTTTTTCATCTTTACTCCAGCGTAAACCTGCTGTCATAGAAAGTTTTTCTGTTAAAGCAAAGGTAGCATTACCAAATATTGCATAGCTGTCGGTAATGTTATTCGTTGTATTACCTAGTGTAGAGTCATCGAATGAACCAACATAGTTCCAGTTTTCATCTAATGCATCCCAAGGCGTATCGCTGTTACCAACAGTCGTTCCCCATGGCGTATCGAACCAATAGTGCACGCCTTCATTGCGGGCAATATCTTCTTTCATATAGAAAGCGCCAACTAACCAGTTAAAGTCATCATCACCGCCCGATAAACGGAACTCTTGTGATAACTGACTTGACTCTTCCGCTTTAAGCGACAACCACTCATCATCAGGTTGCGCTACTGCTATATCTTCTGGTGTAGAACAAGTTCGATACTCTGTATCTTCACAAGGTCCCCACGCCCATGGGTCATAGAAAAGTGTTGAATCAACGAGGCCCGCTGCGGCATTCTCATAAATTGAGTAATCATTTTTACGATAAGCAGTTATTGATGTTAAACGGCCAAATGACATGTCGTAATCAATTTGCATACTTAAAGAAGAGTTTTCTGAATCTTCATAATTATCAACACTACTCTCATCATTACGAGGATTATCGCTAACAAACGCCGCGTTACGCTCAGATGGTTTAGACATATGCTTCATACGAGGCGTAGCATCAGTTTTTGAGAAGCCACCCGATAATAAAATCTCTAAATCAGACGAGGGCGTAAACAACAATTGACCGCGTACTGAAGAGCGCGATAAATCGTCAGCATCATTACCTGTATGGGTATTTTCCCCGTAACCATCACGTGTTACACCACTAGCGGCAATTTTACCGGCAACATTATCCGTGATAGCGCCAGTAACAAAAGCTTTCAGCTCATAAGTACCGTAATCACCTACAGTAGCTTCTACACTACCTTCCATATCGCCATCTACAGGACGCTTAGTGATGAAGTTAATTGCACCACCTACAACGTTTTTACCATAAAGCGTACCTTGTGGGCCACGAAGTACTTCAACACTTTGTAGGTCATATAAATCCATGGCAGCACCAGTACCACGAGAGATGTAAACACCATCGATATACATACCAACAGCTGCACCTGCACCGGCACTTTCAATATCACTACCAATACCACGCATAAACAGCTCTGGTTCAGCTGAGTTATACATATTCATTTGAAAGCCAGGTACACGGCTCGAAATATCAGATAAGCCTTGAATTTTTTCATCTTTCATTTGATCTTCACCAAATGCAGAAACGGCAATTGGGGTTGACTGTAAGCTTTCAACTTTATGTCGTGCAGTTACGGTAACAACTTCTATTGCGTACTTGTCTTCTTTGGTTAGTTCTGTAGAACTCGCTTCAGCAGCATTTTCTTCAGCGATTGTTGGCAAACTGATAACACCAACAGCTAGCATTACGCTTAGAGCTATAGGGTTTAGAGGTTGTTTGATCTTCGACACTTGTTGTAAGCTCATTTTATCTCTCCATCCCCGTTTTAAAACAGGGAGTAAATTATTTATGTTTATTTGGCTTATTAGTGATGAATTTTATTGTGTACTTATTATTCATCTGTACCCACATTACGGCAGCGCCATATACAATAAAAATAATTTATAACACCCGAGTTATATAATAAAAGTTATAGCCAATATACAAATCAAGCAATCGAAATACGATACAAGTCATTAAAAATTGGACTGTTGGCGATTTTATTAAATAAATTGTCAGTTATGTAAATTTCGATAATTGATAATTTACTGGTTTTTCTTAATAGAATATTAAAAACCTTTGTTATAGCACAACAAATATATCTTATTAAACAGATAAAAAAAAAGGCAGCCCTTAAAAAGGCTGCCTTATACAAATCCTAATGTTCAGATAGCATGACAACTACCTGAAATTAAGCATTAAAACTATAAACCCATTAATAACACCGCGAGAATACCTATAGGTGCAACAAATTTTATGATGATTAACCAAGGTTTATGAAAGGTACTTTTACAACTAGAGAACTCTTGCTCAACAACATCGGCCTTCATTACCCAAGCGCAAAATAAAACAATAAGTAAGGCATTTAACGGGATCATAATGTTAGCTACAGAATAATCCATCAAATCGAAAAGGGTCTTACCCGATAACGAGTCAATAAATCCAAGTGGTGTAAAGTCAGATAAAACATTAAAAGACATCGCAGCCCCTAAGCCGAGTACCGCCGAACCAGATGCGGCTAACACGGTTGATTTAACTCGGCTAAATTGATATTTATCAGACAAATACCTAACAATGCATTCAAGCATTGATAACGCTGTAGTGAGTGCGGCCCCAGCGAGTAGTAAGAAAAACAACAGTGATATCCATTGCCCTCCAGCCACTTGACCAAAGGCAATCGGTAGCGTTTCAAAAATTAATCCTGGCCCACTTGATGGCTCTAAACCAAAAGCAAAGACAAAAGGAAATATTGCTAAGCCCGCTAATAAAGCGACTAAGGTATCAGCAAAAGCAACTACCACAACCGAGCGAGGAATAGAGATATCCTTGGATAAATAACCGCCATAAGCCATGACACTACCAGCACCAACACCAAGGGAAAAAAAGGCTTGTCCCATCGCTGCTAGTACAACGTCTGGTGTTATTTTGGATAAATCTGGGCTAAATAAATAGCTAAAACCTTTAGCAAAATCTCCTGCAATAGCTGCGTAGATAACTAGGAGTATCAAAATAATAAACAGAAGCGGCATTAAAAACTTAACACTTTTCTCTAGGCCCTCTTTTAAGCCTCGAGAAATAATAAACGCACTGAAAGCAATGAAGGTGAGCAGTAAAAATATACTTTTACCTGCAGAGCCTGCTAGCGATTGAAAATAAGAAGTGGAGTCTTCACTATCAATATTATTAAAGGTGCCTATAAGGGATTGCGCGGTGTAATCAATAGTCCAACCAGCAACAACACTGTAATAAGATAAGGCTACAAAAGGAATAAGCAAACTCAGCCAGCCAATGGCATGCCATGCCTTACTTGCACCATTTTGCTTTACTAAGGTTTTCATCGAGCTAAGCGGATCTTGTTTACCTTGTCGCCCTAATATCAATTCGGAAATCATAATAGGCGCAGCAAAACAAAGTAGCGTTAGTATATAAACTAAAACAAACGCCCCGCCACCATTGGTGCCAACAACATAGGGAAAGCGCCAAATATTACCTAAGCCAACCGCAATACCTATGGTCGCCATTAAAAAACTACTTTTAGAAGACCACGTTACACTATTACTGTCAGAACTAGTGACACTACTTGAAATACTCATACGCTATTCCTATTTACGGCTTTGAAATACAACTTTAATTCATAGTGATTAATTTAAGATAATATCCCTAAAATCAATTACCTAAACTAATCAGTTCAAAAGTTAGAGACTTCTAGGTAACAGCTAACTTGCGGTTAAACTCTTCTTGTTTATACGTTTCATTTTCCATGATGTTTTTCAAACGCGCTACCGCATCCCAAACATCAATGTAACGAAGGTACAATGGCGTTAAACCAAATCGTAATGTGTCTGGCGCTCTAAAGTCACCCATAACACCGGCAGCAATTAAAGCCTGCACTATGGCGTAACCTTCTTTATGGCTCATCGCCACTTGGCTACCGCGACGGTCGGCATCTTTAGGGCTGATAATAGTAAAATCAAATTGTGCACATTCCTGCTCAATCAGCTGCATAAACAAATCGCCCATTTTCTGAGACTTAGCGCGAATGGCTTGCATATCGGCACGCGCGGTAATATCAATACCAATTTCAGACACGGCTAAACTGATGATGCCCTGTGTTCCCGATAACATTTGATTGATATTCTCTGCTGGACGGTAATCACGTTCAAAGGCAAAGGGTTCTGCATGGCTATACCAACCTGTTAGCGGTTGTAGTGCTTTACCTTGATGGCGCTTAGCACAGAAAACAAAAGCAGGACTGCCTGGGCCACCGTTATAATATTTATAAGTACAACCAATAGCGAAATCGACATTACAGGCATTTAAATCAATAGGTAGTGCACCACCACTGTGGCATAAATCCCACACAGAGATAGCACCACAGGCTTGGGTTTTTTCAGTGATTTTTTTCATGTCGAGTAAACGACCTGACTTGTAATGTACTTGCGTAATACACACGAGTGCAACTGATTCGTCAATGGCAGCAAGAATACCTTCTTCTTCCTCAGCGAAAACTATTTCAACAGTATCGGCTAGTAACTTAACTAACCCTTGAACTGTGTAGTTATCCGTTGGAAAGTTACTGCCTTCCATCACTATTTTTTTACGTGTTGGGTTAAGTGTTAATGCTGCAGATACAACTTTAAATATATTAATACCTGTGGCATCGGTAACAACAACCTCGCCCTGTCCAGCACCAATAGTAGGCGCTAACTTATCACCAATTGTTTGGCTTAAGGTAAACCAATCATGAATGTTCCAGCTCTTTATTAAGCTTTTGCCCCAATGCTCAGTAATAATCTCCTGTGCTTTGGCTAATGCTTTTTTAGGCATTGCCCCTAAAGAGTTACCACTCATATAGATATCATTTTCTGGCAGGCTAAATTCTTCCCTAAAAGACGCCAAGCTGTCTTGTAGATCTAACTTTTCACAATCACTTCTATTTAATTTTTGCATTTTATTTTCTCTAGACCGATAGGTGGAACAGGGATTGGTTGAAGTGACAGCGAGACTATCCACCGGCACATGCTTTTTAATACTTTATAAGATCAGTCTAACCAAGCCAGTAATAACTTAAAAATAATATAAACTGTCATTTGTATATCATTTTAGTTATAGCTTGAGCTAATTGATATTTTCCATTTAACGGAAATTTATCAAGGTATTATAAATATAAAAACCAGTGCTACACACATCACGTATAGCACTGGTTTTGTCTCAATGACTGTAAGCTACTCTACAACACTATTTATTTCTACTTGGCCACGGTGTTGCTGGCGCATCAAACGATGGTTCACCTAACACAGGGCTTGATAGTACATAAATACCATGATTAGTGAACAACCAGAATAAATTACGGTCGTATTCTACATAAACACTATGAGATAAATTACCTCGAGCATATTCAACAACACGTTCAGTGTTAAAAGGTGGAACAAAGTAGGCCGTGATTTCAGGATTTTTTAAGTCACTGACATCAAATACTTGTAGACCTGCGTTATAGAAGTTAAACGGTAAAATATTGTCTTTTGGTGTGCCCGGTTGGGTGTAATAACCGGTACGTTTAGGACCAAAGCTACCACGGCGTTGACAAAAATCAGTAAACTTGGCATCAGCTGGTGGTTTAGGACGTGGTAGTACACCAATTTTAACTGGCTTTTGTGGGTTGCTGACATCGATCATATGTACATCTTTGTACGGTTCCCAACAATCTTCATTTAACGGATAGCCGCTAAAATAAACGATACCGGTTTTATCAACTTGTGAAACATCGATAAAGTCACCTTCAGTACCCGCAACACTTGGCGAAAAGTTCATATGACTAACCACTTTCATATCACTTGGATCTGAAATATCAACAACATAGAAGCCTAAGCCGCCCATTGCTGCATAGCCGTATTTACCACCTTGTTCGGCAGATTTTGGAATGAACAATGACATACGTGCGCCCATCCAAGAAGTACGATTACCTGCTCTTGGGTTAGCTTTAAACACTTTTTCATGTTCTTCATTAAACGCAATTTGACCTGGTACGGTTAATTGGTCTAAAAACTTAGGATTACTTGGATCTGACATATCCCACGACTGATAACCTGCTGAATATAAATCATTAGGGTATTCAGTTAAGGCATAACTTGCATCGGGCGCTGCTGCTACATACATAGTATCGCCGCCAAAGTATGCTGGAATATCACGAACACCTGAGCCTTGTTGCTGACCTATAGGCGCATTTGGGTGAGTAACATCAGTTGTGCGTTGTGATAAAAGTGTCCAGTCTTTTGGTAACGGACCATTCATTTCATAGACTTTAAAACCTTTTAAATGATCAGCGTTACGAATTTTTTTAATGTTGTCAGCTTGCACTCGCTTATTTTTTAATAAACCAAAACGGCGTATTTCAAACGACTGCACCATAATGTATTTGCCCAGCTTTTCATTCCACTGAATAGAAGCTGCACCAAACATATCACCCTCGTCATACGGGTTTTGGTCAACTTCATCTGCACCATTGGCTCCCCAAGTATGGCCACGCGTTAATAATAACTTGGCGTCTTTGGGGTTAGTGATATCAAAGATTTTTAAATCTCGGCGTACATATTGGTATAAATAACGACGGCCTTCAAAGTCTACTATGTTTTGCCACGTATGAAATGGCTCAACCGTAATAGGGTAATAAGCCTCTACCGTCATATTTTTAATATATTCTTCGGTATCCCAGTAATCTAATTCACCTTCAAAGCGAATATTGTCATGGGCATCACGTGTTGCTACTGGGTGAGTAAATTCGCCGGTTTTTTTATTAAGTCCGTAACTTCCTTTAACCGGATCAACCGGAGTTTTATCAACACTTAAACTATCACTACGTGCGACCCACTTATCTGCGATAACCACCTTCTCGCTCACAGCGCCGTGATTATCAGTCTTAGCGATATTTTTATCAACACTTTCGGAATCAGCACAGGCAGAAATCATCAATACACTGCCAGCTACTGCACTTAATGCAAATGGTTTCAGCCATAAGTTTAAGCAGCTTTTGTAAGAGATATTCTTTTTAATAAAACTCATATGTCCTCTCTGGGAAGTTTGGTCTTGATAATATTTTCAAATGAAATTTACTCCAGTTAAAAACTATACCATTAAATTTGATATTTGAGTTTATGAAAACCAGCCATAACTAGACAATAATATTATCAAGCAAAGCTATAACACTTTAGATATAACAATGTTAAGTGAAAAAATAAACAAATCACATAAAAAACAATAAGAAAGGACATTATAGTGATATTGGTAAAAGTCTGTATTTCTATAAAAATCGCCTGATAAAATCAAGGGAGTGCAAATTGCAATTGACAGTTTTTTGCTATCAACTTATTTTAAAAAGCACTTACACACACAATAAAAAGGTTCGCTATGCTTTTGACTAACAAACTATCAAAAATAATTAAGACAACTCTACAGCTAATAATCCTGACAACAACCATGGCAATAACTGCCAATAATGCCCATGCAGTAGCTGAGCAAAGCTCTGTTTATTCTATGACAGTATGGAAAATTCATCCCGGTAAACACGTCGAATTCATTAAATATATGGAACAATGGGAGCACGTTTACCGAGAAATAGAGCTTCCACCAATGAAATGGTATCGAAAAATATCAGGTGATAGCTATGATTTTGTCAGCATTAGTGCACCCTTTAATAATGCTAAAGAACATGAGATGGAAAAAGAGGGTAAAGCGCGTGGTTTGCCTATTGGTTATAACTACACCATAAAACTCAATGAATATGTAGATAGCTATACCACTACCTATGTTGAAGGGCCTCAATCAATGGCCACATTACTTAAACAAATAAGTGAATAATACAAACAGTTGAAAGATGACTAAGCCACAATGAAAACTGTGGCTACTTTATAACTAATTCTACACACTATTTGCTTGGCTTTTTATAATATAAACCAATATAGGGTGTGCCCTTCCAGGTATTTAAGACTAAATTAATATCTTCTGTTTTCCCTTGCCAATTAGTGTCTAATTTGTACTCGCCAGTGGCTGCAAAAAGACAAACATTGTCAGGGGAGCCTTTAGCTTTATCGTTATATATACTCTCCTCTGTCTTCGCTGTACCGTACTTTGTACTGACCTTATTTTTAATAGCGGTATAATCTGAAACGCAGGTGTTCTCATTCTTATCTAAGGAGCGATAATATAAAACATTATCAAGTTCCCCTTGTTCATTAAACACATATTCTAAATGAAACGCTAAATCAAATAAGCGAGTTTCAAAGGTTAAGTTACTGCCTTTTTGTTCTAGCAGCTTATTTCTTTCTTCACTTTTCACCTGCTCAAGTGATGCAGACCAGTTAATAACTTGCTCAGCCTGACTATAACTAGATAAGCTAAGTAGCAATGACGCCATTGTAATTAGAGCTTTATTGGTATTCATAAGATCTCCCAGTGGTTAATTCAATATTGAATAAGTTGACTCTGACAGTCTAAGGAAGTTAGCTATTTTTAAGTAATACTAATGGAAGCACCATTTATAACTAATTTGATATAACAAAAATCAACAATAAAAGCCGAATACATATTCAATACGACTTACTGAACAATAATTTCATAAGGCGCTATTTGCCCCGTAGCGCCATAGAATTTCATACCTAAAGTACATGTTAATCTAACGTCAGCTTTCGGAATTTTAAATCAAATTTGAGTCTTGGTTTTTCAAGTTTTAATATGGCAATTTAGAAGATACTCATTATCTAATTTATAGCAGTTTTGTCGGAGCTGATGTCAGCAAAGATAAGCCAAGGCTAAGGTCTTCTTTCGTATCTTAGTGATCCATTGGTGGGGTGATTAAGAAGGGTCTATAATGACCGCTTTGAGATATTCGTGGAAGGAAGAGTCCATTCTTCCTGATTTTTTATAGTTTAGATATCTATAGCCTCAGATAATTCAAGGGCATCATCGACCTCAATACCAAGGTAACGTACAGTGCTTTCCAGTTTTGTATGACCAAGTAATATTTGGACAGCACGTAAATTTTTAGTTTTTTTATAGATCAAAGATGCTTTGGTTCTTCTCATCGAATGAGTACCATACGATGTAATGTCTAGACCAATACTTGCAACCCATGTTTTGACAATCCTTGCGTATTGACGGGTTGTTAGATGGCACCCCTTTCTCATCCGACTACCAAACAAATAATCATTAGAACGAAGCGATTTTAATGCGATCCACTCTTTAAGTGACTCTTGGGTCTTTTTAGTTATTTCAAATCGAACAGGAGTACCTGTTTTCTGTTGAATCAATATTGCTCTAGATTGAATACTTTTCCCATGAGCGATATCCATGACTTTAAGTTTAATAAAATCACACGCTCGTAATTTACAATCTAATGCTAAATTGAACATAGTAAGTTCGCGAAGGTTATTTGCTAAATCAAGTCTTGTCCTTATAGACCACACTTCCTCAAGCTTAAGAGGAAGTTTTTGACCAACTAATTTACCTTTATTCCAGCTAGGTTTTGGGGTGTAAGGAATGATGTTATACATAATAGTGCTCCTTTGGTTAAAGAGACTATAAGTATGGTTCAACGATTTTGGTAATTTGAAACTATCTGGTTGAGATAGAAAGGCTAGCTAAAACCCAAAGCAGACGGCTTGACTTGTTAACAATCAGGCCACCTAGTGATCACTAAGATACGAAAGCTGACATAAAGGATTATCGCCAAACTTTCGTTCACAAACTGCGGTATTTGATTATGTTTCATTCTGAAGTGCATCATTAGGGTTTATTTCGGTAAAAGATTATTCAATTTGTATTTCCAGAAATATAATGCAATTCAAATTATCGAATCAGTTAAGTATATATGTATTAATGGATGAATAAATCGTTGCGATTGTTATATTCTATTGGCTTTCGAATTTCATTCTATTTAAGCACAAACGTCTCTAATTAAATCAAAATTTAGTCAACTTTCTTTCACCGCTTGTAAATTCAAAAATGTAAGATTAATATTTTTTAACAAGGAATTAACGAGCTTTAGCAAAAAAAAGTTCAACGTAAAAGAAATCATAATGAAAGATGATAGCAGTAGTACTAAAGCAGAACTTCTAATTAAAGTGCAGCAGTTGCGTGAACAGCTAATAAAAGAACGGAAAATTTCTACTGAAGAATTAGAAAGATCGATAGCAAAACATCATACACTAAGCGATTTCATCTCAATCTGTAGTTATTGTAAAATAGTTCGAAATAATGCCAGTGAATGGGTGCCGATGGAAGTTTACATAACAGAGCATTCTGATGTTCAATTTAGTCATGGTATTTGTCCAGAATGCTATCCAAAAGTTATCAAGGAGGCAGGGATTATTAAATGATTGGTATAATTTAATATTAAGACGGTGAACTTTTAGCTAGGAGCGTAAGCTTTGTATTCATCACTGCTACCTCCAACTCTGTGCACTTTGATGCAGTCCTCACCTACACAACACTTAATAATGTCCTTACTAGCACAAACTAGTCAGTTTTGGTCTTTTTTGAGTCGTTTTTACCACCGAATTAATCGGTTAGCAATTATCCATGTAATATGAATTACATAGATTGGTAGCAACAAGTATGCTTAAATTAGTGTTTATTAATGCCATCTGAGAAATAAACGTATTTACAGACAACATGCTAACGACATCATTAAATACTCATTAATCTGGAACTCTCGCAAGTAATTCATTGTGATATCAAGGAAAGGACACATAACATTGGCTATGAAAAATAACGCTAACATCCTATTTTTAAATATTGATGCAGGGAACTATGTAAGATCGGCTATTTCACATGCACAACGTTTAACGATGAATAGCCCTGAATTAGAAGGTGAATTAAATATCACCGCTATAGTGAAAAACTTAGAGCAGGCACTTTTACGTACACAACAAGCATCCTTAAATATTCACGATATAATGAATGAACAAGCACATAATGAAAAGAAAGAGAAAGGAAATATACAATCTGACCTAGATAGAATTTTTAATTTATCAGAGTACATGGTTTGTATTGCATCTCCTGAAGGTTATTTCCTGAGAATTAGTCCTGCATTTACAGAAACTCTCGGATTTTCTGAAAACGAGCTTCTTGCTAAACCTTTTGCTGAATTCATTCACCAAGATGATAAAAAAATGACTATGGATAACATGGAACCTATCTCAAAAGGAGTACAAATTGTACGATGCCAAAATCGTTATATATGTAAAGACGGTTCCTTAAAATGGCTTGAATGGACATCTCGCTCTTTTGAGGAAGGGGGTAACCTATATGCAATTGCCTATGATATTACTGACCACAAGAGAGCAGAAGAAGAATTATCGAACCTGATAAAGCTTCAAGAAAGCATAGGTATGCAATTCCTGAAAGACCATTCTAATCTGAACGGTAATATAAGCTTTCTAACAAAGATTACCAATAACGTACTAGCTAACTTGAATAATAGTAATTTTGACGTAAACACTCTGGCAAAGAATGTATTTATGAGTCGCTCAACATTACAACGGAAAATAAAAAAAGAAAGCGGAGTCAGTGCTGCACATTTTATTCGTCAAGCGAGGTTAGCCAAAGCTCATGATTTGATTAAAAAGAAGGCTAATAACACGTTATCAGAAACTGCATATGCCGTCGGTTTTAAACATACTGGCCATTTTTCAAAATTATATAAAAAATACGTTATCGAAATAAAAAATGGTGCTGCATTATCATCTTAAATCGTCAGCTTTTGGCTAACTCAAGAAGTCACTGGCTCAATGTTAACAAAGATACGAAAGCAGACGTTAGCTTTAGTTTATCTAGCGACAAGTGATCACCAGAAGAAACTATATTCTTTTTATTATCATGATTTAGAAACATGTTTCATATATCTACACAATTAAGGGGTAATGCTAAGCTAACTTTTGTTCTGCCCATAACAACAGATGTTTTAAAATGAAGAACAGCAATATCACTAAAAAAGAATAATTGAGTAAACTCTTCGAAATTTTCCATATCTTTTGCTGTCACTATCAGTACAAAATCAGCTTCACCTGTAATGTAATAACACTGCTGGATATTATTATTGTTTTTTACTTTGTTTTTAAAATAATTAAAACAATCGTTATAACTTCTATTTAGTTGTACAGATATAATAAAAGTCATTGATTGATTTACAGCGTCAGGCGATATTATTGCTACTTCCTGAGCGATAACTTTATTATCTCTTAAGCGCTTCAAGTGTCGCTGTATACTTGCCGTTGATAACCCTACTTCTTCAGAAAGGCGCTCAACAGAAGTTTTTACATCTATTTGTAATAATTCCAATATTTTTAGATCTTGCTTACTTAATTTCATAATCAAACACGCCTCAACAATAATTGATACGATCCTATCAATATAAATCAATAATAACGAATAAATAATCACTTAACTAAAAATTAAGAGCGATAAACACCACTACTGGCAGGTAGACTATCCATAGTTAGCTAAATCATTAAAAAAGGAAAACCTCCATGCCTACAATACAAAGTTTGTCTGCTCCAGATACTATAGATATTAAAAGCTCACAACCACAAATAGAAGTATTAAACCCTGAAGACGGCAGTTTAGTAGGTACAGTTGTGAACAACTCTTTAAGTGAAGTGGACTCCATTATTGAGGTAGCAGTATTAGGTGCCCAAAAAGCTAAAAAACTTTCTTCAAATATACGAATGTCTGTACTTAATGAAGTTGCTGATAATTTAAGTAATCAAAAAGAATTGTTCG
>OJAZ01000675.1_pt1 | contig 13455 bp, 7 predicted proteins | sample 1589851 | NCBI WGS metagenome assembly OJAZ01 (sample SAMN05416792, study PRJEB24817) | seawater metagenome | isolation source: Sea water | place: Canada:Atlantic | collected 2013-07 | reverse complement strand
TCTACACGTAAGGAGTCGTCGGCAGCGTCAGATGTGTATAAGAGACAGCACCAATGGCATTAATTGGCGCGAGCACTTCTTCTGCAAATTTGGCTGCTTCAGCGTAGATTGCATCCACCAAATCAGGCGTTGCATCGGCAAAGCCTAATCGCTGGTAATGCGCTGCGAAATTAAATACTTCATTCATAACAAATAAGGTATCTGTTTTAGGTGCTTTATAATTTTGCATAATGCCGCTCTCTTTATGATTAATATTGATACATCTGCTGAAAACAGGGATGGTCATATACTAGGGGAGCGACCAAATTTTGCATACTTTATTGCCGTTATGATTGCCTATTAGTCTAGATAATGACAAAGAGTAATTAAGGTGTGATGACTAATTTACCCTTTACAGCACGTTGGTTCAGATTCAGTAATGCTTGCACTGCTAGATCCAAAGGATAAGTTTTATCAACGTGAACACTGACATCACCTGACACTAACCAGCCAAATAATTCTTTCATATTTTGCGCGAAAACTTGTGGTTCATGTTGCGTGAACGATCCCCAGAAAACACCAACAACAGAATAACCTTTAACTAATGCTAAATTAACCGGGAACTGAGGGATCTTGCCGCTAGCGAAGCCGACAACCAGTAAACGTCCGTTCCATGCCATAGCTTTGCTGCATTGAGTAAATATATCTCCACCAACACATTCATACACCACATCGACTCCTCGTTTATTGGTAATCGCTTTGGCCGCAGCAGTTAGATCTTCTCGGGTGTAGTTGATTCCAAAATCAGCACCATGCGCTTTGGCAAATGCAATTTTTTCATCACTCGAACAGGCCGCAATAACGATCGCTCCCATTTTCTTTGCTATTTGCACAGCAGCAATACCGGTACCCCCAGCAGCGCCAGTGACAAGTACCGTTTGCCCTGGCTGTAATTGCGCGCGCTGCTTTAAACCGTGATGTGCTGTTGCATGCGCCGTAATCAAGCTGGCGGCAGAAGTGAAATCGACGGCATCCGGTAACGGCATAACATGTGACGCTTTACAACAAACATATTGTGCGTAGCCCCCAAGAACACTCAAGCCAACGACCCTGCACCCTGCTTGCAAATAAGAGACGTTTTCGCCTACCTGGATGATCGTACCCGCTACTTCATTCCCAGGAATAAACGGATGTGGAGGCTGCATTTGATATAACCCTTGGACTAAGAGCCCATCAGGAAAATTAACACCCGCGGCCTCTACTTTGATTAGTATTTCGTCGGATTTAGGTGTCGGGATAGGAATCGATTCTACAACTAATTCTTCAATCGGTCCGAATTCATGGCAGACAACGGCCTTCATAGTTCCACTCATTTTGATTAGTCCTTGGTAGTGTAAAATATTGTTATTTTATGAATAAGTCAGTAACGTTTTGTTCGCTTGCAACTCTAAATGACCGATTTGATTAAAACTGGTTTCAAGCATATGACTGGGGCTGGCTAAATATTGATGGAAACTGGCATTTCTAATTTGTAAATTCATATCCACAAGTTTGTCGACTGATAATCCAAGCACATGCCCTTTAAGCATCGCAATTGCACCACCCGAGGTCGCAACAAGTATATGTTGCGCATTGGGGTGCTGGGTAATAGCATGTTTAACGCCAGCGACAACTCTATGTTGAAATGCTTGCCAAGTTTCTGGTAAATGCAGTAACTGGTTGTTTGACCAAGCTAACATGGCTTGTTTTAGTAAACGATAAAAATCCGAGCGAGGCGCATCTTTGCAAGGTAATGTCTCTCCAGAAAATGCCAAGTAAGCCGCAACCACAGCTTCAAAGTCAAATTCGTCAAAATTTGGAATTTGATTAAAGTGTGTTGACACGTCCATGCCATTCAATATTTGTTCCGCCGTCTCATGGTGGCGTATCATATTACCGGTATAGATTGCATCAAATTGATAATCAATTTTTTTAAAATACTCACCTAATAAACGGGTTTGTTTATGACCTAATTCACTGAGCTTATCATAGTTATCGCTACCATATGATGCCTGACCATGTCTGACAAACGTAATTTTTTGCATGCTCACATCCTGTTTTTTGTTGTTATCATTTTGTTAGTGTAAAAAACTTTATCGCAAAATAAGAATTTTGTTCATGAATGATGATTCATCACTCACACGTTTATTGTTTTGTATCAATATGTGAAAGTGACTATTTGAGTATTTTACCTCTTTACTATTAAAATTAGGTTCGTACATGTCATCCCTTGCTCAGAAAATCATACCATGCACAACATCACATTTGGCTATTCCCGCATATGTTGATATTCAAAGCCTGTATGAACGCCATGTTCCTCGCTACACCTCATATCCTACTGCGGTTGAATTTTCAGATGGGGATTTTAATACACCGGTGTTAGCCAGTCTAAACACTCAGCATCAGCCTATATCACTGTATATTCATATTCCATTTTGCCAATCGTTATGTAACTACTGTGGGTGTAATAAACGTATTACTCAAGATAAAAGTAAAGCCGATATCTACCTTGATTATTTAGCTAACGAAATGCGCCAAATAAGCGCTGTTTCGCCATCATTAAAAGTTAGCCATATTCATTATGGTGGCGGTAGTCCGAGTTTTTTGACGCAAGCACAACATAGTCGTTTGTATGAGTTAATTAATGCGAACTTTATGTTATTAGAAGGGGCACAGCAAAGTATCGAGTGCGATCCTCGTAATCTAACTCCCGACTACATCCAACATCTAGCAGATTTGGGTTTTCGTCGATTAAGTCTGGGCGTGCAAGATGTCAATGCAACAGTACAACAAACCATTAACCGCATTCAATCAACTGAGCATATAGAAGAGTGTCTCGCTAGTGCTTATGCCAGTGGCTTTACTTCTATTAATTTAGATTTAATTGTCGGATTACCTGAACAAAATACGAGTACGATAGAAGAAACATTGTTAGCCGTTCAGCGCTTTAATTGTGAGCGTATTTCAGTCTTTAATTATGCCCATTTACCTGCACGATTTCCGTCTCAGCGTAAATTTGAAAAAGCTAATATGCCTACTATTGCCGAAAAAAAAGCAATGACGCAACAAATAGCAAAAGGATTATCAGCGCTAGGTTATCAAAAGATTGGGCTTGATCATTTCGCTAAACACGACGATACATTAACTAAAGCACTTGAAGCCGGTACCTTATCTCGTAATTTTCAGGGTTATACCAGTGATAACAATGATCAGATCCTCGGCTTAGGGGTCAGCGCTATTTCTAATATTGGCAATACTCGGTCACAAAATAATGTCGACTTAGCAAAATACTATGAACAAATCACACAATCTCAATTACGTCATCGTGGTATGTCACTGAGTCAAGACGACCTGTTTCGCGGACAAATAATAAGTCAACTGATGTGTAATTTCAGTGTCGACTTAACGCACGTCGCTAAGCCGTTTCACCTAAACATCGATACCTATTTGCACAACGAACTGGCACAATTGCAGGCATTATCCCAGTTAGACGTTTTGACACTTGAGGCTAATAAAGTGTCAGTTAATCAGGATCACCGACCATTAATACGTGTTATTGCAAGCGTCTTTGATCGCTATTTACAATCGCATCATTCATTTTCCAGCGTCATCTAAAATCCTAATAAATGTATTACGTTGATGGTGTTTTGCGATAGCTCGAGTAAGCGCTTCTGTTGTACCCGATACAGCAACATACGAACGTGCTCTTGTAATACCGGTGTAAATTAACTCTTTGGTTATCCCTGCACTTTCATCTGGCGGGAGTATGATGAATACCTTATCAAATTCGCTACCTTGAGTTTTATGGATTGTCATGGCATAAAGTGATTGTACCTCCGGTAATCGATAGGGTGAAATAGCTAGAGGAGGCTGTTTCCCACGGTCAATATAAGCTGTTAATACATTTTCGTCATTCAGTAATACTACCCCTGAATCTCCATTAAACACCCCTAATTGCGCGTCATTTTGGGTAATCAAAATTGCCCGCCCATGATACATCCCATTCACTGATTTTTTGCTGGTATCATATATTTGCTTTAACAGATACTGCTCAATCTGATAATTAATGCCAGTCACGCCAAATGGCCCCTTACGAATGGGCGTGAGGATCCTAAATTGTTTAAGCTGTTCGATTGCTAGAACCGGATCGGTGCAGATGAGTAATGATTCATAATAGGCTTTAGTTAATGCCAGCACACATTGTGCTGTTTTGTCTTGAAGTATCTGTGCTAGATTCTCATCCAGTTGAGTCTTTTTCAGCAACAACGGTTCCGCTAGCAGTGCAATGTTCGGTTCAGTTGCTGCCCATTGCATTTGCACAGCATCAAGTTTAGTCAGCATGGTGCGAGTAGCATTGTTATAAATGGCGTTAGCGACTTCATTGATTCCTTTATTAGAACGCATATTGTGCACTAACGTTGTGGCATAATTGGTTCTAGCACCATTTTTTTCATTAGTTTCCACACTTAAATTAGATCCTAATTCAGGACTAAATGAATCAATCCATGCACATAGCTCGGGCGAAAAAACATTCTCTGATTTCGGCATTAAATCATGTAAAACAGCCCCACTTTCTACCGATGGAAGCTGAGCTGTATCGCCGATTAAGATAATTCTAGTATCAGTGCGACAGGCACTCAGTAAACGGTAAAATAATGCAGTATCCAACATTGAAGCTTCGTCGACGACTAATAAATCATACGGCAAAGGATGAGTCGCATTAAATCGTGCTTCTCCTGAGCCTTTGCGGATACCTAATAAGCGATGAACCGTGGTGGCTTGTTCGGGGATCATTGCTAAAAGTGTCAGTGCAACTGATTGGTTAGCTAAAGTGGAAACTTCATTGATGAGCGATTCAGATACTCGTTGTGCAGCTTTACCTGTAGGTGCACAAAGAGCAATAGTCATCGTCGTTTTTGCTTGCGCTAAGAGCATTAAAAGCGTCCTTAATACGGTGTAAGTTTTACCGGTGCCAGGACCCCCGTTAATAATATAAAAAGGTTGAGTCAATGCTGCAATACTGGCAATTGATTGCCAAGGGTTACTGTTAGGATCAGGGTAAAGCTGAGGAAACAATTGTAAAGCTTCGGGAGTTATTGTTGATATATGCGTGCAAATTCGTTTCGATATATTTTGTGATATATATTGCTCGTACTCGAACACTTTTTGACTAAATAACCGATTATCCTGCACTACCAATAAATGACCATGAATAGGGTGCTGCTGCATTTGTTGCACGACCCGAATAATTTGTGGCAGTTCAGGAAACAGATAGCCGGTTTTGATCGGAGTATTGTCCTGTTGTGAAAGTAAATCGTCATTACTTTCCACAAAATAACAATGGTCAGCTAAATCAGTTAAATTGACATAACTATGCCCTTGGCACTGTGCTTCTTGTAATGCCAGCAATAATGCACATGCCGTTTGTATATCGGGGGATAACGAATGAGCTCTTAAGGCATCATTATCAAAGTATGCTGTTAGTTGAGTTTTAATCAATGCAATATCTAACTCATGTGCCGATAAATGTTGAGTAAAGTGATTTAAGCTCATAACCTGTGCTCCTGGGGACCTGTCTCACAAGCAAAAGCAGTGTTTAATGCAGCTATATCTTGTTGCGTAATATGGCGGTAATACACCCCATTGTTCGGTGGAGCATTAGGCGACATGCCGCGTAAGTAAAAATAATAAACCCCACCAAGATGAATTTGAGGATCGTAATCCTTAATGTGTTGCGATAACATTTTGTGTAGCACCCAGGTATAGATCAGATACTGCAGATCGTACTGGTGAGATTGGATGTCATTCAATAATGCATCATGAGAATAATCACTCAATGCATTTCCTAAGTGAGTAGACTTATAATCTGCCACGTAATATTTGCCATCAACTGTAAAGATTAAATCGATAAAACCTTGCATCATCCCTTGCAATTGTCGTTGAACAGAAGCAATTGATACGGCCATACCACGATGTGTTGCTAGTAAATGAGTCAAGGTACCAATTGATGTGTTTTCTAGAGGAAAGTAAAACTGTGGCTCTCTAAGCGTTTGTCGCTGCGTTAACTGTTGTAACGAAAAAGAAGCGTTATGATGCGGGTTATGTAACGGAGTACGAACAATTTCGTTCAGCCACTCGATCACCGCATCGGCATGTTCGCTATCGTTTACCAAATGCGTTTTGAATTCTTGTTTCACTACATCCTCATCAAATGCTTCAGTAAAGTCACTTTTTTCTAGAGTTTTATGTAACAGCTCACCTGCCCCAGCCCCTTTAGTTAAGGTAAACCGAATTTCATCGGAAACTGATTTATTAACGTTAAGTGAAGCTGCAGCCTTGTCATCTCCATGCGACTTCTCATTCAAATCAACTTGTACATTTTGTTTTAGTAATTTTGTATATGAATATACTTGCCATTGGGATTGGGTTTTCCCATCATAGGTTAGTGCACTTAATAACGTTGGATCTTCTGTAAATTCCATTCGTGGTACATTAATTTGACTGGGTACATCATGGTAAGCAAAGGTATTGGGTTCATGAGCTGCGAGTTGTTGCATATACTCATTGGTGTTTAACTGCAAAGGTACTGCAACTTGAGACAGAACATAATGTATCGCAGAGTTACTAAAATGATGAATATCTTGATAGCCTAAATAACAACGATGAGCAGCTCGGGTTATAGCAACATATAAAAGACGGATCGTTTCGCGACTCAGTTGCTCTATTTGCTGGGCTTCAATATGCGGTACCCGACCTAAAAAATGCCGTTTAGTTTGTGTTTCTTTATCGTAATAAGTACAAAATTTATTACTATCAGAAATTAATTTTTCTTTACCGAAACTATCAAACGGTACAAATACTATCGGATATTCTAACCCTTTGGATCCATGAATCGTGACGATTTTAATCAACGCATCATCCGACTCAAGCCTTTGGCAATAACTATCTGCATCGTTTTGTTGAGCTAATTTTTCATATAAAAATGTTACTGTCATCGTTACCAACGAATTAGTCCGCTCTACTTCATTCAGTATTTCTGCCAACTGCATGTAATTAGAAATAATGCGTTCTGCGTCGTCACCGTGACCATAAATTTTGAAATGTGTTTTTAAAACAAAAGTGAGCATGGCCATGACGCCATCTCGTTGCCATCGTTGTAATAAATCGAACGCTTTAAGTTTATTAGCATCGATTGCATTAGGATCGTCTTCAATGGTAGATAATGACTGACGTTCAAGTCCAAATAAGTCGGTACCGAGCAGTGCTTTGAATGCGCGGTCTTGATTGTAATTTAGTACCCCATTGAGAAAACGGTACATGTTAGTTGCTTGGTTAGACGCAAAAATTGACGTTCTGTCGCTTAAAATCACACTATTTAAACCGCTAACTGCAAAAACTTTTTTGATTATTTGCCCCTGGGCTCGGTTATTGACTAATATCGCGATATCCGCTGGCGCTACCAACCTGTTTCCTAAACGAACACTCGTTATTAACCGTTGAACTTCTTGTGCAACCCATTGAGACATTAATTTAATGGCTGTAAATTTATCTTTAGCTACAGGATGTTCTGGGTCGACTTGATTAGCCGAAAGAGCAAAGAAATGAGTCCCGGATTGCGACATAGAATCGAGTAAAGGGGTATTGTTTGCTTTGGCTTTTGTAGTTGCCAAAATCCAATTATACTGAATACCATAATCAAATAGTCCATGTTCTGGAGTAGGCTGAGCAATGACGCTAGTGGCATTATCATGACTGATTGATGTTTGCTGTTTGGCCCGAGATCCCGCCCATTTCTGCATATCATCAATCCGATGACTGGGTATTGCAAGACCGTAAAACAAGGCATTGTAACCATTAACAACCGACGCAGTTGAACGATAGTTAGTATCCATACTCCAATGGTGCTTAGCATCCTTCACCGCTTTAAGGTACGTAAACACGTCCCCACCTCGAAACCCATAGATAGCTTGCTTAGGATCACCTATCATCAGTAACATAAAACGAGGATCGTTGATGGGATAAACATGTTGAAAAATAGCATATTGATCAGCATCGGTATCTTGAAATTCGTCAATTAATGCAATTGGGTATTGCATCTGAATTGAATTTATTAATTGCGCATTTCCAGCGACGATCTGCTGGGAAAACAAAGACACCGTATCGGAATGATCAAGTACGCCGTTACGACGCTTTTCTTTACTCGCTAAGGTTTGAATCGTATTTAAAGAATCAGCAATCAGCGTTATTGACTCGATATTTTCAGCAAGCTCGCTAAACCGCTTAGTATTGTTAGCAAAGCGTTTTTTGACTAAATCATGAAACCCCTTAAACGAATCAATCAGATCATCAGGATCATTCACCCCTAATGTTTTAACGTACCCTTTAATGGCTGTTCCGTGCATCATCACACTTAAAGTCGCACTAATATCACTAAACTCAGAAGCATTACACCAATCAAGTACATCATCCACCACAATATCTTTTTTCTTTGTGTCAAAGTAAGTTTGTATCTGTGGCACATGAGGCTGTAATATCTTGGCAAATACTTTTCTTTGCTGCACTAAGCTATCAAATATTAACTGTCCCGAGTATTGTGCGAGTATCGCTAATGATGCTTGAGTTGGAAAATCAACGGGTAATGTACTGAGTAAAATATTTTTATATGTTTCAAAATATTTGATCGGTGTTTCAAGCCCCATATCATGCAGTGCACTGCGCATTTCAGGATTGGATTGCTGCTGTAAGAACCAATCTTGAAGTACTTCAATATAGATTGATTCACTGTCATCAATAATTGCTTGGTCAAATGGTTGGTGTGTTAAAAAAGAAGATTGCGTTAACATACGACCACAGAAACTGTTGATTGTGAAAATAGCAGCTTCGTCCATTTCAAATACAGCCACTTTTAAATGCTTTAACGCCCACTCAGCAGTAATATCCGGCTCATTCTCAAAAATGTGTGTTAACAATTCATCCCAAGCACTTGGATCCCCCTCAAGCATTACAATAAATTCTTGTAACGTTTGTGCGATTCTAGCTCTTAACTCCTGAGTCGCGGCTTTCGTAAAAGTCACAATCAATAATTGGGTAATTGATATTTTTTTAACTAATAACACCTTGATCGCTATTCGGGTGATATTAAATGTTTTTCCAGTTCCGGCACTTGCCTCGATTAAATGTCGATTTGATAACGGGAGTGTTGTTACATCCAAAGGTAAAAATTCTGGCGCAGCTGACTGGCTAGAGGACGATAACGTTATGTCAGTCATTATTTCGCTCCCGCTTTTGATTTTTTAGCAGTTACAATGAATGCTCCCTCAACAGCTTGTTTAATAAAGGGATTTAAATACAGTTTTGATAACAATGTGAGGTCAATATCTTGATGGGTAAACCCTTGTGGAAATAACCAAAGACAATAGGTATTTAAAAACCATTTCATGCCACTGAATTTATCTTGACGTTGTTCTCCATAGCCATCTAGAACATATTCTATGTTAGGAATCTCGCTATAACAGGATTTATCATCAGGTAATAATGAGTGTAAATCGGTGTTGAGTGCTAAATGAATAAACGTTGGTCTCTGCATAGCATGCTGATAGACGTATAATAACAACTCAAGGATCTCTTCAGCTTGATCGACACTAATATGGTCAGCGGGAATTGTCACTGCCTCAATGCCAAATGTAGGTTGTTTGTTTTGAGTTTTAGCTTTTAAATACCTCAACGTCGTCGGCCCAGATTGCGAGAAATAACAAAGCTTACAGCAATGCCTTAATAGCGTAACTAAACTGAATTCGATTTTTTTATTACTCGATATTTCTTTATGGATCAAAGTATCAGAATGATAATTATCATCCATTGCAATGCTCGCCTGGAGATGAAAATCCACATTATTGACACTTTTATGCAGATTAATATGGCGAATATTGGGTGTTAACTCAACCTCTGATAATGCTTGAGCAATCACATTTGCAGCATCCCGGTAAGGTAGCATATCTGAATTTTCAAGCATCCAACTCGAAATGTCGCCGCGATTGATTAGCGCTTGACGATAATCATGAACCGCATCAACATCAATACCGGAACGAATTTCTAGCGCATGCGTGACCGCAGCTCCCAACAACTTATCTTTAGTCAAAGGATCTAGGTTGAATGGTTCAATATCCGTATTAAGATTAATGAACTCTTCTAAAAACACATTATATTGGTTATTTACTAATAATTTGAATGGGTTTTTCAACATACTGATCAAGTCTGTATCATTAAGGTAGAGTGTTTTGTCTACGTTCAACAGCGAGACATCTTGAATATGCGGTTGATGTCGAGCTAACGACAACCACCCTTGATCATAGGAACCTTTAGCTTGGTAATGTTCTGACATAGTGTCAAATAAGGATGGGCTAAATGGCTGTAATGGTTGCGTGTGAATAATCTTATCCGCAAACGGTGTAGGCGTAATAAATTTATTATTTAGGTAATCAATAAATTCTTGCAATACCAAACTGGGCTCTAACGTTTGATTGTCTTTTACACTTTGTCCTTGATAGCTCAAATATAAATATTCTCTAGCCGACAAAATCGCCTCTAAAAATAAATAGCGGTCTTCATTTCGGCGCGAACGATCGCCCTTTCGCGGCTCAGAACTCGCAATTAAATCGATACTGTTCGGTGCTGAAACTCGAGGGAAAACACCGTCATTCAAGCCTAAGATACAAATCATTTTAAATGGCACACTACGCATAGGGACCATTGAACTGAAGGTTACTTGCCCAGTTAAAAATTGGTTGAGAGCATCTGGTATGCCAAAGCGATCAGTTAAGCTTTCTCTGATGATGGGCAATTCTAATTCCCCATCATAATCTGCAAATTCAACTTGTTGCCCCAAATCAGTTATTACATGTTGAATCGTCTTTAGGACCTGTTCTTCTTGATTTGGATTAGCAAACAGTTGGTCCAACATCTCTAGTAATATTTCAACCCACTGTTTTATGCCCTTTGCTCCGGATAAAGTGTGTCGAAACTGTTTTAGTTGATCGATTAACAGTAACAGTTTAGCTAACACACGAGAATTTAACCCTTCGATCGAAATAACATAATCGTAATCTGCTGGTTGTCCGGCTGCAGCACTATGCAAACATCCCAACGCTAAACGCTGTAGACCCCATTCCCAGGAATACACATCGTCACTAACGTCACTGTTAATAATTACTTTTTTATGGTCCGCATTGACGCCCCATTTGATGTTAGCTTGCTCCAACCAAAGTTGACACAAATCAAGTTCATCAGACGTTAATGAAAGCTTCGTTTGCACCATAGGGATATGCAAATAATCAATGATTTTTAATACCGAAAAACGGCTATCTGGTAACGCTAACATATCCAAAAACATCATGACTGCCGATTCACTATCCAACGGAGCGCGATCTGCGATAGAACAAACTAGCTGGGGTGTTCCCTCTGGCTGAGGCTTATAAATAGGACGGAAAACACTATTCACAAATGGGGCATATTCTTCAACAGAGGGACACATAACGAGAATTTCGTGAGGTTCTAAATTAGGATCATTCTGTAATACGCGAAGTAATTCATCGTGCAATACTTGTACTTCGCGCACAGGACTGTAACAACTGTGAATCTGGACTGAGTTATCGTAAAGCTCGTCGTTGTGATTAGTTCGATTAAGCTTACCTGATGCTATATCTTCCTGAATAGTATGTAACAGAGACGGTGAGTCATTTAAGTTAATCCGAGGAGCGACAAATAGTTGATTATCCGTAATGTCAGGATACTGAATATCTTGTAATTGATTAAACAAGGTCCGACCTTGACTCCCAAGATTTGCTAATAACGGATGAGATTGTTCATCAGCTTGGAGTAATTCAACACTTGAGGCCAACTGACGCTTTAATGCAACTTTATCACTCACCAAATCTCCCCAATATTCGCTGCACGGATTGAGGAAAAACAAATAAACATCAGTGTGCTTCGCCACTTCCGTAAAAAACTTGATCTGTGTGGGAGATAATGTATTCACCGCAAAAATATACAGTGGATCTGGTAACGTCTCAGCTGCTTTCCCTAAGCCCGCTATCGCAGCAGCTCGTAATTGTGCTGGATGTTGGGAGTTGTGCTGTGTCAGCTTAAGCCAAATAAGTTGTTGCCAAGGCTCTAAAGCTTCGGATAATCCTAACGTAATGCCAAGCTCCCACTGTTCTAGCCAGTCACTACGATAGATAGAATATTGTTCAAATATATCTGCTACTTGTTTTGCCAAACGGAAACATTGTAAGTTAGCGTCGTTTTGAGATTGCCAATAGGCATTGGCTAATAAGGCCTTGGGATCGCTAATAAATTCGGGAGATTGCAAAATAGCGTAGATATTCCAGACCAAGTACTCTCGTTTATAGGGCGAATCATGTGGTACATCATCTCCTAATACAAGACGACATATACGATATATTTCTCGAGATACTAAAGGGTAATCAATATTCATTGCTAAACCAGTTTGTTTAGCTATTTCCATATTGAGATAATGCTTCATTCCCTGACTCTCGACAACAATCGACGCGCAATCAAACACGTGCCGCTTATTAGCAGCATAGTCATCTTGAATAAACGCGATTAACACTTGTGTTAATAACTCTTGTTTATTAGAGGGGACGACATGAAACATAATAATAATTTCCTTTTAATCTAACCAAAAGCAAGATCGTAACCAACACCAAAACTGTACAATATTCAATCAAATACAGCCGTTAACACGAATAAATCGCACAAATAATATACATGTATGTTTATACAGTTCAGAACTCAAGTAAACATGATCATGGGCGCTTATGCAAGATCAGTTTTTGCAAAACTATTTATTTGCCATTTGTGTCTTAACCCAATTGCCGAAAAGGTTTACACTAGCAATAATTTACTATTGAATGAGAACATTATGCTCAACGCTCAACAACTCGCTACTATGCTTGAACTACAACAGAAAATGAACACTAAAGTTAATCCTGATTGGATGAATGCTGGGTATGGCTTTATGCGAGCAGCTATGGTGGAATCAGTTGAAGCTATCGAGCATCACGGCTGGAAATGGTGGAAAGCACAAGAAAAAGACTTGCCCCAACTGCAAATGGAATGCGTCGATATTTGGCATTTTGCACTCTCGCACATCATTATCAAATTTCAGGGTGATATTACAGCTAGCGCTAATGCAATTGCTTTAGAATTAGGCACCCCTAGCAAGTCCGTTGCATTCGATGAAATTGATTACCAATTTGGCACACAGTCTTTACTCGATAACCTTGAATTAATGACAGGTTTAGCCGCAGCGAAACGTTTTGATGTCGGTTTGTTTATGTTCATTATTGAACAATGTGAAATGTCTAGCGCTGTCTCTTATACACATCTCCGAGCCCACGAGACTAAGGCGAATCTCGT
>OJAZ01000673.1_pt1 | contig 13477 bp, 11 predicted proteins | sample 1589851 | NCBI WGS metagenome assembly OJAZ01 (sample SAMN05416792, study PRJEB24817) | seawater metagenome | isolation source: Sea water | place: Canada:Atlantic | collected 2013-07 | reverse complement strand
ATACCAAACACACTGGTTCAAGTCTTTCCGACCGAGCCACAGTAGCGACCACCATCTTATCTCACATTATCCACTATTAATACCAAACACACTGGTTCAAGTCTTTCCGACCGAGCCACAGTAGCGACCACCATTTCTTGTTTCATCATCCACTATTAATACCGAACACACTGGTTCAATTCTTTATTTAAGACTGGGAATTAAGTGGCTTGCCTCCAGCTAACAGAAACGCCCTAAAATCTCTAGCTGTTAAAGGATGACTAAATAAAAATCCTTGTCCTTCATCACAATCGAGCGTTTTCAAAAAAGTCAATTGTTGCTCTGTTTCTACACCTTCAGCTATGATCGTATGTTGCAAATTATTTCCCATGCCTATGACTGCGCTCACAATGGTGGCGTCATCAGTATTAGTCGTCATATTTTGCACAAAAGATTGGTCAATTTTTAAAGTATTGATGGGAAAGCGTTTAAGGTAACTGAGGCTTGAATAGCCTGTGCCAAAATCATCAATCGCCAAACTAATTCCCATCAGTTTAAGTTTATCAAGCAGTTTAGCAGAAGACTCAGCATAGTTCATTAATACGCTTTCCGTTAGCTCTAGCTCCAGTAATGCCGGATTAAGACCTGTTTTTTTGAGAACTGAGCGAATGCTCGATAAATAATTATTTTGATAAAACTCAACAGCAGACACATTAACCGCCACTGGCACAATCGCTATTCCAGCATCTTGCCATTCCTGAACTTGACGACAGGCCTCTGTAATAATCCACTTACCTATAGGTACAATAAGACCACTCTCTTCAGCAATCTCAATAAAACTATTAGGGTAGACTAAACCCAACTCGGGATCATTCCAACGAATAAGGGCCTCCATTCCACTAATCAGGCCTGAAGCTAAGTTGAACTTGGGTTGATAATAAAGTTCAAATTGTTGCTTTTTGAGGGCTTGGCGTAAACCGTTAACAATAGATAAACGCCTAACAGCTCGCTGATTCATCTCTTCATTAAAATATTGAAAATTATTACGACCATATTTCTTTGCATGATACATAGCAACATCAGCGTTTTGCATCAAGGTCTCTACTGAATCACCATCTTCAGGGAATACACTGATACCAATACTTAATGTGATGTACAGTAAATGTCCATTGATCAAATGGGGACTTTCAAAGGCTTCTAATAGGCTTTCTGCTATCCGACTTATATCTAACGAGTGCTCCATATTATCCAGTAAGATTACAAATTCGTCCCCGCCCTGACGACAAACAGTATCAGTTGCTCGCACACATTTGACTAATCGTTCTGACACAGACTGTAATAGTAGGTCGCCAACATTATGTCCTAATGAATCGTTGACGTGTTTAAATAAATCCAAATCGACATACATAACACTAAGTTTTGTATCATACTTTTTTGCCAATCTGAGGGCATGTGTGAGTTGTTCAGTTAAATTGACTCTGTTAGGTAGACCCGTTAATGAATCATGTCGAGCCATATGAGTCATTTTTGAAGACATTTTTCGAGACACACTAACATCGTGAAACACTATTACAGCACCGGTAACCTGCCCTTGCCTATTATGAATGGGGGCAGCCGAATCTTCGATGTAACTCTCAGAACCATCTTTACTAATTAACACGCAGTTAGCTGATAATTCTATATTCCGGTCTTCGGCAATAACTATAGCAGCAATATTCATTGCCTTATCACGTTTATCCCCATTAATGATATTAAATACCTCAGTTATTGGCTTACCCATAGCTTCTGCATTGGACCAGCCAGTCGCAATTACTGCCATCTTATTCAAATAGGAAATATGACCTTTAACATCGGTGGCCAACACTGCATCACCAATCGAATTGAGTGTTACCTGAGCCCGTTCCTTTTCAATATACAGTTCTTCTTCAGCTTGATATAAATATGATTCGCGAAATTTTCGTTCGGTTATATTTTCGATTATTTGCACATATCCAGTCTGTTTTTTTCCCTCATAAATTGCAGCCATATTCAAGCGAGCCCAAACAATACGGCCACTGTGATGTAAATAACGTAGTTCCGACTTAAATGGCATATATTCAGGATCTGCTTTATACCAATTATTCAATACCCGTTTTTTATCATCGGGGTGAATGGGATCATACCATCTATTGCCATGAGTCGGTTCTTCGCACATCCCTGTTATTTGGTGATAAGCGGAATTGGTATATACCCATTGCTCAGCTAGATCTGTAACAAAAATACCAAGAGGAGAGCAGTCACTTATGATACGAAATAATGGTTCCTTGATAAACATTAATTGGCCTTTAATTTTTCTAAACAACATGTCTTATTTAATAACTCAGATTTATACTCGATACTTTGTTTTAACTGATTAATACTAAGTTGAATTTGGGATTTATGAGCTAATTGCTTGTAGTTTATTATTATGTTTAGACCTCAGTATGTGCGCTTTCACACTAAAGATGTACATTGATGAGTTAAAAATATAAATATCAAGTACAGTCATCGTTATACCTCTGCTCAAATAAATTTGAATTAGGTAATAATGGTAGTGTGAAGTTCCGCCATGTTGCACAACATTATTTTGCGATTATTCACATTAATAATGCCTTGAACATGCATTTTACTGAGTAAGCGACTAATTGTTTCAATGGCCATTCCAAGATAATTTGCAATATCACCGCGTGTCATACTCAAATTAACAATCGGATAAGGTTCTGAAGATTGTTTATTTTTGTCTGCCATATCTAACAGAAACTTCACTAAACGTTGTTTCGCGTTATGTTGCGCTAGGCTCAACAATAATTGTTGTTCATCAATAATAGAGTGGCTCATTTTACTGAGTAATACCTGCCTGCATGACTCAGAAGCAATGATTATTCTATTAAAATCATACATACTGATGCGGCATACAGCGCTGCGTTCCAGAAAACGTAAACTTTGCACATGTATCATCTTATCAAAACCTTCAAAGCCAATTAAATCACCCGGAAAGTAGAAGTTAGTTATTTGTTCATGTCCATTTTCTGTGTTGCTGAATGACTTTGCAGAGCCGTTCTTTAACAAATATAGCGCATCAAATTTATCTCCCATGCAAAAGAGCGCTTCACCACGACTGTACAATCTCGTCAAACTTCTTTCTCTGTCTTTTGGAAAGAACAAATCATTTGTTGCTGACATTTCTCGCACCTCATATATAGAGGTTTAATCATACAAAGAATATGAGCCTTACTCTGTGCGGATTAGTACACAGTTTTGTGAAAAATTGAGATTAGGAAATCTTTTGGGCTACATTTAGACATTGCCTCAACCGGGCTGATTACAGATGAAACCGTAGTTTGTGCATTTATTAATGATTGCTTAGATGAGGCAGTACTAGAAAAACTCAAAGACAAATAAATAAAAGATGATCAAGGTCAACTTTACGATCTCTTAATATGTCACCATTGTTATCAAGATTTCACCCTCAACTCCAACTTACTATTCGTTAAGGTGCTTTTATGAATATGAAACTACCAAGCAGTGTTTTAGTTGTTATTAATAGCGAAGATACTTCACATATAGCACTTGAAACACAAGGAATTCATTGCAGCGTCAATGTGCAATGGCATCAAGAGAGAGAAGTGGCGATAGAGAAAGCCGTTAAAATGCTAGAACCTGATTTAGTTATCAAGCAAGTGAGTGCAAATTCAAACAGTATTAACCCCTTTGCTATGCCCATTGATCGCCATTTATTACGATATTGTTCCGCTCCACTACTTTTAATTACTCAAGCACATTGGCATGCAGGACCTATTACATTAGCTATTGATCCATCCGCTTATGATACTCAACATATAGAGCTCAATAAAAGGATCATGGATTATGGTCAGTTATTAAAAGCGATCACAAAAAAGGATTTCAATGTAGTCTTGAGTTTTCACATTCCTTCGGTCAATCAGACTTTTAATATGTATGGAGTTAATTACGACAATGTTCATGAAGATAGCTTCAGGGTAATGCGAGAACAGCTTTTTGAATTGCTCAAAATTGATAATATTACAAAAGAACAAATTCATGTTGTTGATGGGGCAGCAGAGTATGCCATTCCGAAATTTATAAACGTTTCCCAAACTGGACTGTTAGTCTTAGGGACGGTGGGTCGCACCGGTTTTTCGGGTCTGTTTATAGGTAATACTGCTGAAAAAATACTCGCGGAGGTGAATTGTGAAATATTGGCGCTTAAATACTAAGTATGGCGGCACATATCCATCGATTCATACTATACGACTGACAACAAGTTAGAACGCATTGAACATTCACATATTTTCAATTTCTATTTCCTGTTATAATAATACCTCAAGCAACTAGGTACTTATATCCCATGCAAGCAACCATCAAAGCCGACCGTAGTCTATTCTCTTATCCCAAATATTGGGCACATTGTTATGGCACTGCGCCTTTTTTACCCATGTCTCGTGCAGAAATGGACGAATTAGGTTGGGATAGTTGCGATATTATTCTTGTCACCGGCGATGCGTATGTTGATCACCCTAGTTTTGGCATGGCGGTCATCGGGCGTTTATTAGAATCACACGGCTTTCGCGTAGGGATCATCTCTCAGCCAGATTGGCATTCCAAAGATGACTTTATGCAATTAGGCGAACCGAATCTGTATTTTGGTGTCACTGCTGGCAACATGGATTCGATGATTAATCGTTATACCGCTGACAAAAAACTACGCCATGATGATGCTTATACCGCGGGTAATATTGGCGGTAAACGTCCAGATAGAGCCGTCACCGTTTATACGCAGCGCTGTAAAGAAGCCTACAAGCATATTCCAGTTGTCATCGGTGGGATTGAAGCGAGCTTGCGCCGCATCGGCCATTATGATTATTGGTCAGAAAAAATTCGCCGCTCGGTCTTATTTGATTCTAAAGCAGATTTGTTGATGTTTGGTAATGCCGAACGTCCTCTTATTGAAGTTACCCATCGTCTCGCGGCGGGTGAAGACATTAAAGATATCACGGATGTTCGTGGCACAGGCATTATCGTTAAAGAAGCGTTACCTGAATGGCAAGGTGTAGATTCCACATCCTTAGAAAAACTCGGTAAAATTGACGCAATCCCCTCCCCTTATATTATGGAGCCAGATTGTCCGAGTGATGTTGAAAAAGTCGACCCGAATAAAGACGTCACTCAGACTGAACAAGTCATTACCATTCAGCCGCAAACCATAGAAAAGCGCAAGCCTTGGGAAAAGGTCTACATCAAATTACCGGCATACGAAACAGTCCGCGATAATAAAATGCTGTATGCCCATACTAGCCGTATCTTTCATCAAGAAACCAATCCAGGTTGTGCCCGTGCATTAATGCAACGCCATGGCGACCGCCATATTTGGTTAAATCCACCAGCGATGCCATTAGAAACCGAAGAAATGGATGCCGTGTTTGGACTTCCTTATCAACGTATTCCTCACCCTGTTTATGGTGAAAATAAAATCCCAGCGTATGACATGATTAAATTCAGTGTCAATATCATGCGTGGCTGTTTTGGTGGCTGTACCTTCTGTAGTATTACCGAACATGAAGGACGCATCATTCAAAGCCGTTCTGAAAAATCCATTTTACGCGAGATTGAAGAAATCCGAGATACGGTTCCAGGCTTCACCGGCGTCATCTCTGATTTAGGTGGCCCAACGGCAAATATGTATCGCTTGCGTTGTAAAAGCCCAAAAGCAGAAGCGACCTGTCGTCGTCCATCATGTGTCTATCCAAGCATTTGTGCGCATATGGATACGGATCATAAACCTACCATTGATTTATATCGCAAAGCGCGTGATTTACCGGGAATTAAGAAGATCTTAATCGCCTCAGGCGTACGCTATGATTTGGCTGTTGAAGATCCTGAATACGTCAAAGAACTAGCCAAGTACCACGTGGGTGGTTATTTAAAAATCGCTCCAGAACATACTGAAGATGGTCCATTAACTAAAATGATGAAACCAGGTATGGGCAGCTATTATCAGTTCAAAGAGTTATTTGATAAGTTCTCCAAAGAAGCCGGTAAAGAACAATACCTGATCCCTTATTTCATTGCTTCACACCCGGGTACGAGTGATGAAGATATGTTGGAACTCGCTATTTGGTTAAAAGAAAACAAATTTAAACTCGACCAAGTACAAAATTTTTACCCGTCTCCGATGGCGACAGCGACGACCATGTATCACACCGAAGTGAACTCATTACGCAAAGTAACCAAAGATTCTGAATCAGTGATCAGTGCCAAAGGTGAGATCCATCGTCGTTTACACAAAGCTATGCTGCGCTATCATGATCCTAAAAACTTTGCCCAAATCAGAAAAGCCTTGGTCAAAATGGGTCGAGAAGACTTAATTGGTCGTGGTCCGGATCATTTAGTGCCACCAGAGACCGCACAAGAACGCAATCAACAAGCGGCAAAAGCACACAAAGGACAGCGCGCAGCAACAAAACATACCAAGGCTCAATTTGTGAATACCGCGCCAAAATCTAATCATAAACAAGCAACTAAGGGGAAAGTGAAACACAAGTCCCCTAGACCGATTTCTTAAAGCAAACACCAAAGAGAACGTGTTATGACTCCACATACATTAATCGCCAACACAGCCACAGCTCCTGAAAACATTGAGTTTCAGGACGTGATGGCTGTTATATCCAATTATTATGATTACATTCCGAGTACCTTTACCAATGGTGATGTTGTTAATGAAGCGCAGACCAATGAAGGCTCATGTAAAATCTTTGCATTCGCTCAACTCAACAAGTTAAACAAGACCAGTACCCTTGCGCTATTTGGTGAATTTTATCGTAATGATGTCTTACTTCATCCGGAAGGGACTGATCATGCCAATATTCGTAATTTCATGATCCATGGATGGGAAGGTATTACATTTTCCCAACCGGCGTTAGCTGAAAAACAACCTAAAGGGCGACTCACGACCCGAACGATTGCAATGCATGCCGATACTAATGCAGCTGGTGATATTTTTGGTGGCTGGGTCTTGTCCCAAATGGATATGGCAGCCGGTATTAGCGCGGGTCAACGTGCTCAATGCCGTGTCGTCACTGTTGCACTTGATGGCATGAGTTTTATTAAACCGGTGCATGTAGGTGATATCTTAGGGGTATACACCAACATCGTTCGTGTGGGTCGAAGTTCTATCGATGTCAAAGTTGAATGTTGGGTTAGACGCGGTCGCATTGGTCAGCGTGAGAAAGTCACTGAAGCTATCTTTAAGTTTGTCGCGTTAGATGCAGATGGTAAATCAATGCAAGTTCCGCAGCTTAGTGAATTACCACATTATGTGGAAAGTGAGTTGTAATCTAAATTTAAATGCTAAAAGTAGATAATAATTTATCGATTAGAGACCAATTAAGTATTTGGTACCAAACGCTGAGCATAATCTGCAAAATCTGCTTGATGCACCTGTGCCTGTTCAAACAAGGGACTGTGGATCACAAAATCTGCTGTCGCAATATTACAGGCAACCACACAGTTATACATGGTTGATAAGCGTAACAAAGCTTTAATATCCACATCATGGGGCTGTGGCGTCATCGGATCGGTAAAGAAAAACAAAATATCTAATTTGCCCTCAGCAATCATCGCACCTAATTGCTGATCACCGCCCAATGGGCCTGACTTTAATGCTGTAATTGCCAGTGACGGATTTGCTGCTTGAATTAGCTTGCCGGTGGTACCTGTTGCAAAGATAGCATGAGGTTGTAATTTGGCAACATGTTCAGTGGTCCAGCTGATTGCTTGAGGTTTCATTTTGTCATGTGCCACAATGGCGATATTTTTTTTCATAGTATTTGGCTTATTGTTTGCTTCCCAACGTATAATACACAAACTACCACATAACATTTTCTAATATAAGATTTTTTTCTATGCGTTCTTCTCGATTTGAAATGAAAGATGATCAACCTGTCTCTTGGGCAGTATTCACTAAATTACTGCCTTATTTAGGTGAATTTAAACAACGTGTTGCATTAGCTATGCTGTGTTTGATTTTGGCTAAAGTGGCCAGTGTCGGCCTGCCGTTTATCTTGAAATATGCAGTTGATAGTCTCAACGACTCTAGTACTATCACACCATTATTATTAGCGCCGATTGCGCTTGTCGCAGCTTATGGCGTGTTTCGATTCTTGAATGTTATCTTAGGGGAAGTGCGTGATACGTTATTTGGACGAGTAACAGAACGCGCAATGCGCCGTTTAGGTTTAGAGGTGTTTGAACATTTACATCGTTTGGATCTGGGCTTTCATTTATCGCGTCAAACGGGTGGTCTGTCTAGGGATATAGACAGAGGCACTAACGGTATCAGTTTTTTAATGCGCTTTATGGTGTTTAATATTGGCCCTACGCTATTAGAAATTGCCTTTGTGGTCGGTATTCTATTTACCCAATACGGCGCTAAGTTTGCCTTGATCATCTTGTGTTCGGTGATCTTGTATGTGTTCTTTTCGATGAAAGCAACTGATTGGCGCACTCGCTACGTCCGTGAAGTTAACCAAGCAGATAACCAAACGAATACCCGAGCAGTCGATAGTTTACTGAACTATGAAACCGTCAAATACTTTAATAATGAAGCTTATGAAGCTAACTTATACGATACCAATCTGGCACGTTGGGAGAGCGCTCGACGCCAAAACCGCTTATCCTTGTTTGCTTTAAATGGCGGACAAGCGCTGATCATAGCCAGTGCCATGACATCCATGTTGATGCTCGCTGCATGGGAGGTACAAGCCGGTACGATGACGATTGGTGATTTTGTGTTGATCAATGCGTTTACGATGCAGATCTTTATGCCGTTGAATTTTTTAGGATTTGTCTATCGTGAGATCCGTGGTGCCCTCGCTAATATTGAAAACTTATTCGCGTTGCTAAAAACGAAAGTCGGTGTCGAAGATCAACCCAACGCAGCACCGATTAAGGTCAGCAAAGGACAAATCGAATTTTCACAGTTGAGTTTTCATTATGATGTTAAACGTCCTATTCTCAGTGATATTAACTTTACGGTTCCAGCAGGGGCTAAAGTAGCAATTGTTGGGCCTAGTGGCAGTGGTAAATCCACCTTAGCCAAGCTCCTCTTTCGATTTTACGATCCCGCCAGTGGTTGTATTAAAATCGATGGCCAAGACATTGCCCAGTACCAACAGTTATCTTTGCGCAGTCAAATCGGTATGGTACCTCAAGACACAGTGCTGTTTAATGATACCTTGCGGGCTAACATCCAATATGGTGATACGGATGCAGATGAAGCGGCATTACAACAAGCCATTGAGATGGCGCAGTTAAGTGATTTTGTAGGACGCTTACCAGATGGATTGGATAGTCAGGTAGGTGAACGTGGATTAAAGTTATCTGGAGGAGAAAAACAACGCGTCGCCATTGCCAGAACTATCTTGAAAAATCCACCGATTGTCATTTTTGATGAAGCGACGTCATCACTCGACAGTCATTCAGAACAAGGGATATTAAGTGCATTAAATGCATTGGCTCAGCAACATACTGCCATTGTGATTGCACATCGATTATCGACGATCCAAGATGCTGATATGATTGTGGTATTGCAAGATGGGAAGATCCAAGAACAAGGCACACACACAGCCTTACTTGAATTAGATGGTGTTTATGCTGGCTTATGGCAAGCGCAACAAAAAGCCCATTAAATCCCCATCAAATCCCCATTTATGGTTGAGCACCCCCCAAACAGCACTGATTTAAACGATCAGTGCTGAGCGGGAAACTAACGTTATTTCGCTTTTAGGTAATCTGACACTAAGAATGCCATTTCCAATACTTGGTCCGCGTTTAAACGAGGATCACATTGGGTTTGGTAAGCTTCAGCTAAGTCGTCATCACTGATTTTATAAGCACCACCCGTACATTCGGTTACGTGCTGTCCAGTCATTTCTAAGTGAATACCACCGGCATGCGTTCCTTCTTGCTTGTGAGCAGTAAAGAACTGTTGGATCTCACGTAAGATTGCATCAAAATCACGAGTTTTGTAACCGCTTGATGCAGAGAACGTATTGCCATGCATTGGGTCAGAACTCCACACGACATGGCGACCTTCGGCTTTTACTCGTGCTAATAAGCGCGGTAAATTATCCGCTAATTTATCTGCACCCATGCGCGTGATTAAGGTCAAACGACCTGGAATATTATTCGGGTTCAATGCATCAATTAACGTTATCAAATCATCAGGTTGCATTGATGGACCAATCTTAACGCCAATTGGGTTATTGATCCCACGGAAAAATTCAACATGTGCATGATCAAGTTGACGCGTGCGCTCACCAATCCATAGCATGTGCGCTGAACAGTTGTACGGCAGACCCGTTAAGGTATCTATCCGCGTTAAGGCTTGTTCATAGTTAAGTAATAACGCTTCATGTGAAGTAAACAATGAGGTTTCATGTAACGTATTATTGGTTTTGCTATTGATGCCAATCACATCCATAAACGCAAGCGTATCTTCAATCCGCGTTGCCATATCTTGATAGCGATCTTTTAATGGATTGTTTTCTACAAATGCCATATTCCAGCGATTAACTTGATGCAGATCTGCTAAACCACCTTGTGAAAAGGCACGCAGTAAGTTCAATGTCGCAGCAGAGTGATGATAAGCCTGCAACAAGCGTTGCGGATCAGGTCGACGAGCACTTTCTGTAAACTCAAATGAGTTAATAATATCACCGCGATAGCTAGGTAATGACACACCATTAATGGTTTCCATATCTGAAGAACGCGGCTTAGCATATTGCCCCGCCATACGTGCAACCTTAGTCACGGGACAGCGACCACCAAAGGTCAATACAATCGCCATTTGTAACATTACTTTGAATGTGTCACGGATCTTAGGTGCATTAAACTCAGAAAACGACTCCGCACAATCCCCACCTTGTAGCAAAAAGCCTTCACCTTTTGAAACATCAGCAAGTTGTGATAACAAATCACGAGTCTCAGCAGCAAACACTAACGGCGGATAGCTCGCTAGTTTACTCTCTACATCTGCCACTTCTGCGGCATTATCATAGGTCGGTTGCTGCAAAATCGGCTTGTTGCGCCAGCTGTCAATACTCCAGTTACTCATGGGGGTCATTTCCTAAAAATATTTAAAATAAATGTGTCAAATAATCTGTTGCAAATATTAGCATAATTAGACCATAAATGGTGTATGTAAATATAAGGGAATGTGTTGCTCAGGGATGTGAAAATATTGGGTTAAGCATTCAGGTTGCCAGATGGTTGCAATCTCGCCATTCGCTTGCACTTGGCCATCTTGCATAATCAGAACGTCATCATTGGGACATTCATTGAGCCAAGCTAACTGATGATGCGCAATGACGATGATATTACCTTGTTGTTGTAAGTCGTGTAAGCAGGCAAGCCATTTAATTTGATATGCTAAATCTAACGCATCAAACGGTTCATCAAATAACAATACACCACGGCCTTGTTGTATCGCTTCCCACACTTGCATCATACACCGTGCGATATGTACTCGTTGCTGCTGTCCACCGGAAAGCTCATGGATCAAACGGGATTGATATTGATTAACCGCCAACACCTCGTCTATTTGTGCTGGCGCTACAGCAAAGGGGGTATAAAAACGAAATAACTCCGCCACAGTCAAGCCAAACACACTATCGTTATGCTGCGTTAAACAACATCGATGTGCTGCAATATGACCGGGTTGAATCTCAGTTATCGTCACCTCTGCATTGAGAGACTCTGAGGATAATAGCCCTGCAATAACATGCAATAAGGTCGATTTCCCAGCTCCATTTTGGCCGATAACATGCGTTAGTGTGCCCGCTGGAATAAATAATTCAGACACATGTAAACGCTCAGCAATATATATGTCTTTTAAGTGTATATTCATCGCTGCTGACCTTGAAATAAGACCCACACAAATATTGGCCCACCAATACTCGCCGTTAATAATGATATGGGTAAATCAACACCATTGAGTAATTGGTTTACTGTTACAATCACAAGCATAAGGGCTGCCCCGACTAAACCACTTAACGGAATGATTAACCGATTATCGCTGCCAAAAATACGACGAAGAATATGCGGCACTAACAAACCCACAAACGCAATAGAGCCAGCAATCGACACACTCACACCCACAAGTAAGGCACAAATAACCAAGACGACTCGGGTTAATCGCTGTGGATCAATACCAAGTAGTTGGGCGTTAATATCCCCTAAATATAAGCTATTGAGTGCACTACGGTGATAACTTAATGCGCCAATACCTAATAGGATTATGCCGCCAGCGACAGCTAAAATAGGATAACTTGCGTGTTGAAAACTCCCCATCAACCAAAACGTTAAATTACGTGTCGCTTGAGCATCACCAAAAATATATAACCAAGCTAACGCAGCAGCGCACACAGTAGAAATTGCAATGCCGGCTAAAATAACCGCTGAATGGGTTAATGCGAGACGTTTTGCTAGTAGGTAAATCAAGCCACTACTGAGCAAAGCCCCAGTAAAACAGGCTAAAGGTAAGCCCCATATCAATGAACTTGAAGGTAAGACGCCACCAATAATGACAATACCCGCACATAGACTTGCACCACTGCTGATGCCGATGATCCCAGGGTCGGCCAAAGGATTGTTTAATACCACCTGTAATGCCGCAGAACTCATGGCGAGCGCACTGCCCACTAGTAACGCGGTCATCAGCATAGGCAATGATAGATTAATAAAAATATGTTGTTCAACTGCATCGGTAAGCAATTGAGAATGCAAGCTGACATTGATCCCTAGCAATCCGACAATAACGGCAATAGCAATAAACAATGGAGTGGATTGAATAGAAGGAACAGGCAACAATTTTCCAATAACGCTAAACAGCCCTTAGCTAACTTCACTATTACTAAGGACAAGACAATGTTCAACAAGCCCATCACTGGCTTGTTCGATTAAATTTAAGACTAATTCAAAGCCTTTGATGCCGCCATAATATGGATCGGGAACTTCGCTAAAATCAGAATCCGCAAAATCCATAAACAATTTTACTTTATTTTGATGTTCTTCAGGACAGCGCTTTAATAAACTACTGTGGTTGGCGTTATCCATCGCAATGATTAAATCTGCGAGAATAAAATCATCATCTGCAACTTTACGACAACTGATCCCATCAAAGTGGTAACCTCGCCTTTGCGCAACCGCCATCGAACGTTTATCCGGTCGAGCGCCAATATGATACCCTGCCGTTCCTGCTGAATCTGTGACTAATTCTAACATCGCCTCTTGAGCTTTATGCCTGAATACAGCTTCGGCAGTCGGAGAGCGGCAAATATTTCCGAGGCATACAAACACAACTCGCAACATAAAATCTTCCTTGAACTTTGATGGTACTTGATTAGTTTGTGTATACTCTGTCTCTTATACACATCTCCGAGCCCACGAGACTAAGGCGAATCTC
>OJAZ01000670.1_pt1 | contig 13489 bp, 12 predicted proteins | sample 1589851 | NCBI WGS metagenome assembly OJAZ01 (sample SAMN05416792, study PRJEB24817) | seawater metagenome | isolation source: Sea water | place: Canada:Atlantic | collected 2013-07 | reverse complement strand
ATCTAAAAAGGCGCAGGTATTTATCGATGAAGCTTACATTGAAATGTCAGCACAAACGCTAGCAATGATTGTTGAAGGTAAACACCACAAAGGTGATGTTTTTGCTACGGCAAGAATTGCCGGTATTATGGCGGCAAAAAAAACCAGTGAACTTATCCCACTTTGCCACCCTTTGATGTTAACTAAAATTGAAGTTGATATAGTTGCCGAGCCTCAACATAATCGCGTTAAAATTACCGCGCTATGTAAATTATCAGGTAAAACTGGCGTAGAAATGGAAGCATTAACGGCAGCTTCAACTGCAGCCCTGACCATTTACGACATGTGTAAAGCCGTACAAAAAGATATGATAATTACCAACATCCATTTATGTGAAAAACAAGGTGGAAAGTCTGGCAGCTATTTTCACAATGAAGTGACTAAATAAAGGAGCGATGATGATAAAGGTATTATTTTTTGCTCGCCTTCGCGAACAATTGTCAACCGATAGCATGCAAGTACCCGCAAGCGAAAACATGACCACAGAAGATATTCGTCAGCAACTCGCTAAAACGAATGATTTATGGGCTAAAGTTATGGCTGCAGATAGTTTACTTGTTGCTGTTAATCAGCAGATCACTGACTGGTCACACAAAATTAATAAAGGTGATGAAGTTGCTTTTTTCCCTCCGGTGACTGGCGGCTAATATGATTTACGTACAACAAAATGATTTTGTGGTTGCTGATGAGTATCAAAAACTCGCCACTGACAACCAAGACGGTGCCATAGTCACTTTTGTCGGAAAAGTAAGAGACTTTAACGAAGGGCTTGGTGTTCAAGGCTTATCTTTAGAGCACTACCCAGGCATGACAGAAAAAGTGTTACAGAACCTAGAAACTGAAGCTCGCGAGCATTGGCCGCTTAATAAAATAACCATTATTCATCGCGTTGGCGATTTAAAGCTTGGTGAACAAATTGTTTTTATTGGTGTAACTAGCCAACATCGTAAGGCGGCATTTGCTGCTTGCGAATTTCTTATCGACTTTCTAAAAACCAAAGCACCATTTTGGAAAAAAGAACTTACCTCACAAGGTAGCAAATGGCTAGAAGCCAAAGCTAGCGACAATGAGGTTTCTCAACAATGGTCAAAAAAACTTACCAACGACCAAGCCAACTAAACATATTGAGATATTAATGCTAAAAATCGGACGTTATCAACATTTTAAAGGTAACTTTTACCAAGTGCTTCATCTAGCAACACACAGTGAAACCGAAGAAACTATGGTGGTATATCAACCTGAATATGGCGAACGTGCGATTTGGGTTAGACCACTGTCCATGTTTGACGAGACTATTGAAAGAGAAGGTAAGACAATCAAACGTTTTGAATATGTCGGGTAAATAACTATGGCCAAAAGGCAGGTGCTAGCCATCATTGCCTTAAAATTAATCGAATGCAAAGATAAATTATTTATCTTTGCAAACTAATTACATGACTTTCCAAACAAGCTTGAGTATCGACTAATTAGTAATAAAATTATGCAGATAATAGTCAGTGGTAAAGGCGAAAAATCATTCTCCATTCAGTTGCATCGTCAAGCCAATGAAGATAAAGAAAAATAGCCCTTACTCTATATTTATGAAGAAAATTTAAGCTAATAAAATAGTGTTATTTTTCAACATTTATTATAGATTTCGAAGATGTTAGTATTATTTATTCCACCAAAAAAAAATACAACTTCAAGTTAAATTGATGCTTTGCCCATAAAGTAGCACTAAGCTAATCAACATTTATAAGGACATACAATGGTTAAAGTAAGTGCGAACAAAGGTAACGATTTTCAGCCAATAAAAATACTCAAACTGTCCACTTTTTTGCAATCATTACAACAGATAATATTGTTAAGAAAATCATTTATAATCCCCGTATTACTTTGTTTAGCCTATTACAGCTACCATACCATTTATAAAAACAATCAAGAAAAACAACAAACGTTTGAAATAATCTCCTCGCCAAAAGTTAATGATATTTATTTTTTAGATTTTCGCCTTTTAAGTCATGATCTCAGACCGAATGAAAAGTACCGACTTGCCAAGGTAGTTGATATAACCGGTGATATTATTACCTTAACGTATGGCCGTTTTTACTATCCAAACCACCACGCGGTGATTAATAGCCTTTACTATGGTCAATTAACCTATAAAAATTATTTCGAAGTTAAACGCTATGATTATAAACACCAACAAATCCTACAAAAACTCGATGACGGTGCAATTTATCAAGCCATGCGCCCAGTGCGCGATAAGCTTTTCGGCCAACGGATTAGTCCAGAACAAAGAAAAATACGTAGCAGTATATACATACAAGGGCGCAGAGATAATTTAATAGGTGAAGCTTTTCTTAACGAACGATTCAGTGAAACTAACCTGCAACAAGCATTTGAATTATTTACTAAATCAGCAAATTACGACTTTGCTGCGGGACAGGTAAACTTAGCAGAAATGTATATTAACGGGCAATATGTTGAAAAAGATCTTAACAAGGCACTGTATTGGCTAAACCAAGCCTCGTTACAAAGCCATAAACCCGCAATTCTAAAATATGAAATTATCTGCAAACAAGTTAGCCGTTGCCAGATATATGACTTTTTTGAAAACTTAGTATCAGCAGGTGTTGATGTAAAAGTAAGAAAGTTAGATACCAAAGTTATCCTCGATAACCCCAATGAATAACTTTAATCTATCGTTAATACTATTTTGCCGATATTTTCATTATTCAACATAACGTGATGAGCAACGTCTACTTCTTGCCAGCTATATTGTTTGTATATAACCGGACTGATTGAAGCTAATTCAAAACACTGATAAAAATCTTGAATAAAGGCGTTAATGAGTTTGGTTTTATATTCATCACTTCTGCTGCGCAAAGTTGTTGCATGCATATTGACTCGTTTCAATAACATTTTAGCCATATCAATTTTATCGGCAATCCGTCCACCTAGCATTGAAAGCATAACAATATGACCATCTAGTGCGCATACATTAATATTTTTATTAACATATTCGCCTGCCACAACATCTATAATTACATCAAAACTTTGTTTATGCTGTTTTGCCCATTCAACAAAGTCTACTTCATGATAATTTATCGCTTCATTAGCCCCTAACACCTTACAGGCAACTATTTTTTCATCACTACCAACGGTAACCGTTACATGGCAATTTAAATATTTGGCTAATTGTATAGCTGCTGTACCAACACCGCTCGCACCTGCATGAATCAGCACCTTAGCATTAGGTTTTAACTCAGCTATTGTAAATAAACACTGATAAGCCGTTAAAAAAACTTCAGCTATTGCAGCCCCTTGTGCATAAGTTAAATTTTCAGGAAGCTTTATTAAGTGAGCCGTTTTAACTTTAACGTATTGTGCATATGCCCCACCGGGAACAATAGCGAAAACCTTGTCACCAATTTGCCAATCGCTGTGTTGATCACCCATAGCAACGAGTTCGCCACAGGCTTCAATACCCAATATAGTTGACTCGCCTGGTGGTGGTGGATAATTGCCTTGTTTTTGTAAAATATCCGCGCGATTAACACCTACAGCTCTGACTTTAATCAAACATTCATCAGTATTTATGGTGGGCTTTTCAGTTTCTTTAAAACTGAGTTCTTGATGTTCATTAAATGCTATATAACGCAATATCTTTCCCATTAATTAATTGATTGAATGACTGATTGAATGACCTGATAGTTTGCCTTAATTGAATTGCAATATCAGCGCTAACGTATTTTTTATTTAACCTCACTTAACTAATTGAAAAAAAGTGATGCTCTTGCCATGGTACTTTATTAACGGCAACATTTATAACTTCGGCTTCTGGTGGCCCAACCTCAAGCCATTCGATCATTTTTTCTATATTTTGAATTTCACCACACATTAACACCTCTACATCACCGTCGGCTAAATTACGCGCATATCCACTTAAACTATACTCGATGGCGATTTGCTGACTAGAGGCTCTAAAGTAAACTCCTTGTACCTTTCCACTCACATGTGCCATGTAACATTCATTCATTATATTCCACCTTAAAACAAACTAATTGTTGTTGTTATTTTTGATTTTCATTCCATTATCTTTTTTGAAATGAAAAATAGTTAAAATAGAACATTGCACCCATGTCCTGCATTGACTAAAATCGCGCCATTATCATTGTTAATTATAAGTATAGCCATATGTCAGCAAGAATTTATTTAAAAGTTGCTCGTGAAAAATCATTACGCAGAAAACATCCTTGGATTTTTTCTCAAGCAATCAACAAAATTAAAGGTAACCCTTTACTTGGAGATACAGTCGATGTCTATGACAATAAGGGAAACTGGCTAGCTAAAGGCGCATACTCACCTGAATCTCAAATTAGAATTCGTGTTTGGAGTTTTGATATTGATGAAGAAATTGACAGTGATTTTTTTCGTAATAAATTGTTAAGCGCACAAAAAAGACGCGATTGGTTTATCGAAAAAGGTGGTTTAACCGGTTATCGACTTATTGCGGGTGAGTCTGATGGACTGCCTGGGATCACAATAGATAAATATGACAACTTTATTGTTTGCCAATTACTTAGTGCTGGAGCTGACTATCATCGCTACACCTTAGTTGAGTGCCTTAAGAAACTCTACCCGGGTTGTCATATCTATGAACGCTCTGATGTTGATGTACGTAAAAAAGAAGGCTTAGAACCTGTAACAGGTTGGTTAACAGAGCCACAAGCGTCAACAGAATGTGTTATTGAAGAACACGGTGTTAAAATTCATGTTGATATTGCCCAAGGTCATAAAACTGGCTTTTATTTAGATCAACGTGAATCTAGACTTGCTGCAGGTAAATATGCCAAAGATAAGTCGGTATTAAACTGCTTCTCATATACTGGTACTTTTGCCTTACATTGTGCGGCGGGTGGTGCTAAAGAAGTAATTAATGTTGATGTTTCTGAGTCAGCGCTCGAACTTGCTAAGAAAAACGTGGAACTTAATAATTTAGGCGATAAAGATATTTCATTCGTTAAAGCCGATGTGTTTAAATTATTGCGTCAATACCGCGAAGAAAAACGAACCTTTGATATGATCATTCTAGATCCGCCAAAGTTTGTAGAGTCAAAAGCTCAACTGACCGGTGCTTGTAGAGGATACAAAGACATAAACATGTTAGCAATGCAGTTACTTAAGCCAAATGGTATCTTATTAACCTTCTCTTGCTCGGGGTTAATGGAGTCTAGTTTGTTTCAAAAAGTGGTTGCCGATGCGGCTTTAGATGCGAAACGAAATGCGTATTTTGTCGATAGACTGCACCAAGCAGCAGATCACCCAGTATCGTCAAATTACCCAGAAGGTTATTACCTTAAAGGTCTTGTTTGCCAAGTTGAATAGTGATTGAAAGTTACCAGCTGTAGCGAGTATTAAGTCTAGCTACAGCTATATACTATCGTTAATCATGACTTAATCAATTTCAGTAATATTAACACCAATCAAATAACAGTTTGCGCTCTCTTCAGTTATCCTAACCACTTTACCTTTAGCATCTAAAGGTTGTATTGCATTGTTAGCAGACTGAACACTGATACGTACCGCCGTATTCATTTCTAACGGGTGTTCCATCTCAATGGCGATGCCAGTCGCACTTAAGTCACGACATGTAGCCAACACTTTACTGTTCGCTTCATCATCAATAATAGTTACGGTCACTTCACTGTTTAGCATCATGCGATAAAAGTTGCGCTTGTCATCGTAATTAACCATTACTACTCCAATGTTTTTTATAGTTTGTATTACTTATACTAATCGTGACCATCACTGTCAAATCATTGTGTCTTGAAATTAAGCATTTTCTTTTAAGTAGTTTAATACTCGTTTAGCTGAGATTGGAAACGGTGTTTTCAAATTTTGCGCAAAAAGTGAAACGCGTAATTCTTCAATCATCCAGTAAGTTTGGGCTAATGCTTTACTTAAAGGCTGCCCCTTAGGTTGTTGAGCAACAACAGCATCTAACGCTTTTTGCACCTTTTCGAGTTCTATCATTTTCAAACGGTCTTGATTTGGGTCTATTTGTAATTTCTCTAAACGTCTTAACATAGCGGTTAAGTATCGAGCAATATCATCTAAACGTTGATATCCCGCTTTAGTGATAAAACCTTTAAAAACCATACTTTCTAATTGGTTTTTAATATCGCCGTGAGATTGCACTAGGTTTAATGACATTTTACCTTTCATTTTCTTTCTAACGTCATGCGCTAAACTCAGCACCCGCTCGACCTTTATTGCCGCACTTAATACACAGTCTGCAATTTCGCCACGAACATGTTCTTTACATGCCGTAAACTCAGTTTCAGCGCGTGGTAAGTCGCCGTATTGATTAACTAAAAAATGACAGCCAGCAACGATGCAATCATCCAATAAATCATTGATAGAACCAAAAGGATTAAAATACAAACCTAACTTGGCTTTATTAGGCAATTTTTCCTGCAAATATTTTAATGGTGAAGGTATGTTCAACAATATCAGACGGCTTACGCCATCAAGCATGGCTTGCTCTGCTAAACTTTCATGTTCAAATAACTCAATAGCGACTGACTTGTCTTTATCCACTAAAGCAGGAAAAGCTTTAATGGTGATATTAGCAACTTTTTTCTCGTAGCTTTTAGGTAAGTTTTTAAAATCCCATTGAGCAATATCGCTACGTTCAATACCTTTATCAGCTACCTTTTTAATTGACGCTTGAACTTTACCTTGTAAATTATCTTTTAAACTATCAAGGTTACGCCCTTCTTTAAGTAACTTACCGTTTTCATTAATAATTTTAAAATTCATTAATAAATGTGGCACAAGCTCTGAGCCTTGCCAAGCGTCTTCAGGTAAGCGAACGCCAGTCATTCTTAGTAACTGTTTTTCAAGCGCTGCGATTAACGTTATGTCCGTGTTAGTTATTGCCGCCAAACACGCTTCTGCATAGTTTGGTGCAGGAACAAAGTTACGTCTTAATGACTTAGGTAAGCTTCTGATCAATGCGGTAATTAGCTCAAGTCGTAAAGCCGGAATTAACCAATCAAAACCTGTATTTTCTACTTGATTTAAAATACCTACCGGTATCATGACGCTAATACCGTCATCCGCATCGCCTGGGCTAAAATGATAACTGAGCGGCAGTGTTAAACTGCCTTGTTGCCATGTTTCCGGATATTCGTTAGCTGATAATTTAACCGCGCTTTCTTTTAACAAAAAAGCTTTGGTGAAGTTTAATAACTTAGCATCAGATTGTTTTTGTTTCTTCCACCAGGCTAAAAAGCTACGCTGACAAATAGCAGTTTCGGGCAGTTTTTCATTATAAAAATCGACTAACTGCTGTTCTTCAATCAAGAAATCTTTACGTCGGGCTTTTTGCTCTAAAACTTCAATTTCGTCAACCAGTTGGCGATTTTCTTTTAAAAATGCTTCTTTAATCGTGCTTTCGCCGTTAACTAAAGCTTCACGGATAAAAATCTCACGACAGGTATCAGGTTCAATTCTATTGAAATTAACACTGCGCTTACCAACGATAATCAGACCGTAAAGTGTTACTTGTTCAAACGCCATTACAGCGCCCTGCTTTTTCTCCCAATGAGGTTCGCTGTAACTGCGTTTAACTAGGTGCGGTGCTAAAGGTTCAAGCCATAACGGGTCTATCTTAGCGGCCATACGAGCAAATAAACGGCTAGTTTCAACTAATTCTGCTGCCATTAACCATTTGGGTGACTTTTTAGCCAGCGCTGATCCTGGGAAGATAAAAAATTTACTGCCGCGAGCTCCTTTGTATTCTCTATTTTCATCTTGTTGGCCGATATGACTCAACAAACCTGACAAAATAGCTTGATGTACGATATCTAGATTCGAATTAGTGGCATTTTTTTCAGCCTCTTCTGATAGGTCTAGGTCGATACGGCTCATTGGTATTTTCAGCTCTCGCAATGAATGCGTTAGCTGGCTATAAATATCTTGCCACTCACGAATACGCACATACGACAAAAACTCTTTCTGGCACAAACGGCGAAATTGATTATTTGTTAAAAGCTTTTGCTGTTCCTCAACATAACTCCACAGTTTTAATAAGCTCACAAAATCTGATTGTTTGTTTTTAAATCGGCCGTGTTTTTCATCTGCAGCCTGCTGTTTTTCGTGCGGACGTTCACGTGGGTCTTGAATACTTAAAGCGCTTACAATAATGAATATTTGTTCAATACATCCTAAGTCAGCCGCGGTTAAAATCATTTTGGCTAAACGTGGATCAATAGGGAATTTAGATAACGAGCGCCCTATGGGTGTTAACTTAACTTGAGTTGAATCAGCATCAATCGCCGCCAATTCTTCTAATAATTTCACGCCGTCATTAATGTTACGATTATCGGGTGGTTGCACAAACGGAAAGTCGGAAATTTCACCTAAGTCTAGGGCCAACATTTGCAATATAACAGTCGCTAAGTTTGTGCGAAGTATTTCAGGGTCGGTAAACTCCGGACGATTTAAAAAGTCGTCTTCCGCATAAAGGCGAATACAAACACCTGAAGACACTCGACCACAACGACCGGCTCGCTGATTTGCACTGGCTTGAGAAATAGCCTCTATGGGTAAACGTTGTACTTTAGTGCGATAACTGTAGCGCGAAATTCTTGCTGTTCCAGGGTCAATAACATATTTAATTCCGGGTACCGTCAAACTCGTTTCGGCAACGTTAGTGGCTAACACTATGTTACGGCCACTATGTGGTTTAAATATTAAGTTTTGTTCGGCAACGGTTAATCGAGAATATAACGGTAAAACATTAGTATGGCGTAAATTAGCTTTTTCTAATGCCCGTGCGGTATCTCTAATTTCTCGTTCACCATTGAGAAAAACCAAAATATCGCCATCACTTTCTGAGCCACGGTTTTCTGTACTAAGCTCTTCAACGGCATTGAGAATACCCGAAATAATATCCGCATCGCTGTCACTGTCTTCATTCAGTGGGCGATAACGCATTTCAACTGGGAAGGTTCTGCCTGACACTTCAATAATTGGCGCAGGAACACCGCTGGCATTAGCAAAATGTTGTGCAAATTTTTCAGGATCAATTGTCGCCGAGGTAATAATCACTTTTAGATCAGGACGTTTAGGTAAAATTTGTCGTAAATAACCGAGAATAAAATCTATATTTAAACTACGCTCATGCGCTTCATCGATAATTAATGTGTCGTATTGGCGTAACAAACGATCTTTTTGCATTTCAGCAAGTAAAATACCGTCGGTCATGAGTTTAATATAACTTTGTTCACCCACTTGGTCGTTAAAGCGAACTTTATAACCAACCGCATCACCTAATTTTGAATTCAGCTCATCCGCTATTCGGTTAGCGACAGTTCTTGCAGCAATACGTCTGGGCTGTGTATGGCCAATAAGGCCATCAATGCCTCGACCTAATTCTAAACATATTTTTGGAATTTGAGTTGTTTTACCTGATCCCGTTTCGCCCGCAATAATCACGACTTGGTTGTCATGAATAGCTTTGCTTATCACGTCAACATTTTGTGAAACTGGCAAACCTTCAGGGTAACTAATTTTAGGTAAACTAGTCAGGCGAAGTTGCTTGTTTGCTATAGATTGCTCGATCGTTTTAGCTATTTGCTGCAAAGCTTTATCTTGTTTCACTTGATCAGTTATTTTTTTAACGCCTAATAAGCGGTTTCTAATGCGCGCTTTATCAGATGATTTAACCTGATCGAGAAGATCGAAAAGTGATTTTAAGGTAAGGTTTTTATTCATTTTTTTAGTCGTAGTGGTCGATGCGGAAAATACTGTTGACAAAAGAGGCTCAAAACAGATAACAAAAGGCTATATTAGCAGGTAAGCAAAGGCAAATGAACACGTATATTCTTAGCAAATATCCATTTTAACTATTTTTATACTAAGCTGATCTCTAAGTGCAAGAATAAAGTACTTAATGAAGGTCACAAGCCGCAAAGAGTCTATTGTGCATAAAAGGTGCTGTGCCTAAAAGTGTTATGTCTAAAAGTGCTATGCATTAAACTAACTTATTTATCTACTTTTGAATTACTAGAAATAATAAAAAGTCGATGAGGTATTTTGGCAGGCGCTAATCAGGTAGAGAGATTTTATAAACTTGTTATGTCATTAATCATCAGTCACATACAACCAATGATTATGCCTAATAAAGGTTTCATCAAATTTCAGGCAAAAAAAAGCGGCTCATTGAACCGCTTTTCTATAACTAGCTTATATGCATCCTGCATAAATATATAATGATCCCGCTTCATCCATAAAGAGCTATCCCTTGCCTTTCCTAGCAAACCATTTGCTGTCCATATTATCCTTAAAAGTAACTGTCCTAGTTACATCAATTGTCTATTCTTATCATCCTGATAACAATTCCCTGACAATTTTTCCTTCTATCCTTGTGAGACATCCAATCTCTTTGCTAATCTAAGCATCCTGTTGGTTATCCATACCATTATTTGTAATCCCTTTGTCTTCCTGACAGGGATAATATTAGACTAAGCACTAATTTTAAAAAGTGCTTAAATTCAAAAAAATAAACACGACTTATCTTTTTATTTGAACGATTTGATTATTTTCATTTAATTACAATAAGTTAAGCTAGAATGGTAGATTTAAAGTAATACAAAGAACACTATATCCTACATTAATGTAGGATATGTCTTACAAAGGTAGGGAGCTTTTGGGAGGTTATTAAATAAATTACGTTAAATTATTTTTAAAGTCTGCTGCAAACTCATAGAGATTGCAGCTTATAGCTTAAATAAGTTAGTGAAATGAATTATTCAATATTAACTTTCAGGTGTTTCTCGATAATAAACCATCAAAGAGCCTGAGACATTACCCACTTCGACTTCTTCTATAAATTGATAGTTTACATTCTTAAAAAAAGCTTTGTATTTCTTGCTTGTTGCATACACAGCAACACCTTCACTTTCTTTATGTTCATCTAAGATAGTATTGACTGCCGCCATTAAGTAATGACCAAAGCCGTGATGTTGATGCAGTGGATGAATAGCAATAAAAGATAGCATGTGAAATTTTTTCAATGGCACAGCAGCTAAAACAATTTTCTCTTTTTCAATCATTTGTTTGGTACTGAAATACCCTGCACCAAGCAACATTTTTAAGCGCCAGTGCCAAAATCGTTCAGAAGAAACACCATCTTCAGGATTATTTAAGCAAGCGACACCAACAATATTATCGCCTAAATATAAACCCACCATTGGCTGTTTTGCTTGCCAAAATGCATTTAATTCTTCACGAATTGCTGCACGAAGACGTTGTTCATAATCACTTTTGTCAGATGAAAATATTTCCAAAAAAACCGGATCATCATGATACGCTTGGTAAAGTAATGATGCAGCTAACTTTAAATCTTGTGCCGACAGATAAGCGGCTTTTATATCGACTTGATTACTATCAATGGCATCTGATGACATCTAAAATCCCTCATAAATGGTGATAATTATTATTATTTTTATACCTTCACCATATCAGGATATGAGAAATAAGGTCAAACTTTATCGCTGAATCAGAAACCCAATAAGGCGAACAATAAAGTAACCTCTTTACTATTCACACTTACAAGATTTATCAAGTTTACTGCTTAACAAAAACTCTTCTGTAGAATAATGAAAGTATAATCAAACAAAATAACACTGCACTGCCACCGCCATGCTCACTGTAGTATTCAACTTCTATGTACTCAGGATCATAGTCACTACTTTCCAAAGGCAAGGCATAAAGCTCATTACTATCATCTGAACTAAATGTTGCGACAACATCATTATAACCCACTTCATATAAGTCTATTAAAACGTCATAGTGATTTGGAATGTAGCCAGAGTCTAATTGAGTAACAACTTCAAACTCATCAGCAATCTGATCACCCGTAATAACAAAATCATCGGTAGAGAAATATAAAACCCAAGGACTGCCATTTTCACTTAAATATAGATCAGCATAAACAACAGCTTGTTCATTCATTATGGGTGATAATATATCAGCATCGAAGCTCACGCTAAATGTCTGATAATATCCATCTTCATCAATGTCTTCAATAAGTTGGCTGTAACCACTATAAATAGCAAAGCTGTGATAAAAAGCCGAATTACTTTCAACATTAGGTTTTGTTGAAAGTGTTGATACTGAGTTAATTTGCTGTTGGCGTGCCGTATTTACATCAGTTCTGCTCATACCTTTATAAGCTAAATTTCTTGGTTTAATAGTACTGTTAGTTTGAGAGATTTGTTGTTTTTTCTCTTTTGTCGTTAAGTTGTTTGTTAACCCGCCAAAGGATTGACTTGTATGTCCAAGTTCAGTTGCTGATTCTGCGAAAGACATTGGGCTTAACAGTAATAATGTCGCCGTAAAATTAATAATTAACGTCTTCGTTAACGTTTTTATAAGCATTGTGTTAAATATTTTATCAAACATAAGAGTAGCCTCTATTTATAGTATGACTGTCATTTAACCAAAGTTAATCTGAACCGAAGCTGAACACTAAATCAAACGGAACTACAGTTAACTATTTTCAATAATTAGTGTATTTATGTTCATAGAGCATTCAGCTTAACTACTTTAAAATAACACTTACTTGGATTACAGCATTCAATATTTTACACTGTCTGATAAAGTAGTTTTAAGAAGGTACTTAAATGAAAACAAACTTATTTATTCTAAGCGTAATAGCTTCACTATTAGCATTCCCAGTCATGGCTAAGATTAATGGAGTACCTAATCATATAAAGATAGAAAACACTCGATATGGTCAGCCAGATAAAGGCAAGTCAATTAGTGCTCAGCAAGCAGCACGTATAGTTAAAAATAAATTCGGTGGTAAGGTTTTGAAAGTAAACAATAGTGGCTCTAAAAAAAATCCTAGTTATCGCGTGAAATTGCTAAAAGATAATGGCCATGTAATTTCTGTCAGTGTTGATGGCCAATCTGGCCGTATTTCAGGGAATTAATTGATGAGAATATTACTCATTGAAGACGATGAAAACTTACAACTTCATGTAAAAGAGCATTTAATTTCGGCCAATTATAGCGTTGATGTCGCTGATGATGGCCAGTCAGGGCTATTTCAGGGTCAAGAGTTTCCCTATGATGCCGCTATTATCGATTTAGGCTTACCAAAACTTGATGGCGTTAGCGTAGTAAAATCGTTACGTGAACAAGGTTTTATCTACCCTATATTAATACTTACTGCACGCGGTAGTTGGCAAGATAAAGTGTCTGGGTTAGATGCTGGCGCAGATGACTATTTAACTAAACCGTTTCATATTGAAGAATTATTAGCACGATTAAATGCTTTAATTCGTCGCAGTACAGGACAAGCGAGTCCGTTAATTGAAAATGGCCCTTTTACGATTAACACTTCTAGTATGCAAGTTCTGTCTCTTATACACATCTCCGAGCCCACGAG
>OJAZ01000666.1_pt1 | contig 13545 bp, 13 predicted proteins | sample 1589851 | NCBI WGS metagenome assembly OJAZ01 (sample SAMN05416792, study PRJEB24817) | seawater metagenome | isolation source: Sea water | place: Canada:Atlantic | collected 2013-07 | reverse complement strand
CTACACGTAAGGAGTCGTCGGCAGCGTCAGATGTGTATAAGAGACAGCATTTATGCTGTACTTAACTTAATATTGGCGGACGGTAGAGTGATGAAGGTTGTTGGCTGATAGCCACACGAGAATAGTTTAGTATTTTGGTTGGATTAACAATCATGAGGTTATGATTGAAATTATTCATGAAGGTTGCAACATTAGAACAACCTCCCATATAACATTTACAAATAGTGCTACAGCAATCTTCAAAATTGTTTTCTGCTGACTCATCCATGCCGAACGAGTTGTCTGAAGAGTTACCAGACATATTATGATTACTATGGTCCATCATTGGCATATCTTGTGAATGTGAACTCATACTTAACATGCTCAACATTTGATAAGACATCATAGTAGACGCCATAGCTTGACCAACAAAGGTCAAACAAGCTAGCAGTACTATTAATGTTTTAGAGCAGTTTAAAGTCACAAGCAATCAACAAAATATTATAATTAATCGCAATAGTCGCACAGCTTAAGTTTATATTCAACGAAATAAACACACTTACTAGGCTATTAATCTTGAACGAACTTAGAAGTCTGTTTAATTCACTACCACCCATACTTGTAAAGGGTTTATCATAACTACCCGATAGAATTTAGAAATGGTAAAAACTTAGATACCGTTTTTTACCTACGTACTAACGCAGATAAAATCGTACAATATGCTGTTTATATTATTAACAAAATCGCTGTAAACCCCCTTTTACTTTAGTATGATTAACATCAAGTTAGCTATACTCAGGCTTTAAATTTAGCCTATACCTGTTTTGTATTATTCGGAATTGAAAAATGTTTGAGATTATAATTTTGGCATTGGCATTAAGTATGGATGCATTTGCTGTTTCTATTGGTTTAGGCGCTAAAAACAAAAATAAAACAGCCTCACTTGCCATGGCATGTGGGTTATATTTTGGTTTTTTTCAAGGCTTAATGCCCTTAATTGGTTATATGGGCGGTAGAGGTGTTTTTGGTTGGATAGAAGCTTATGCTCCCTGGGTTGCATTTTTTCTATTGGTATTAATTGGCGCTAAAATGATTTATGAGTCATTTTCAGATGGCATAGAAGAAGATATAGCAAAAGTCACCCACAGGATTATGTTGGTGCTTGCCATAGCCACCAGTATAGATGCAATGGCAGCAGGCTTCTCGCTAACTATACTTGACGTAAACCCATTTATTGCCTGCGCTATTATTGGTATGACTACCTTTTTCTTTAGTGTGTTTGGCGTTTATATTGGCGATAAAAGTGGTACTTGGCTTGAAAGCAAAGCTGAGCTTCTCGGGGGAATTGTGTTAATACTGATAGCGATAAAAATATTATTTATGTAAGCATTTATCACCATTGTTAAAGCCTATAGTCACTAAAAATAGCTTTATCTAGTTTTGCGATAAATACTGAATATCTATTAATTTTTAACGTTAAATTCAGCAATTCTTAAGTTTAGTCTGGTATCTTATGGGTACTAATGTTTATTTATTGTGAGTGACTTTGAAAGTTTTAATTATAGAAGACTCAACATCTTTAAGAAGAAGCTTAAAAATTGGCTTATCTAATTTAGGTTATACCGTAGATGATACTGGCGACGGGTCTGAAGGCTTGAGTATGGCGCTCTCTGGTGATTATTCTCTACTAATTCTTGATTTAATGCTGCCCTCTGTTGATGGCACTGCAATACTTAAAGCAATTAGAAAAGCCAATAAAGATCTTCGTGTGCTTATTTTATCGGCACGCGACTTAACTGAAGATAAAATTGAAGGGCTACTTAATGGCGCTGACGATTACCTTACTAAGCCCTTTTCTTTTGATGAGTTACATGTTCGACTACTTTGCTTAATGCGCAGAGGCTCGTTAAACGTTAACGATAATACGATTAATATTGGTAGTTTTTCATTAGACTTACATTTAAAACAACTCTTCTGTAATGGCATTGATACGAATTTAACCCCCAATGAATATAAGTTAGTAGAATGCCTTTTTACTAATCAAGGTAAAGTTATATCACCGGAAAAATTGAGTGAATATTTAGCCGGACAATATGACGCTATTGCTAAAAATTCAATTGAGGCTCATTTATCAACCGCCAGAAAAAAGGTTAAGTTACTCGGCTACGACCTACCCATTAAAACCAAGCGAGGCTTTGGTTATTTTTGTTGAGACCCATGAATGATTTCTATTAAGAAAAAACTAAGCCGTTATATCTCAATTTCAATATCGATATTATTAGTGTCTATATTGTTAATTACGGATCTTGCTGTTGATAGTTGGATTAGTGCTGAATTTGACCGTGCAATGACCAACAAAGCAAATTTACTCACAACTTTAATCAGTGAAGACAGCGATGAAGTTCATGGCATAGAGTTTGATTTTGCAGATGAATTTATGCCTGAGTTCTCAGGTAATAACGATCCAGAATACTTTCAATTATGGCTTGATAACAAGGTATTTGAACGCTCTCAAACGCTTGAGCTATTTGATGTTAATGAACTCCCTAAAGCTGAAGTTAAACTCCACCAATCATCCATTAGTAACATCACTTTGCCTGATGGTCGCTCAGGTAAAATGTATTTTACAAAGTTTAAGCCGCAAATTGACTCTGATGAACGAGAAAATAGTGCGATTACAACATTGCAAATAGCCAACAATCAAAAAACAATGGAATTGGCTTACGCTATAAGTAATGAAGGCTTAAATCAAATACTTTGGTTTGTAGATATTATTTTTATATTCTCTTCATTGCTTGCGGTTATAGCGGTAAGGTTAATTGTTTTTAATGTGGTAGAGCGCGGTTTAAAGCCAATTGAGCAACTCAATACCGAGCTACAGCAAATCAGCTTAAACTCTGAAATCAGTGCGATCAACACCGAAAATTTACCTGAAGAGTTGATCGTGATTGCTAACGGTATTAATCATTTTATTCGTGAAAATAAAACTCTCTATTCTCGTGAAAAACGTATTACCTCAGATATTGCCCATGAGTTAAAAACGCCAATTGCAGAATTATTAAACTTAAGTGAAGTCGCGATTAAATTCCCCCACGAAAAACAGTTAGTTGATAATTTTAAAGTTGACGTACTTAACATTACTGAACGGCTTCGAAATATTGTCAATAGTATATTGTTGCTGCAAAAAAGTACCAACAGTACCGCCTTAGAAAAACAACAAGTGGAGCTAGCACCGTTAATTAATGCGGTTATAACAATGGAGAACAAAGCTAAGCGGGAAATAAATGTTATTTTTGATAACTCATGTGAACATATTCACACCAATGAGTTCGCATTAACAACTGTATTGTGTAACCTTCTCAATAACGCGCTTTACTATAGTCCTGTAAAAACACCTGTGACTATCACAGTGTTACCTTGTGAAGAAGGAAAGCGAGTTGTAATCAAATTAACTAACTTGAGTCAGCATGATTATACTGAGCAAGATTTAGCCTTGTTTTTTGATCCTTTATGGCAAAAAGACGCTTCACGCACTTCAGCTGACCGATATGGTTTGGGGTTAGCTATTGTAAAATCTTATTGTGAAAATATATCGGCAGATTTGAATGTAGCCATTTCAGCAGAAAAAGAAATAACCTTTACCATTACAATATAAGCTGTATCGTTAATTGAAATGATTAGCCGTTAGTTATTAGCGGTTTTTTATCATCAACTAATTATCGACATTTAGTTATCAAAGAGACCTTTTAACTTAGAATTTTTAACAAGTAATTTTACTGAATGTTAAGTTTATTCTAAGCTAATTATCAGTTTCCCCTAAGCACTTCTTAAGTTTAACAATTTAAAATATAAACACTTACCCATAGGTGTTTATATGACAAATTTTATCCCTGAGTTCTCATACTCAAACGTTATACAGTTAAAAAGAGCGTTTGCAAACTTGCTTACAGACAAACCTGAGGCACTTAGCTCCGCTTACAAATTAATATGTCGTCGAGTTTTCAATATAAACTCATCAGCTTTAGTCAAAAAACTCGATTTAAAGGCTGTTTAAGTGATGGAAATATTACGTAAAATTGAAAATATCACTATAACAACCAATCAGTTATTGTTTTTTACTTGTTGCTATATTGCTTTAGTTTTAAACCTACCTTTTTTAACCAAAGCGACAGAAGCAATCACGGCACTAGATAATTATAATGTGATATTTTTAATGTCACTGCCCATTTTTATATTATCTTTAACCATGCTAATTCAAGGGCTATTTGCTTTTCGCTGGCTGACCAAACCCCTGCTTATTATTACGGTAATTATTTCATCACTTATATTCTACGGTACGATTACTTACGGCATCGTATTTGATTACGGTATGGTGCAAAATACCATTGAAACAGACTCCGCCGAAGCACTATCTTACGTTAACTTGCAGGCTATTTTATTTTTCTTGTTTTTTGGTATTTTGCCCGCTTTTTTAATCTATAAAGTAAAGCTAACCTATAAACCTTTTTTTAGAGAGCTGTTAAGTCGCTTAAAAGTCATTAGCTTCAGCTTGGGTGTGGCATTATTAATCGCGAGTATTTTTTATTCTAATTATGCTTCTGTGGGTAGAAACAATAAGGATTTACTAGGTTACATTACACCTTATAAAATGGTTGATGCCTCTTATAAATTCATCAGGAATCACTATTTTTATCCTCCACTTAAGTTTCAAGTGTTAGATACCGCTCCGTCAATTGTTCGCGATAACTCGCGTAAGCATGTCACTGTGATGGTATTAGGCGAAACAGCCCGTTCACAAAGTTTTTCACTTAATGGTTATGTAAAACCAACAAATTCCTATACAGAAAAACAAGGAGTTATATCGTTTTCTAATGTTAGTTCGTGCGGCACAGCAACTGCGGTATCAGTCCCTTGTATGTTCTCAAGATTAGATAAAAACCATTACAGCAAACGTACAGCTACCGCTCAACAAAATGCCATTGATTTAATAAATTTGGCGGGTGCTGACGTATTATGGATCAGCAATAATAATGGTAGTTGTAAAGGCGTATGTACTCGAGTAAAAACCATTCAGGTCGATACCGATAAATCTAACCCGTTATGTGATGGCGAATATTGTTTTGATGAAGCGTTGTTAGCCCCATTAAAGCAAAAACTTAATTCGCTAACAAATGACAATACGCTCATTGTTCTGCATATGATAGGCTCTCATGGACCCACATATTTTAAGCGGTACCCTAGCGAGAAAAGTGTTTTTACACCCGACTGTCAACGCAGCGACATTCAAAATTGTAGTCCTGAGCAATTACTAAATACTTACGATAATACTATTGCTTACACCGACTTTGTCATATCAAAAGTTATTAATGAATTAAGTGTTTTAGACAAAAAAAATAATATTGAATCATCATTACTTTATATATCAGATCATGGCGAGTCATTAGGTGAAAGCGGTGTATATTTACATGGCCTGCCCTATGCGTTTGCACCTGAAGAGCAAACACATGTACCGATGATTTTTTGGGCCGACACTATGCAAGCTGATTTTAATACTGCCTGCTTGCGTGATTTATCAAAATCTCGTATCAGTCATGACAATGTTTTTGATACTTTATTAAGTATTATGTCTGTTAAGTCCAAAGCATATAATATTGAAAACGACCCGTTCATTGATTGTAAATCAGAGCATGCAATAGCACGTACCAACTCAACATCCGCATTTAATATAGAGAGAATAAACTAGTGTTCGACAATACCAATAAGCCTAAAGGCATAAACAGAGTAATATTAGCGTCGTTAAACTCATTTAGAGCGATAAAATGGTTGTACCTAAATGAATCGGCATTCAGGCAAGAGTTGTTACTGCTAATAATTGCCATTCCGGTATCCTTTTTATTCGATATAAGTGACAAAGAACAAGTGTTTTTGGTACTGGCAATAGTCTTTATTATGTTTACGGAAATAGTGAATACCGCAATTGAAGCAGTTGTCGACCGGGTCGGTTTAGAAATACACCCACTTTCAGGGTTGGCAAAAGACTTAGGCTCTGCCGCGGTATTTTTAAGCCTGATTATTGCGAGCAGTATTTGGCTTGTTATCTTGCTTTAAAACTTATGTCTATTGACGAGTTAAATGGCGAGTTAATTTGCTAGTAAAAATGGTTTATAAAATCATAATAATTAGCCTATTTTCAGTTTAAATTAAGCCTTTCTTAAGTTTCGTTTAATAAAGTAGTACCGTGTTCTAATAGCGGTATTACTTTAAATGTTTAAAACAACGCTCAATTTACTTCGACCTTTTATTTTATTTGCCATGATACTTGTGCTGACTTTGTTCATTTCTCGCATGAGCTTAGCTATATGGAAAATTGACCGATTCGATAGCTTTACTAGCATGCTAACCTTAGTTTTACACGGGTTTCGAATTGACTTAAGTGTTTTAGGTTATTTACTTCTTATACCAGCCATTTTGCATCCATGGTTAATGATGACTAAATATCATAAAACATGGCTCAAGATATTAAAGGGTATATTTTTCTTTATATTTATCTGTGTACTCTTCTTTGAACTCGCTACACCTGCTTTTATCAATGAATACGGCTTTAGACCTAATCGATTATTCATCGAATACTTACCGTACCCAAACGAGGTATTCAACATGTTAATCAATGGTCATTTACTTACTTTAATCACAGTTCTATTACTGTTATCTATTATTGGAAAGTATCTTTGGTCATTTTTAAGTAATGTTATAAGCAATAAAACATCGCAATCTAACGCTACGTTAATGTCGTCGAGTTTCTCGTTTGTACTGTTAGTTTTAGTATTAGCTCTTTGTGCTCGTGGCACCGTTGGCCATCGCCCAATTAACCCATCATTAGTATACTTTTCTACAGATCCACTAATTAATTCATTAACATTAAATTCTATTTATAGCGTTGCCCACGCATTTAAACAGCTGGGTGATGAAAAAAATGCTTCAAAGCTATACGGTAATATGACAACCGAAAAAGTAATTAAGCTTGTACAGCAAGAAACAGGGTTACTTCCACAAGATTTTAGTAGCAAATCACTCCCCTCGTTAACTTCACGTTTACCTGCCTATCAAGGTAAACCTAAGAACCTGGTTATTATTTTAGAAGAAAGTTTAGGTGCACAATTTGTTTCATCTTTAGGTGGATTATCATTAACACCAGAAATCGACAAACTTAATAGTGAAGGCTGGGCTTTTAAGAACTTATATGCCACGGGTACCCGTTCAGTCAGAGGTATTGAAGCAGTAATTACAGGGTTTACGCCAACACCAGCAAGAGCAGTGGTGAAGTTAGACAAATCACAAACCGGCTTCTTTACTATTGCCAGTTTACTTGCCAAGCAAAATTATTCTACCCAGTTTATTTACGGTGGTGAGAGTCACTTCGACAACATGAAAAGCTTTTTCTTAGGTAATGGTTTTAGTGATATTGTTGATTTTAAAGATATTCAAAACCCACAGTTTGTCGGTTCATGGGGCGTTTGTGATGACGACCTATTTAATCAGGCAGATATTGAACTCACCAAACTTCACAACAGCAACAAGCCATTTTTTAGCTTTATTTTTTCATCAAGTAATCATGACCCTTTTGAAATTCCTGACGGTATCGTTACGCCCATTCACTATACTTCTGAACAATTGAGTCAGTTTAATGAAAAAGAATTATCGCGCCATAAGGCAATACAATACGCTGATTATGCGTTAGGAAAATTTATCGCCAAAGCGAAGCAGCAGCCCTATTGGCAGGACACTATATTTTTAGTGGTTGCCGATCACGATGCCAGAGCATTAGGCAATGATCTTGTGCCGATTAAGAACTTTCATATTCCTGGCGTTATTCTTAATTCACCAAAGCAGCCTTTTTTAGATACAAGAATTGTCAGTCAAATTGATCTTGCACCTACATTATTATCGCTAATGGGGGTTACTAATTACTCGCCAATGCTAGGGCATGATCTTAATAAAACTGATATTTCTGAGCGAGCTATGATGCAGTACGCTGATAACTTTGCCTACATGAATAAAAGTGGGGTCAGTATTTTACAGCCACAAAAACAGCCACTTAGTTTTAATTACGACTTAAAAGAGCAGCGACTTATGCCTGTAGAACATAACAAAGCATTATCAGAAGTTGCTTTAGCGCATGCTTTATGGGGAAGTTTAGCTTATGAAAATCAATGGTATGCGATGCCAAATGAATTGATTGACGCTGACCCAACAAATAAAGTGGTATCAAACTAGTAACACGTCTATTAAAGCGAATAACATTAACTTAAGTTCATCAAACTAATGTTAAACATTTTATTACGGGGTAGCTCCTACTGCAAACTCACCCCGTTATCCTTTGCGAATTAACTAATCGGTACAATCAATGGAGTCTATATGAACAACAGTGGTTTTGTTGTTCTCTATAGGCCACTCGATCTCTTGACCAATAGATAAGCCAATTAAGGCACTGCCAACAGGGGTCAAAATAGATAAAGTACCACTTTCCTTAGTATCTTTAGGATAAACGAGTTTTAAGGAAAATGTTTTCTGTGTCGAAAGCATGGTAAATGTTACGGTTGAATTCATCCTTACTACATTATTGGGCAATTTAACTTTTGCTACAATTTTTGCCCGATCCAATTCAGCTATCAGTAAGTCATGAGACGGCATAAAAGTTTCTTTTTCTAACATAGCCTGTAAGGCATCATAATCTTCATTGCTAATAATTATTTTTGGTTTAATCATTGTATACCCCTCTTTTATTAAAAATTTTGCCAAGAAACATAATTTGTATGTATAAATTAAAAATATAAACAGTCGCTAATTTTTCAATAATAAACTCCTTTTAAACATACCTACTGAGCGATGCATTTAAGCGCAATAAACTTTAAGCCAGTAATTAATGGTTTGTTATTGCAATGCACACTCGAAAACATTACTTTTTTATCACCTGTGAGATTGCTTTAATTAATTTAACTGCCACAAATTCTTCATAAGAATCTACTGGTTCAAAACTACGTTCATAAAGTAACTCAATGGTTTCTAATCGAGCAGAAACCAACTCATAAACTGCTTTTTTATCATTCGTAGCATTCTCTATTAACTCTGATGATTCAAAGAGATAATCCCAAAAAATATTTTTCATATACCTGTTCTCAATCTTGAATAAGTAGTGTTAAAGTTGATTACATAAATTCAAGCTAAGTATGGCTAGTACAATGAGTACGTTGAAATGATGTAAGTTAGTGCTTGGGCTGGGTGACTAAGTAAAAAGCGCTTAGCCACCGAAATCAGGTAAGATGCATATAGGTAGCATCCATGAAATAACAAGTTCATTAACTGGGGCAACAAACTGTATAAATGATAATGTAAGCATTTTATAATCTTAGCTTAAATTTATTAAAGTAGTATTAAAGTTGGTGTAACTTAGGTTATAAATTACATGGTGCTCAACCAGTTAAATTTCAAGTGTAGGTATTTATTCAAATATACATTCTAGGTTAAATTATAGTATGTTTTTCACCATACTTTTGCACCATACTGTAACAATGCAATATGAGCTAAAAAGGTTAATGAAAGAGCGAACCTATAAGTTTAAAATTTATAATTATAGCTCTGAATAAAACTATAAAATAACAAGGTTATTAGTTTAACTAGACAAAAATAAATCATGTTTACAGTTTTACGTTTTTTAGCTTAAGCAGTATTTACGTTATTTATTGACTAAAAATACCGCTCGGGTAAGCTAATAGTGTTTATCTTAATTTACAATGAATTAGCCGTTTATAACTTGACATGATTCTCATGCATTATTATTGCTCAATAAAGGATAACTATGCTAAGCGTATTGGGTACAAAAATAAAAAAGAAATCTAACCGCTACCGTCTAAAACTTACGGTATCGTTGCTCGCATTACTTGGCGCAATCGCCATTGGCTTTACGCTGTTAATCATTCAGATTCAGTCTGGTACTTCTGTTTATTTAGCCGCTTTAAGCAACTGGTCTCACGGGGTCAGTGAATCTGTTAGACAAGCTAAAAAGTATGTAAATTCTGGTGATCCTCGTGAACTACAACTCACACGCGAAAAATATCAAATTCCGCTTGGACACCTGCGTGGCCGTCTTATTTTAGAGCGTGATAAATTAGATTATCAATCGGCATACCGCAGCTTTTTACAAGGTGGAAATCACCCTGACGATATTGCAAAAATGATTTGGTTATTTCGTTTATTTCAAAATGCACCTTATTTTAACGATGCTATTACAGCATGGAGAAGTTCTGATCCATGGGTAATAAGATTAGGCGATACCATTGAAAAGCTGCCTATAGCATTGCAAACCTCTCCTTCAGAAGTCGAAGCCGTACAAATAGAGCTAGATGAAATAACCAATCGCTTAGCACAACCACAAAGTCAATTTCAGGTAAAAATGAGTTTAGCCAGTCGCGTTATTACTTCTTTATTATCGATTGCCAGCGTTATATTTTTTCTACTATTAGGTGGTATAGCAACACTATTGCTTAAAAAATTAACCGCCACAATTCGTGTTTCTGAATATAAATTTAGAAGTACTTTCGAAAATGCTGCTGTGGGTATCGCTCAATTAGATGCAAACGGGCGGATTATTGAAGCTAATAATGCCTTATGTAGTATTTTAAAATACAACTACACCGTTCTGTCGCAGCTAAGGTATAACCAGCTGATACATCCAGATGATAGTAATATATTTAATGAAGAGCGCTCTTTGTTAGATAAAGGAGAAAGTGAACGAGTAACTTTTAAACAACGGTTACATACTATTGATAAAAGCGTTGTATGGGTGCAAACCACTATGTCGCGATTCGAATGGGGCAACCCGTCTGAAGTGCGCTACATTTGTATTATTGAAGATGTGTCAGAGCAACATCGACTCAGTAATGAATTAAGTTATCAAGCACGTCACGATAATTTAACTGGCCTGATCAACCGCAGAGCTTTTGATGGCTACTTAAGCGAGTCGTTACATAAAGCTCGAAGTGAAAATTTTGTCCATTGCCTATGTTTTATCGATTTAGATCAATTTAAAGTCATTAATGACACACTGGGTCATTTCGCAGGCGACCAGCTATTATTGCAAGTTACACAACTGTTCAGTCGTCAATTAAGAAAAAGTGACTTATTGGCTCGCTTAGGTGGCGATGAATTTGGCTTAATCCTCGATTGTTGTGATCCTGAACAAGCAATTAAAATGGCAGAAAATCTTCGTGATAGTCTCAGCCAACTACCTTTTAGTTGGGATGGGCGTGCCTTTAATATTGGCTGTAGTATTGGTATTACCCCTATTATGGCCACTAGTGGTGATGAAGCCTCAATATTGCAAGCAGCAGACTCAGCTTGTCACATGGCCAAAGAGCAAGGTCGAAACCGCGTTATAATGACCTACCAAGATGATGTAGAACTTGCTGCAAGACGCATTCAAATGGAATGGATTGAACGTATTCGCCGAGCTATTGATACAGACAAGTTATATCTAGATGCACAAAAAATAGTGCCTTTATCTGCCAATAAAAATACGCACATCGAAGTACTCGTTCGTATGCTAGGAGATAATAATGAAGTTATCCCTCCGAATGCATTCTTACCTGCCGCTGAACGCTTTAATCTCGTACATTTAATAGATCGCTGGGTAATTCACAAAGTTTGTGAACATCTACAACGTCATCCTTTGAAATTGAATAATATAGACGTATGCCATATTAATATTTCTGGTAAAAGTTTTGATCACGAAGATTTTACTCATTATACAATTAACACCATTAAGCAATATAACATTCCTGCAAGTTGCCTTTGTTTTGAAATAACCGAAACGGCAGCAGTTAGCAACTTAACTGTTGTGTGCGAATTTATGGAAAAGCTCAAAGCTATGGGCAGCAGTTTTGCATTAGACGATTTTGGTGCAGGACTGTCTTCTTTTGCTTACTTAAAGCAATTCCCTGTGAAATATCTCAAAATTGACGGCGCGTTTGTCAGAAATATGGCCAACGATGATACCGACAAAGCGATGGTTAACGCTATTAGCAATATAGGGAAAACCTTAGGAAAAGTTATCGTTGCAGAGTTTGTAGAAGACAAGCAGGCCTTAGCTTACTTAGAAGAAATGGGCGTTGAGTTTGCACAAGGATATTATTTACATAAGCCAGAGCGGTTTGATGGCCTAGTGAGTATTATTAAATAATACTCACTACATCTTCAGACGTGCTATTACTTTTACGCTATTGCTTCTGAATTATTAATGGTTACTTTAACGTCATTAATTAACTAAATATTTCACTGGCACTATAAGCGACTAAAAAACCTACCGCTGCAATCGGGCCAGTTATATCATGCATATCTTCAAAAGCTTCTGGGATCATAGTTTGTATGATCATCACTAAGATAGCCCCTGCCGCTAATGCGGTAGCAAAACCAATATATTCATTACCGAGTTGCCCTAAAAGGGTTAAGCCTAAATAAGCCGATAATGCTAGGACTAAGGTAATAGCAATCCAAAGTGTAAAAACAAAAGTAGCGCTTTTTCCTGCTTTTTTCATACCCGCCGAACTTGATAGCCCCTCAGGTATATTTGACATAAATACCGCAAAAACTGTGACTAAAGCAACACTGCCTCCTTCAAGCATACTGACTCCAATGGCTGCTGACTCTGGAATACCATCAAGTAGTGCGCCTAAAGCAATAGCCATACCGGCAGATGTAGCAATCTTGCCTTTATCCGTTGTTATTTTTGCATGTTTGGGTATACCTTGTGAGCGTTTTCGATGAAGCCCACCACCATGAGATACAAAGTAATTCGCTATTGAGTAAACTAAAACACCAGAAGCAAAGCCGCTAACGGCATATAACAACCCTCCTTGTTCTGTTGCCTTAGCCATTAGCTCAAATGATAGTGCTGATATTAGAACACCCGCACCAAATGCCATAATACTGGAAATAACTTTATGAGGTAAATTAATAAAGTAACCCACTAAGGCGCCAAGTATAAGTGCAAGCCCTGAAACGCCACCCCAAATTGCAGCCTCTAATCCTGGATTAATCATGGTTAAATCTACTTAGTATTTTGTTAATTGAAAGCCCTATTGCTAGGGCTAAGCCTAAAGCGATACGTTTAAATTCCTATTAAAACGTAAAAGTACCAATATTGAAGTTAATGTTTAGTTACTTAATATTTAATTACTTAATGTTTAGTTGTTTAATGTTTTGCCAACAACCGAATATCGTTACCCGTAGGCGACTCATGAACTCTAAGTGAAAATGCCGGTAAAACTGCAATAATATGATCGAAAATATCTGATTGAATATCCTCGTAAGCATTCCAACTGGTTGTATTAGTAAAGGCATAAATTTCAATAGGTAAACCAAAAGTTGTTGGCTCTAACTGGCGAACGATTAACGTCATCCCTTGATGAATTTTAGGGTGATTTTTTAAATAAGATACCAAATACTTTCTGAACGTACCTACATCTGTCTCTTATACACATCTCCGAGCCCACGAGACTAAGGCGAATCTCG
>OJAZ01000665.1_pt1 | contig 13548 bp, 14 predicted proteins | sample 1589851 | NCBI WGS metagenome assembly OJAZ01 (sample SAMN05416792, study PRJEB24817) | seawater metagenome | isolation source: Sea water | place: Canada:Atlantic | collected 2013-07 | reverse complement strand
AGTGACCCTCGCCTTGTAAGGGCGATGCTCTCCCAACTGAGCTAAGCGACCGTATATCTTTAGACCTTGCTGCTGATGAGCAAGTGGTGCGTATTATAGGGATTTGCAGTTAAGTGTCAACAGCAAATCTAAATAAATTTATTTTTGAGCGAATTTACGAGTCCATATGGCCCCAGCCATCGCTAGGAGCATCCCTGGAATCGCAATTAATGGCACTGTTTCACCTACTACTGGCCAGGCTATAATCGCTGCCATTGCTGGTACTAGAAACATAATAGCTGTGGCTTGAGACATAGAGCCACTGCGAACCATACTAAACATGAGTAAAATACCGACAACCGTGTTCATCACAATTAAATGACCCACTGACATGAAAAATGCCGGTGTTGGCTCAAAATATAACCCTTCGGTTATCAAAGCAACAGGCACACTCACTAATGCTGCAAAAATATACTGTACCCAAGTGGCAACTAATGGATGTAAGGGGAGGGTGCGGCGCTTTTCAATTACCTGTCCAATCGACATTCCCACTACCGCTGTAAAACCTAACAAGGCACCCAATAAGTAACCGGTATCACCTTGCATGTCTACGCCAATAACCCAAGCGGCACCTGCCAATCCCATCATCAACCCAACCCAGACTTTCCAAGTGGGGAGTTGTTTCGCGAGTAATGCACCGGTTAAGATAATTAATACTGGCTGAGAAGCCGCAAACAATGCCATGATGTTAGCACTGGCACCGAGTTTCATGCCCACATACATAGTCCCAAAGTGTCCTAAATGTAAAAATAACCCCGTGCCGATGAGACTCTTGGCATGTGACCAAGTCGGTAAACTTAAGCGCATCATAAACACTAACGGTGTGACGACCAAGGCTGCCCCTAAAAAGCGGTATGCCAATAAATTAAATGGCAACGTAAACTCTAAAGCGAGCTTAGCCATCGAATACCCAGAGCTCCAGACCACTAGAAACAACCAAGGAATTAAATATTGATAACGCTGAGGCATGATAAATTGGATCTTTAATGGGAATGTGTAAAGGGAGTAATTTACCGACATGCTATGTTGAACGCATCATAGCCTTTAGTCGTATCAGTGTTGTCTTATAATAGGTTGCTGGCCTTATTGTATGGTTTGAACTTCAAACATCACTTCATTTCTTCGTTTAAACCACAAGGTCCATGGGGCATCATATCCCATAAGTACTGGCTCAGAGGTAATAACATAGCCATTATCACTGATCGCAGTACGCAGCTTTGTGGTCATTTGTTGTACTTTATCATCACTGCGTAATCCCGAAAAACGGATCACTGCTACGGTTTTAGCTGGCACCGGAGAGAGAGTAACACCATTTCCTGTTGGTTTTGGTGCGGTATTACTATTATACATTGAAGGTAAAAAGAAACTCATTTGCATGCCTTGACCCGCAGCATCCATCGTCATTTCAACTGGAGTGGTCATCGCAACTTTGACTGACTCATTGGCAACCGGTGTCGTCATCGCTATCTGTGTATTGACACTATTCGCTCCCGAGATGTATTTAAACAGCTGTCTGAATGCGCTATTTTGCGAAGATTCAATAGCGGTCACCTTAACCGCTGCGGCATAGTCTCGGATCTCAATATTGTCACTTAATTTCGCGGTGACAGTATATGCCAATGTCTCAGTACCATTGTATTGCGGTGGAGTAGCAGAAGCCGAAAATGATGTCATATATCCGATACTTAATGTGATAAAAATTAAACTGCGCATGCAAGGACTCTTGGTGGTTTATACTTTAATACTATTTCATACGGGAAATAGTCCATTTAAGTTCTGTCTTCATTTTGTATGTCATATTTATGTATACGGATAAATATTGCTTTATTGAATAAAATAGACAGGCTTAACAAGTTATTAACTCTCGTGATGTGCCTAACAATGATTAAAAAATTTGTGCTAGTGTTGTCTCATAGATTTTTATCAGCGTGTGGTGGTGGGGCTGAAACCACTTCCACTCCGAGCCCGAGTGCTACGCCACCGACAAATTCTCCAGCAGCAAATTTTGCTGCAACATATTCATAAAAACGAAATTGACGGAATGATTGCTATCGGTGGCGATAGAACATTTCGCGGTATTTCGTCTTTGTCAGAGAACTGCGACATTCCTTGCATTTGTATTCCTGGCACGATAAATAATGATACAGCAGAATCTCACAATCGAATATTTGTTATCGAAGTGATGGGCAGAGACTCTGGTTATATAGGTATGTACTCGGGCTTAACTTCAGGTGCCGATTTAATTTTAATCCCTGAATGTCCACCAGACCTTGATTTAGTTTCTTCAAAAATACAAGACGTGAATAGTGATATTGACCCACCTCTTTGTAAAGTTGGACACATCCAAAGAGGAGGCAATCCTTCTGCCGCTGACAGAATGCTCGGGATACAACTAGGGGCAATGGCCGTATGCGCTATGATTCAATTGTCATCCAGTAAGGCGATATTCGCATCTGAAATTATTGGGCCTGTGGTCTCTTGATATTTGCTGCCAAAATCTTGATCATCGTGGTCGGCAATAAAGCTCAGCAGGCAACTGCTATAGTTAGACTTCGCTTTTGCTAATCGAGTACCATCGTTCTTTCTGACTAGAATTATATCGCCCACCGCAAAGTCGCCATTAACTGCAATGATTTCATTACTGGTAAAGTCTTCACTGTTGCCCTTGAGTTCTGTATCGAAGTCATTTTCGACAACCAGCTCACCTTGAGCCGTTGAAGTATGTGTCATCCAATGTAAATGTTCGGTCATTGGCTTTTTGTCAGGTGAAAAGTGTGTACCAGGGTTTTTACCTGCAAGTAAGGTATTGAAGGTTTGAGCGGTAAAACCATTCACAATATAGGTGTCTATACCATGTGCCACTGCTTTTTTGGCAGCTTGTATTTTGGTATTCATTCCGCCTGTACCAAACTTACTCGTAGCATCACCTGCCATCGCAAATATTGCTTCGTTGATTTGTGGTACATCCGAGAGTAGCTGTGCGTCTGGATTTACATGTGGATTACTATCATACAGCCCATCAACGTCTGAACATATGATCAAGGTATCTGCATCCGCTGCTGCCGCTATCATTGCAGCCAAATTATCATTATCGCCAACTTTTAATTTATCAGTAGTAACGGTGTCGTTTTCATTCAAAATCGGCAGTATGCCATTTTCAAGTAAACTGAAAATCGTATCTTTTATGCTGACATAACGTTCACGATCTCTTAAATCACCGTGCGTAACTAGAATTTGTGCTGTTGGGAAATCAAATAATCGGTCCCACGTTGCCATCATTTCCATTTGACCTGCAGCAGCCATTGCTTTTTTCACAGCAATAGAAGGCTTGTAACCGGCTTCTTGTTCGTTAAATAGATGCGAACCAGCTGCCACTGAGCCAGAAGACACCAGTACGACTTCAATACCCATTGCCTTGCACCGTACAATAAATTGCGCAATACCGAGTAAATAGTGACTACTACAGCCATTTTGCTTAGGCGCAATGAGTGCGCTGCCCACTTTAATGACAATTCTTTTCCAACTAATTGAACTCATGTGTCTCTCCAAAATTTTTCGCTTTGATTAGTAACTCGATATTCAACAGGTGTGTCTCTTTTTTCATAAGTATGATTTTGAATTGAACTTAATTAATTAGATGTCTAACTATATTATTGACGATTTTGCCCCTTGAGTGCAAGGTAAAGTTGTTTTTATTGGTTTAGGTGATTTTATTTTGAGTAGTGCTCTACTTAATTGTTGCTATGGTGTTGGCTAACCAAACAGATCCAACTGATTGTTCGTGATTTTAGCAAAGCTGGTGGATACGAACGGTAATATGGCATCGGCTATTGCCGCTAACTGTCGGTCAATATAAAACTGATAATCGATAGGTGAGGTGACGTACTCAATCGCTTGTGGTCCATTTATCGTAATCACGTATTCGATCCAGGCTCGTTTTTGATACCTAAGTGGTCGGTTTAGTATTTTATTTTGTTCATCAGCTAAACGAGCAGCTTTAACATGAGGGGGAACGTTTTTTACGTAGTCCTCTAAATTACGGCGAATACGTTTGCGATACACTAATTGGCTATCTAATTTTCCTGCTAGTGTGTCTTCCATGGTTTTACGTACATACTCTGCTACGGGTTGATTATTAAATACTTTATAATATAAGGTGCGTTGAAACTCTTTAGCTAGTTCTGTCCAGTCAGTTCTAACGCTCTCCAAACCTTTAAAAATAAGTTTTTGTTCGCCATGTTTGTTAATGGTGCCGGCATAGCGTTTCTTTGTACCAATATCTAAACCTCGAATTGTCGGCATAAAAAATTTCACAAAGTGTGTTTCAAACTCAATCTCTAACTGGCTATCAACTGCATACCGTTCTTTGATATTGGTTTGCCATTTATGATTAATATATTGTTGTAATTCCATCCCCAAATGTGCACATTCATCCGCATTAACCGTATCTCCCACATGCACAAATATCGAATCGGTATCGCCATAAATGACCGTGTATCCTTTGTCTTCGATCCACGCTTTAGTTGTAATTAATAGCTCATGACTGCGTTTAGTGATGGATCCCGACAAACGAGGATCGAAGAATCGACAACCCGTTGAACCTAAAACGCCATAAAAAGAATTCATAATGATTTTGATTGCTTGCGACAATGCCGCATTTTTCTCTTTTTTTGCTTTGTCTCGTTCTTGCCATAAGCTGTCAATTATCTTGGGTAGAAAATGTTTATCTCTGGAAAAATACGCACCATCAAAGCCCTCAATCGCCGTAGTCGGGGACTGTAATCCTTCGATTAAACCCATTGGATCAACATTAAATGTTTTGATAATGCTTGGATACAAGCTCTTAAAGTCGAGTACTAAGACGTTATCATATAAACCTGGAATTGAGTCCATCACAAAACCGCCCGGTGAGACTAATTCTGATGTTCCGTCACCCATGTTGGGTGCTACATAGCCTGCTCGGTGAAGTTTCGGTAAATATAAATTAGTAAATGCTGCAACAGAGCCGCCTATTCGGTCTAACTCCAAACCGGTTAATTGTGCTCTTAACATGGCAAATTCGAGTAAGTGAGTCTTCTCAAAAATGCGCCAAACTAATCGACAATCTTCAAGATTATACGCAGCTAAAGCGGGTTTATTATGGATGAAGTTATGGGTGATTTCGGATAAACGACTTTCTACATTTTTAACTTTTTTGCCGACTCCTAATAATTCTCTCGATACATTTTCCAATGAAAAATTAGGAAAGCTATAGGTAGCCGTTTTGAGTAAGTCGATACCATCGAGAACAACTCTGCCTGCGATCGAGATATATTTTTGATCGCTCATCCGATTCTGTCGCCAATATGGGTTGCGACCATCTCGACCGATAGCAAGATCAATATGCAGCAAATCACAACGTTTTTGCAGTAAATCAAAATCGAAATTTATAACATTCCAACCGATAATTACGTCAGCGTCGTATGCATTGAACCACTTGATAAACTCAAGAAGTAACGTTTTTTCATCAGCAACCCAACGAATATAATTGAGTCCGTTATTATCGTGTTTACTTTTACTAGTAGGTTCACCGATCATCAATACGAGTTGCTCTGCATCGCTGTATGCACCGATAGAATACAATGCTCCAGGCATGTCGCCATCCACAGCACATTCAATGTCGATAGAAATCATCGATAATTGAATCGCACAATCAGTCGGCTTACATTTAGCGTTTTTGAGTGTTCGATAATTGTGCTGAAAATGTTCCTTACCAATAAACCCTATTTTTGCAGTAATAAAGCGTTCCATTAAATAGCGATCATCGGGGCGAAAATCATCTTCATAGATTTTGATGTCACGAGATATCAAAAACTTGCGAGCGGCATAAAAATCTTTCATAAAGTTAAAGTAGATAACGGATACGGGGTGTTGGCCAAACGTCTTAAGCGGTAATGAGCACGTTGAAGCAAAACGCAGCTGGTGATCTTTTAGCAAATTAAGCGCTAATTCAATTTGGTGCGATGCAACAAAAAATAACGCTTGTTCATTTTCAACCGTTAGTTTTGTAGGGCCATTATGTGTTTTTAACCATAGCGTAATGACGATGCCCGATGCGGTATCTTGGGCGTGGCGGGTCAATAAAAAACCTGTTTGCATCGCTGTTGGCATGGCACCCTGCATGTTAATCGTAACTTCAATAGTAAGCTTATGAATATCATGGATATTGTAATCTATCTCAGGTGACTAGTATAAGTTTATTGGTGTTTAATTATTGCAATCAATGATGAGATTAGATGAGTGTATTTTACTCATGGAAAGACTTGAACCAGTGCTCGCCTTGTAAGGACGATGCTCTCTCAACTGAGCTAAGCGACCGTGTATTTTTAAAACTTGCTGCTGCTGAGCAAGTGGGGCGTATTACAGGGAAGTTAGCATGAGAGTCAACCCATCAACTAAAAAATATTAATAACGGGTGACTTTACCGGTTCCAATTGCGCCGACAGTAGCAAATAGCTGACTTAATATCCAAATCACGTTTTTGGTAATGAACAAGTATTTATGCCCAACAGCGAGTAAAGCGGACATAGACCAAACGCGCCAGTAATAATTGGTACAACACCTATATAAGCCCATGCACCTAACGTGTTGGTTGCAGCAAGCGCAACCAATGTTAACCCTGCTACAACGCGAACTGTTCTATCTAACGTACCTTCATTTTTTTTCATCTAACACCTCGACACCATGATATTTATCAATACTATAACTCGGATTTTAGAGACTACATATTGTGGATATCCCTTATTATCTGCGGCAATTACGTGATAGCTATGGTTTATCTACTTAATTCCGCTCCATGTCGCTATTGACAATATCATCGTATTCTTGTTGAGATATATAAATAGGTATATACAAGCCGTTAGCTGCTTTGATTTGTTTATCAAATGAACGTAAGTGGTTCCGTGAACCCTTTAATAAATTTTCATAAACTAAAATCATATCTGGATTATCGATAATAATTGCAATTTGATTGTGTAAGTCATTAATGTCTAATTCTTCGATTTGTGCGCCAACATATAAAGCATCGAGTAATGAATTGGCGCCCGCTGCAACTAATGCATCATAAATAATTTGTAAATCGTTGTTCACAAATGTACCTGCTATATCTGTTTGCATAGGATCTAGCAGATCATAACGAGTTATTAATAAGCCAACTGCATCAGTATGAGTTTGTTCACTTGCTGCGATATTAGAAAAAATATTCATACCATGACTCTCGTATAAGGATAAATATACATCTCGGGCAAGTTTTTCTTCTTCACGCATAAACAATAAACTATTTTCTTCCTCAGCAGTAAGCACTCCTGCAGCAATACCATATAAATTAAAATTTAGTGAGTTGCTATTGATCGTTGTTGAGCCGGCTGAATCAACTTCAACAATAGGAATTAACTCGTCAGAACCACCACAAGCAGTTATGACTAATAAGCTCATTAAGAAAACCCAGCAATATATAATTCGTTGCATAATGTAAACCTCTATTTAACTGTTAAAATGGACAGAACATCAAAAATAAATCTCTAACTAGTCTAAATCCTGATGGTCTTATAGTTAATTTGCAAAGATTGTGCCATGAGAGGGGAGAATGTAAGGGTGTGATTAAGAACTTGATTTTAAAGGTTTTAACTGGGCTAGGTTTAGGTTGTAACGCGCTTCAAGTAGGCGATGCGAAATCATCGCTGCCAAATGTGTCTTTAATGTTGTCAATAATGTCAATTGAATGCATGCGTTTTTTTAGCGTACTTTTTTAGCGCACTTTACGTGCCAGAAAAATAGTATGCTTGCTGCCTTTCCCTTTGCGCGATCTTGCTATTTGCGTACGTACCTCATAACCGGCTTTTTTCAGGCGGACAGTAAACAAATAATCCGGCCCTGCAGACCAAATCGCTAACATGCCATTGGGACGCAGTACTTGATAAATATCTTTTAATCCAGCTTCTGAATAGATCCAGTTATTATCCGAATGCGTCAACCCTTCAGGTCCATTATCGACATCTAATAAGATGGCATCATAGGTAGGTGTTTGCATGTTTAAAAGATATTTTACATCCCCAATTTTTACTTGAGTACGTGGATCTTGAAGTGGATCATTCGCACATTTTCCCAAAGGACCTTGATTCCAGATATGTACTTCAGGAATAAGCTCTGCAACGGTGACTGTTGAGCTTGGCGTCACCGCTTTAAGTGCCGCTGCTAGCGTGTAACCCATGCCTAAACCGCCGACTAAAACGTGTGCATTGGGTGTGGATTTAATATACGCACAACCGAGTTGAGCAAGCTCTTGCTCAGAATTGTACACTCGACTATTCATCAGTTCTCCGCGAATACCGGATAAACGAATAGAAAACTCATCGCCGCGTTGGGAGAAGGTTAATTCACCGCCATTATTTGGTATTTGAGCAGTGCCGAGTTTGACCCATGGTGTCATAGTAGTAGTACATCCTAAATTGTGTGTTTAATCATCGTTAAATCGTTATAAAAGCGTGATAATAAATCAATACCTGTGTAGATTACCATTATAACTCATGGCGCGACAAATTTAGTCTAGCCTTATTGGATAATTAGTATGAATGTAGATAAAGCAACAAAACGTATTGCCAAACGGGTCAACAAAGGGTTTCAAGGATATCCGATGATCACCTTAACGTATATGGCCGGAACGGGAACAACGATTTCAGACGTGGAAATGAGTTTTGTTATCGAAGAAAATGCGTCAGCTCAATACGAAAAATTCTCATGTAATGGTGACGCTCGCCAAGATGAAACATTACAAACGACGTTACTAAAAGTCATTGAACGTACAGGTGCCAAGACCGTCGTCGAGCATAATGGGATGTAAGCTTTATCCTATAGAGCTGTCAATATAGTCGATATCAAATTTTATTTTTTTAAAGTGAATTTATACCTATGTATCTGCTAAGAGATTGTAATATTTTACAAAAAAGATAAGATTAACATGTTGTTAACTTTTCGTGTTGTATCGACTTATGCCTAAATATTTTGCTCTTGTATTTTGTGTTACTTTAATTTCCGCATGCGGAGGTGGCGCTGACTCAGGGATCGGTTCAGGCAGTCCATTGTCACCGTCTTCTACGACTTCACCCACAACACCTTCAACGTCAACACCTTCAACGTCAACACCTTTAACGCCAACATCGGCGACGAATACCTCTGAGCCAACTAGTCTCACTGATGCTGCACGTTTCTTAACCCAAGCGACGTTTGGGCCAACGCTGCAAGAAATAGAAGCGGTTGCTCAAAGTGGACTGCCAGCCTGGATTGATGCACAAATGCAGGTTCAGCAAAGTGCTCATCGAGCCAAGACGTTAGCTATTTATAACGCTGACATCAACGCGCAAGAACAAGGTGCCGAATGGCCATGGAATGGGCATCGCTATGGCGCGTGGATGGACATTGCACTGCATGGTGAAGATCAATTGCGTCAACGTGTTGCCTTTGCTTTGAGCCAGTTATTTGTGGTATCAGATAAAAGTCAGTTAGATAGCGAGCACCTTGGTATCGCGACCTATTATGATGGACTAGCCGAACATGCGTTTGGAAATTATCGTGATCTGCTTGAATTTGTTACCCTGTCCCCAGTCATGGGCGTGTATTTGAATATGTTAGGGAATGAAAAGCCTAACGCGGCGAATAATATTCGTCCTGATGAAAATTTTGCCCGTGAAGTGATGCAATTATTCACCATTGGATTAGATGAGCTTAATCTTGACGGCACACTTAAAAGCAATAATGGTGAACCCATTCCGACTTATGACATAGACACAGTAAAAGCTTATGCACATGTATTTACTGGCTGGAATTTTTATGGCACCACGGCGGCGAATTGGTATGACTGGTGGGGAAATCGTAATTTTAGAAATCAAATGATTTTGGTACCTCAATATCATGCTATTGAAGAACGTAAAATGTTATTAAATGATGTGGTTGTAGAGCCAGGGACCGACGGTGAAACAGCAATGCAGTTGGCTATAAATAGTTTATTTCAACATCAAAATGTTGCACCGTTTGTATCTAAACATTTAATTCAACGTTTGGTGACATCCAATCCAACGACTCAGTATGTGGGACGTGTTGCTGCCGTGTTTGAAAATAATGGCAATGATGAGCGTGGCGATTTAGGTGCAGTGGTCAAAGCAATACTTCTCGATGAGGAAGCTCGCACAGAGCCAAGTCAGCAAGCTAATCATTTTGGCAAAGTCAAAGAACCATTGATCCGTGGCATGCAATACATGCGTGCATTTGGGGTGTATATGCCTGACATCATGCAGCCACAATGGACGGATTATCAACATAATCAAGCTCCACTTGCCTCTCCCTCAGTCTTTAATTTTTATTCTCCAGATTTTTCACCCGTTGGTGCACTCAATGATGCTGGTTTAGTTGCGCCTGAAATGCAAATTATCAATGATACCTATATGGTCCGTAATTCTAATCATGCTGCGTGGATGTCAATATGGGCGCCGACGATTGTAGAAGTGGATAATGGACATGATAGACGTCTAACGCTTAATTATGAACAATTCGAAACGATTTTAGATCAAGATGTTGATGTGTTTATTGATTGGCTTGATATTGTGCTAATGTCCGGTTCAATGAACGCGACCATGCGCCAAACCTTACGTGACTATGATACGCAACTACAACAATGGACACAGCCTAAAGAGCGAGTTAGAGAGTTAACCTTTATGGTGACAGGTTCACCTCAATTTGCTGTGCAGCGCTAGGAGCCGATAATGAATAAACGTCAATTTTTAAAAGCATCCTTGGCTTCTATCGGGGCCCTGACCACATCTTCAGGTCTTGCAGGTCAACTCCAAATTGTTAATTCAATGGCTGAGGTTAATTCTGCCCAGCGTTTTGGTGATCACAAAGCGATGGTGTGTATTTTTCTGTATGGTGGTCACGATAGCTTTAATTTGGTTGTGCCAAGTACGGGTAACGATTATCAAGATTACGCGCGGACAAGACAATCCTTAGCCTATCAGCAAGAGGACCTGGTTGGGCTTAATCAAACAGACACAATGGATTTAGGTGTCCATCGTAATGCCAGTGCGTTACAACAATTATTTAATAGCGGACGAGCCTCTATCGTCAGCAATATGGGTCCGATGTTAGCACCCGCCACAAAGTCAGAATTATTGAGTAACAGTCAATTAAAACCCCCTCAGTTATTTTCTCATAATGATCAACAATCGTTATGGCAAAGCGGGTTAATGGACACCAATAATACCTCAGGGTGGGGTGGTCGAATGGCCGATTTGTTAATGGATGCTAATCAACGCTTACCATTGAGTTTTAGTTTAGGTGGCACCAATCAGTTTCAAAGTGGGCGTATTGCACAACATTATTCGATGAATAGTGAAGGTGTAGAGCAGTTTGGTGGTTTAAACCCGACATACGATTGGAATAATGCACGTATTGAGCATCATCTTCGAATGGTAAACTCAGCGGATGATACATTTAGCCGAGCTTATGCTAATAAGATTTTGGATGTACGTGAAAATAACGCTAATCTTAGTGCAGCGCTAGCACCCATTGATGCAACAAGCGTTGATTATGGAACTAATGAAGACTTAGCCAAACAGTTACAAGCGATTGCAAAATTGATCGCTGCGCAATCGACGTTAGGACAATCTCGTCAGATATTTTTTGCGTCATTAGGTGGATTTGATACCCATGATAATCAAGCGTATTTACTCCCACGGTTACAACAAACATTGAGCTTAGCATTGGCTGGATTTGATGCTGATCTGCAAGCTAGAGGACTCAGTGAACAGGTTGTGACGTTTACCCAATCAGAGTTTGGACGCACGTTAACCTCTAATGGTGATGGTACCGACCATGGTTGGGCAGGTAACCAAATCATTATGGGGGAGCCGGTGCGTGGTGGTCGTATTTTTGGTCACATGCCTGCGCAAGTGATTAATAGTAATGATGATTTGGGTGATGGACGTATCATTCCAACAACATCTATTGATCAGTTTGGCGCTGAGATTGCTCAATGGTTTGGATTAGGGCAAAGTGAAATAAATGATGTGTTTCCCAATTTACACCGTTTTGATCCCACTGGACTGAATATGTTTTCTTAATGTGTTGGTTTTAATTTAAATTAGGTTGGCCTATTTGCATATCATCGTCGCTAGTGGTTGTGCATCAATACACGGGGTTTTCTGGACGAACTTAAATAAATAGCCTCTTAACCTGTTGTAGCTATTATATCGAATTGTATGTAACACCAATGATTTCATACTTTACCAGCACCTCGACTAGCTCTATTGTTGATGTTCTTTTTCGCAATAATGCTTTTAACGTGCTTAACGTGCTTACGATTTGTTTTAAATGATGGGGTCATTCTTTCTTGCTCTATTTTACTGACAATCTCCATCACTTGCGCTCCTGTTAATACCGGCGTGTTTTTTGATTTGATATATCTTACATAACCTCCACCGTAGGTAACATTTTCTGGCATGTCTGTTTTGAACGTGCTATCGCCAACAAAAACGACTACAGAATGAACTTGTTCGGCATTCAGTCCCAACAAAGTTTCTAGTGTTTTTACGTGCTTATAATTCTGATGTAATGGATTTTGGAATTTGCTGGAATGCTTAAAAATTTTCTGTGTCCAGATCTTTTGATTGGGCCGACCGAATATCCAACCTTTCATATTTTTGGTTTCCACCACAAATACGCCAAATTCTGACACAATGATATGATCAATCTGTGTAGTGCCATCGATTGTTTCGAGGGTGACATTTTTCAGCAAATGATACTTTTTTTTATCTAGTAATAATTTTACTGACAAATTGACCGCGCATTCCCCAACAAACCCCTTAAACCATCGGGACTTGAGAATAGTTCCAAGAATTGCTATTGGCAACAGATACCATAGTGTAATGACAACTTGATTGATGATGGGTGAAAAATCCATTTTACGACCTCATTTGTTAACATAATGTTAAGTTTGCGTTTGTTGTTCCCGCCGCTCGGCAAATTGCCTCTGAAAGTATGATACATTATTATCAAATATCAAATTTGTCATACGTGTTGATGTAAAAAAGCCGGCGAGATATCACCAACAACTCACAACACTATCTTTTTTGACATCGAAATATCCCTGTACTTTCTATTAAATATTTGTAGGTTTATGAACATTACTTATGCTGATTTAGCCCTTTATTTATAGGTGATAGGTGATAGGGGAGATTGAGGTTGCGAATTTAGCGCACATTAGGCACAGATTTGGCACAGTTTTTGGTAATGCTACAAGCGAGTGTCAAAAAAAATACCGCTAATTTTTACGTTTAGAATTTGTTGAAGTCGAACGGTTGGAGGTAATAAGTTGATGATGGTCGCTACTGTGGCTCGGTCGGAAAGACTTGAACCAGTGTGTTCGTTATTAATAGTGGATAATGTGTGAAGAAATGGTGGTCGCTACTGTGGCTCGGTCGG
>OJAZ01000661.1_pt1 | contig 13575 bp, 13 predicted proteins | sample 1589851 | NCBI WGS metagenome assembly OJAZ01 (sample SAMN05416792, study PRJEB24817) | seawater metagenome | isolation source: Sea water | place: Canada:Atlantic | collected 2013-07 | reverse complement strand
GTAAGGAGTCGTCGGCAGCGTCAGATGTGTATAAGAGACAGCAACAAGACCTGCTAACGACCATAGCAAGCTTCGACGAAGATGAAATTGAGTATTTTGGTGGGCTGGAAAAATGTAGGCAAATTAAAGCCTTCATTGAAAGCCTTTAAGGGCGGTCTTGGGTTAGGAGGCTTTCTCTGCACCTCGTTCTGTCGCCTGCTCTGTGATCTGTTCAGGCATATGTTCAGACAACTGCTCCGACACCTGGGCAACCCGACCAAGGCTCCCCAGCAAAAACACGCCGCTCACAGCACAATAGCCCTGCAACAACAGCGATAACTCATACGACTGAACTGTCCAGGCAACAGCAGGCCAAGCACTAGGTAGCGTTAAGGAAAACACCCCAATCGTCACTAATCGGGCCGCTTCAATGGCGCGAAAAGGCCCTCGAGCTTCCAACCACACCCCTTGCACACAGACAGAGGCCACCAACAACAAAAACGCGGTTAAGACAAAGCTGGTGGGCAAATCGTTCTGCAACTCTTGCAGCGCCATAGCTGCAATAGTGACCATCACGAACTGAGCAAACACATAAAGTTTGCAATAGGCAGATGCGATGGGGTCGAACTTTTCGTCCTGCCAACTACCCTCATAGGTTTGGTTAATATCCGCTGGCAGCCACGCTGGGCCTTTAAACCAAACCAACAATTTGTCCTGCCAACGGCGAGTTTGCAGCGACAGCTTTAACGTATCCCACCAAACAATGGCATTGGCCCAAACGGGGTTCCAACTCTTAAGGCCGTGGGTAATACCAAAACGACAGGGTTCCTCTACTCTTTCAACGGCAAAGGTGCCAAACAATCGGTCCCAGATCACAAAAACACCGCCATAATTTTTGTCGATATAGCCCGGATTTTTGGCGTGATGCACCCGGTGGTTAGACGGTGTCACCAAAATATAATCAAGCACCCCAAGGAAGCGCACATGTTCTGTATGCACCCAAAATTGATAAACCAAATTCAGACTGCCTACCGTGACCATAACCTCAACCGGCGTACCTGCTAAATACATGGGGATGTAAAAGACAAAGCCAATATAGTCGGTACCCGTTTGGCGGAGAGCGGTGCTCAAGTTGTATTCTTCGCTTTGATGATGAGCCGAGTGAGAGGCCCACATGATGCGCCACTGATGCCCAAAGCGATGCTTCCAGTAATAGCAGCAATCGTAGGCGACGAAAGCGAGCACCCAATGCACCCAGCTATCCGCAGACCACTGCTGAACACCAAACAGAGCAACAAGTTGAGTAAACACAACCGCTGAGAAGCCCAATCGCAGCACACCGACAAGGCCACTGAGCATGCCCATTTGTAGGCTATTTACGGTGTCGTTTAGGCGATAAGTTTGATTTTTACGCAGGTATCCGTAGCTAGACTCAAGCATGATGGCGAGGAGAAAGTACGGAATTGCGAGTTGTACATAATTCATGGCGCCGATACTACAACCCTTTCCAGCGCAGATTCTAGTAGACAAAAATAGATAAATTGATCCTGCTAGAGCAACGAGGCGAGGTCTAAGCCGTGTCCAAATAACTTTGCAACTTTAGCCGCCCACTAGATTTAGCGCGGCGACTTTGGCGCTCTGTGGCGCTCAGTGACGAGCGCCCGCCACCGCCAAATACCTCTAACGTTCAGCTTTCAACGTGGTGATAAATGCTTCTGACTCTTGAATAGAGCGCTGCATATTCTTCACTAAGGTAGATACATCCCGATTGATGTTGCCTAACTCACCTTTAAGAGCGTCTATTGCCCGTGCGTTGAGGTTATGTTTTAGGAACAATACGTTGTCGCGCATGGTGGCGAGCACAGGTTGCATGCTGTCTTCCACGCGCTGCATTGAAGCCAACAAGCGTCGATACTTTTTCTGTGTGGCCGTATATTGTCGTTCACTTGCACGACGCAAAGACGGACTGGTGTAGAGGTCTAACTCTTCAGACCATTCTTCGAACAAGGCATCTGCCACGTTTTCAACCGAGGCTATGTGCGCACTGATGGCCTTGGCAGCGTCTTCGCTGTCTTCATATTCGTCATTAAAAAGGTTGTAGGCTTTCTCTAAGCCCCCACCGTCAAAATCGATAGTGGCTTTAAATTGCTCCAGCGCGCTCTCGAACTGTGCTTGGCCTTCTTTCTGCACTTCCAGACTTTCTTCAATGCGATCAACAAAAATATCGCGCTTGTGCACGCCAATGCTCTCTAGAGCATCGTAATAAGTAGATGAGCAACCGAGTAACGCCAGCTGCAGACTGCCGAGGAGAAAAAATCGACTCAACATAGCCGTCTTAGTCATTGCTGAAGGGAGCGAGCGTTGATTATTGCAGGCACTAAGCATAAGCCAAATTCTCCGTAGTTAAATTTCGGCTCACTTGTCTGCCAGACTGTCTTTGATTTTTTGATCCGTTTTGTATTGGCTTAAGGCATAGACCGACCAAATACATGCAGGAATCCAACCTACAAGAGTGAGCTGTAGAATCAGGCAAATAATGCCAGCAAAGGGCCTACCAATAGTAAAAAACTGTAGCCAAGGTAAGAAGATAGCCAATATAAGACGCATAGATTTATCCTTATTCCATCGCAATTGATATGCTGCAAACTGAGTTGTTGCTGCTGCAACGCTTGTAGCCGAATCAAGATTAAAATAAACAGAATGCAAAGTACCAAGTTGCCACGCTTCTCGGGCATTTAGACTCCCAAAGGCTGTAAACAGAGGCTGAACGGCTATAACGCAGAGTATAATTTCCTCCCGGCGAGTTGTTGCTCAGAGGAGTAAGCCAAAGACCCGCGTAGAAGGCTTAGGCACGCGCAACGACACTAGGCTTGCCTATAAACCAACATTAGTTCGCGTAAAACATAACGCCATGTCTCTGGAGACTAAGCAAAAAAAGCGGGATACTGAGGCAATAGAAAATTAGGGGGAAAGTGATGCCAAGACTAAGACAAATACCTAGAACGGAAGCCGACGCCAGCGTGCTGCCTTTTTACGACGCGCTATTTGGCAAGGACCGTGAGCCAACCACGCACCCGGGCACCGCCACCGGTACGCCGGGTAACTGGTGGACCGTGTTTGCTCATGTGCCAGATGCCTTACATCACATGGTGAGTGGGTTTGAGTTCTACCGCAGCCGCAACCGCAAAATTTCGCCAAAGCTTAGAGAGCTGGGCCAAGCCCGAGCCGGCTTTGCGCGTGGCAGCCAATTTGTCTTTTCCCAGCATTGCAAAGCGCTACGCGGCGCAGGGTTTTCTGAAGCGCAAATTCAGGCGATTCCACATTGGGCGGCTACTGATTTGTTCGACGAGCTAGAACGCGCAGTGTTGGCCTACACCGACGACCTTGTACTGCAAGGCGGCCGCGTTGCTGATGGCACTTTTGCTGTGCTCCAAGCGCACCTCAACGAAGTGCAGATCATCGAACTGACATACATTGTTTGTACTTATGAAATGCATGCCACCATGACTAGGGCGCTGCGTTTGGAATGGGACGATGTAGACGAGCGCATTACTGAGGTGGCGGTACCTGAAGGTGAAAAGCGCGACATCGACTTCTTTAAAAACTTGGACAAATAAGCCTTTTAAGGATTGGCAAATATCAGGGGCAATCTCAATGACAGTTGCAGACGGCTACTATGCAGTAATCTTTACCTCAACCTCATCTGGTGACGACCCCGCCTACGACGCCATGGCTAAATCTATGGACAAATTAGCCCAGCAACAGCCGGGGTTTTTGCATATGGAAACTGCTAAATCTGAGCTGGGCATCACTGTGAGCTATTGGCAATCATTGCAGGCTATTGAGGCTTGGAAGCAAGCATCAGAGCATGTGGTGGCGCAAAAATTAGGGCAAGAGAAGTGGTACAGCTCATACACTGTGCGCATCTGCAAAGTGGAACGACAGTACAGCTTTGAGGCCGGCGCTTAGACAGTTATCAAGGCCGCCATTTAGGCAGAAAGCCTAAAGATTGAGGGCGCGCCATGCAGTTTCGCAAAGCGCCTTAACACGGACAATAATTCTTCAAAAAACGAGCAAAACGTTTATAGAGCTACCCCTCTATAATTAACTTCTGCCCTGCTTGTTCAGACCTGTTTATTCAAACCTACTTCTTACTCAGCCGCCCATGTCTTGAGCAACGCATCATAAGAAATGGTTTGGCCCTGAGGCTTCTCGTCAGCCAACTGCGCCTTAGGTGAGCCAGGCTGAGACAACCAATACTCCGCCTCTCTTTCTTCATTCAACTTGGGACCACAATCACCCTGAATGCCGTGTTTTTCTAGGCGCTCTAGCACTCGGTCTTGCTGGCTGGCCAAACTGTCCATGGCGTCCTGCGCACTGACTTGACCACTCACAGCATTGGCAACGTTTGCCCACCACAGCTGCGCAAGCTTTGGATAATCAGGCACATTGGTCCCTGTTGGGGTCCAAGCCGTGCGCGCTGAACTGCGGTAGAACTCCACCAATCCACCTAGCTTAGGCGCCAAATCGGTCATGGCTTGAGAGCGAATATCCGAGTCACGAATGGGCGTAAGACCTACCACAGTTTTCTTCAGTGATACGGTTTTTGAGGTCACAAACTGCGCATAAAGCCATGCCGCTTTACGTCGATCTAACGGTGTAGATTTTAACAAGGTCCACGCACCAGTGTCCTGGTAACCCAGCTTCATGCCCTCTTCCCAATAAGGTCCATGGGGGGAAGGCGCCATACGCCACTTAGGTGTACCGTCTTCATTGACTACCGCTAGACCGTCCTTGATCATGTCCGCAGTAAATGTGGTGTACCAAAATATTTGTTGTGCAATGTGGCCTTGGGCTGGCACAGGACCAGACTCAGAGAATGTCATGCCTGGTGCTTCGCTGGGTGCGTAGGCCTTTAACCAATCAATATACTTTTGCAGCGCGTACACCGCTGCTGGGCCGTTAGCTGCGCCGCCGCGAGTCACAGACGATCCTACTGGACGACAATTTTCTACTCGAATACCCCACTCATCTACCGGCAGGCCATTAGGAATACCTACATCACCTGCACCGGCCATGGACAACCATGCATCGGTAAAACGCCAGCCTAGGGACGGATCTTTTTTACCGTAGTCCATATGCCCATAAACTTTCTTGCCGTCTATTTCACCCACATGGGTGGAGAAGAATTCAGCGATGTCTTCGTAAGCTGACCAGTTAATCGGTACACCTAAATCGTAACCATATAGCTCTGCAAACTTTGCCTGAAGTTCCTCGTTGGAAAACCAGTCATAGCGAAACCAGTAAAGATTAGCGAACTGTTGATCTGGTAACTGATAAATTTTACCGTCTGAACCCGTGGTAAAACTGATGCCGATGAAGTCGTCTAGATCCAACGTGGGTGAGGTTACATCTGCGCCCTCACCGGCCATGAAATCACTCAGCGCCACTACATAACCGTAACGTGAATGTGTGCCAATCAGGTCGGAGTCATTGATGTACGCATCGTAGACGTTCTCACCAGACTGCATTTGCGTTTGTAGTTTCTCAATCACATCACCCTCTTGAATGAGGTCGTGGTTAACTCGAATACCGGTGATTTCAAAAAAGGCTTGGGTCAGCGTTGCGCTTTCATACTCGTGAGTTGTCAGGGTTTCAGAGACCACATTAATGGACATACCTCGGAACGGCTGCGCCGCTTGGGTAAACCATGCCATCTCACTTTGAGCCTGAGCCGGACTTAGAGTTGAAGGCTGAAACTCATCTTTCACCCACTTGTTGGCATTAGTGGCAAAATCCATTGCTTGAATCTCAGCGCTGACGGCCTTGTCCTCTTCGCCGCCACAACTGGCGAGCAGGCTGAGTACAATACTCAAACCCATCAATCCTATAAGTTTTTGCATTCCCATCTCCTCTTTCCTCTCTAAATCGGGCAGTGTTTGTTCGGCAGTATAATGATTTAGCCGATGAATATTGTGTATATAAAGACTGTGTAAAAAAACCTTCGCAAAGAGCCATTAGCCCTTTGTCATAACCAAGCCTGCCCAACCTAGAGCAATGAATGAGGCGAGCAAAACATCGACAGGCACCAAGGCAAGCCAAAACAAATGAATAAATGCTGCGCTCAACAGACAGATAAAAAATCGGTCGCCGCGAGTGGTGGCTAAAGGTAAAAAGCCTTTCTCAAGAGCGGTGGGCCATTTTAATTCGGCCAGCGTCAACAGCACTAAAGACAGGCCAATGCCAATGAAAAAGATCATTGTGGGTGTTGTCCACGCCATCCAACTCATTATACCCGCCCCAGGGCGAAGCCCTTGACCAGGTGTTTACGCACAAACCACACCACAATAATGCCAGGTACCACGGTTAATGCCCCCGCCGCAGCCAACACGCCCCAGTCCAGCCCCGAGGCGCTGACGGTGCGGGTCATGACCACAACAATGGGTTTGGTAGTACTGCCGGTTAAGGTACGCGCCAACAGCAGCTCAACCCAGCTGAACATAAAGCAGAAGAACAAGGTCACGCCAATTGCGCCCCTATTGATGGGGATGAAAATGCGGAAGAAGAAATAGGCAAAACTATGCCCATCAATCTTGGCCATTTCATCTACCTCTGAGGGCACACCTGACATAAAACCTTCCAAAATCCATACCGACAGCGGCACCGTAAACAGACAGTGGGCCAGCGCCACAGCAAGGGGTGTATCAAACAAACCGATAGAGGAATAAAGCTGAAAGAACGGCAGCAAAAATACCGCTGGCGGCGCCATGCGATTGGTCAGCAGCCAAAAGAACAGTTGTCGATCACCAAGAAAGCGATAGCGAGAGAACACGTACGCCGCTGGCAGCGCAACGCATATTGAGATGAGGGTGTTCAACACCACATAGCTCAACGAGTTACCGAAGGCCTGATACCAAACCGGGTTAGTCACTATTTCCGCAAAGTTGGCTAAGGTTGGGTTGCTGGGAATTACCTCAAACTTGCCTGTGATGTCACTGTTGGTGCGCAACGCCATTGTCATCAGCCAATACAAAGGCAGCAGCAGATAAATACAGTAAAAGACCAAAACCCACCGGCTAACACTAGTCATGATGGCGTGTCTCATTGTCGTCTGCTCTATCTTCTACCACATCCTCTACTGTCTCGTCTGACATGACGCTGTTATAAAAAATCCAACAGAACAGCAAAATGAATAAGAAATAGATCACCGAGAAAGCCGCTGCGGGACCAAGGTCAAATTGCCCTACCGCCATGGTCGCCAAATACTGACTTAAAAAAGTTGTGGCATTACCGGGACCGCCACCCGTGAGCACGAAAGGTTCGGTGTAAATCATAAAGCTGTCCATCAGACGCAGTAACACAGCAATCACCAATACGCCGCCTAAGCGCGGCATTTCAACATAACGAAATACCTGCCATTTGCTGGCGCCGTCTAACTCAGCCGCTTGGTAGTAGGCCGGTGGTACTGAGGTCAAACCCGCAAAGGACAGCAACGCGACCAATGATGTCCAATGCCACACATCCATTGCGATCAAAGTGAGCCACGCATGGGTGGGGTTAGATGTGTAGTTAAACGCCAACCCTAATTCGTTCAACCCCACGCCTAACAAACCAATATCTGAGCGCGCATAAATCTGCCAAATAGTCCCCACCACGTTCCATGGAATAAGCAGCGGTACCGCAAGCAAGATCAGTAATACAGAAGTCCAGGCCCCGCTCTTTGGCAACCCTCTCGCCACCAATATGCCCAAGGGTATTTCAATGGCCAACACGCTTAAGCTAAAAAGTACCTGACGCCCAAAGGCGTCAATAAAGCGCGGGTCTTGCAGCGTTTCACGATACCAATCTAAACCTACATAAAAACGGCTGTTGAAGTCTAAAATGTCTTGGACAGAATAGTTCACCACGGTCATCAGCGGAATAACCGCGCTGAAGGAGACAATGAGCAGAACCGGCAAAACGCCCAGCCACGCACGATTATTATACGGTTTATTAATCGCCATTATTCATCACCAACAGAGTTTGCGAGCTGGCCAGTGCTGCTCTGAGCATAGTGAGTGGCTATATATTGCTCGTCAGAAAAGCTCACAAATCTGTCCACCGTCACCTTGATGTCATCGCCAACGCCCATGTTAATTGCGCCGCGCACCTTTAACTCACCCGCCTCACTTGCAAGCGTAGTAATGCCCACCGGCAGACCATCTTGAGTACCCAGAATTTGACAATGCGTGACTCTAGCCGGCCAATGCACCGCAGATGATGGGCCATTCATTGAAGGGCTCTCTAACCGAGCCCACTCAGGCCTAAAGCCTATGCGCTGTGCGGATTGATCAACGCCACTCGCTGCATACATTGGGTCAGGGGCAGCGGTATCTATTGCAACAAAATTCATACCGGGGCTGCCTATAAAGAAGCCAACAAATTCGTGAGCAGGATGCTCGTAAACCTCTTGTGGCGACGCGGTCTGCAAAATTTTTCCATCCGCCATAACGGCCACGCGATCAGCAAAGGTCAATGCTTCAGTCTGATCGTGGGTAACATAAATCATGGTCACACCAAGTTCTTCCTGTAACCGTTTAAGGCTCTGACGCAGTTGCCATTTGGTCCGTGGTTCTACTGCGGTTAACGGCTCATCTAATAAAACCACTGAAACATCAGGGCGCATCAACGCGCGACCAATGGCCACTAACTGCTTTTGAAACAGCGACAGGGTTTTTGGTTTACGTTTGAGCAGGTTTTCAATCTCTAACTCGCCAGCAATTTTTGCTACCCGCGACGCAATATCGGCAGCAGAAAATCCGTTAACGGCTTTTCTTGCGCGTAATGGAAACGCCAAATTATCTGCAATAGTTAAAGATTCATAAAGCACGGGAAATTGAAACACCTGGGCAAGATTACGCTCACTCCCGGACTGGCTAGACACATCTACACCATCAAATAATATTCTGCCAGTTGTGGGCACCAATAGTCCTGAGAGCAAATTCAGCAGCGTAGTTTTACCGGCGCCGGATGCCCCTAATAAAGCAAACGCCTCACCGTCTTTAATCTCTACAGACAGTGGTAGCAAAGTCTGCTCTGAAGCACCAGGATAGGCAAAGCCTAGTTGGTCGAGAACAATATTCGCCATGTTACTGCCCACCAAAAGCGAGAATGTCGCGTTTTTGAACGGCCACTAACAGTACTTGTCCTTGGCTAAAATTGAGCATCCCAGGACTGCGCACAACCCATGAAGGTTGATCCACCGTTCCAGGGTCAGGCAATTTATGATCGGACAATTTAGGGTCAGACAATTGATGGTCAGACAACTGATGGTCAGACAACCCACGGTTGGAGGCCTGCACTACACCATGGACAAAAGTTTCATCCCCACTGGTTTCTAGCGCCGAAACTTGCAGGTCAAAGCCAATGCATTCTTCCGCGTTGAACTCGCTTTTATCAACAAAAAACAGATGTTCGGGTCTTACCCCACCCAGCGCAGATACGCCACCGGCTGCTTGGCTTTGCTGGGCAAACGTCTGATCCGTGAGTGTCGACCAAGCAAAAGTATTGATGCCGGGGTCGCTCATTAGATTGGCTGCGGCAAAGGTATTGGGCTTTTGATAAACACACAGCGGCGCGCCAGCCTGCAACTTGTTACCACCCTCTAGCAGCAACAAATCGTCTCCCAGCGTGAAGGCATCCTTGGGGTCTGTGGTGGTATAGATAACCGTGGTATCACTGTCATCTAAAAGACTGCGCAGTTCCAAGGCCAGCGCTTCACGCAACTTGTAATCTAAGTTCACCAACGGCTCATCTAACAGTAAAACTTGGGCTTCTTTAGCTAAGGCGCGGGCAATCGCCAGACGCTGTTGCTGGCCACCGGATAGTTCATTGGGCATGCGCTGAAGTAACTCACCCAGCCCAAGTTTTGCTGCCAGCTCTGCCACTCGACTTTGGATGTACGCTTTGTCTTTACCCGCTGCCACCATAGGCGACGCAATATTTTGCTGCACAGACCAATTGGGATAATTAACAAAGGCTTGAAAGACCACGGCAACCGAGCGCTTTTGCGGGCTGAGCTTATTCAGCGTCTCATCATTTAACGACAGCTCGCCTACAGCTTGGGTAGATAGGCCTGCAATAAGCCGACATAAATTGGTTTTGCCGGCTTGATTACGCCCAAGTACAACGGTCATTCCGCCGGGCAAAAAATCATGGTCAAAGCCACAATTAAGCCCAGGGTTGAGGAGTACATTTTGAATACGCAGCATAGCCTAGCCGAGATGGATAACGGTGCAGATGCTACAGCAAATCACCGCCCAACAGACCCCTATTCGAGATAAAAGTGCGCGGAGAAATCAGTACGGGAGAAAATAATGCGGCAGCAAATAGTTCAGGAGAAAACTGCGCTGGCCTACCCTGGGTAAATCTTGTTGGCCGCGACACGCCAGATGCCCTTGATATGGACGATATAAAACGGCATCGTCACCCCATTGGTTTTAACAACAAAAACTTTAGACTAAATTAGAACAATAAAGAGAGGGAGCACCACCATGTCTACAACCGGACAATGCCTATGCGGCGAGATCAAATATAGTTTAGACAACCCACCTGCAATGACTGGCGTTTGCCACTGTAAGAATTGCCAGCGCCAAGCCGGATCAGCGTTTTCAACATTGGCCGGTGTACCCGTCCCTGAGTTCCACATCAACCACGGGCAACCTAAGCTGTATAAAGACGCAGACACAGACAGTGGCGATGCGGTAGAGCGTTTTTTCTGCGGCGACTGCGGTTCACCTATTTATTCCAAGGTGCCCAGCCAAGCTGAGATGATCTACTTGAAAACGGGTACTTTAGACGACACCTCAGAGTTCGCACCGCAGTTTCACGTGTGGAGTGGCAGTAAGCAAAATTGGGTGGAGTTAGCCGAGGGCGTACCGGCAATGCCGAAAAACCCAGGCTAAGAAGCGATCAGGCCGCCTCTGCTTAAAGAACAAGTAGAGGCGGATGAGATCTGCGAGGTGTTACTTCATTTGGCCTTTGAGCAAGTTCAGCAACTTATCGCCATAAGGTGGCCGTAAACCCAACATTTCTGCCGGATTAAATTTAGCCTGCTGATATACCGCCTTGGTATGACTAAAAGCGCGGAAGCCATCTTCACCGTGATAAGAACCTGTGCCCGACGGACCTACGCCACCAAACGGCAAGTTCTCTTGGGAGATGTGCATCAATACATCATTCAGGGTGACACCCCCTGAGGTGGTTTCTCCTAAAACTTTATCCACTTCTTTTTGGTCATTACCAAAATAGTAAAGACCCAACGGACGGTCATGATCATTAACGTAATCGATTGTTTCGTCCATATGCTCATAAGACTTAACCGGCATCACCGGACCAAAAATTTCTTCCTGCATGACCGCTGAATCTTCCGGCGGGTTAATCAACAGCGTTGGCGCAATCTTGTTAGTCGGTTGCTGACGAAAATCTTCATTAGCCGGGTTAATTTCTACTACATCAACACCTGCTTCCTTGGCCTCTTCAACGTATTTATTAATACGATCAAAATGCCGGTCGTTAACTATTGAGGTGTAATCTGGGTTATCCACCAAGGTTGGGTACATTTTAGCCACAGACTTTTTACTGGACTCAACAAACTCGCCCATGCGCTCTGAGGGTACAAATACATAGTCTGGGGCCAAACAAATTTGCCCGGCGTTGAGCATTTTGCCGGCCATTAACGCATCCGTAGTGGCCGCCATAGGCGCTGTGCGAGAAATCACTACAGGGGACTTGCCCCCTAGCTCTAAGGTGACCGGCACCAAGTTCGCAGCCGCCGCGCGCATAACATGTTTGGCGACGGAAGTAGCACCAGTGAAGAGTAAGTGATCGAAAGCAAGCGATGAGAAGTTAGCGCCGGTTTCAGGACCACCTGTGATGACCGCAATTTCATCTGCATCAAATTCTTTTGCGATAGCCGCAGCCATTGCTTTAGATGTTTCCGGCGTGTATTCGCTAGGCTTGATCATGCAGCGGTTACCCGCAGCTAAAATACCGGCAAGTGGCGTGAAGGTTAAATTCACTGGGAAATTCCAAGGGCTAATAACCCCCACAACGCCCAAAGGCTGATATTCAACCCAAGCCTTAGCACCAAGTAACGCCAATATACCCGGTGTCACTTTGCGCTTTTGTTTTTTCTGCCAGCCAGCGAGGTGCTTTTGCGCATGCCGAATAGGGCCAATGGCTGAGGCGATATCAGTAAATATAGACTGATGTTCACTGCGATGACCGAAGTCTGTAGACATGGCCTCAACCAACTCTTTTTGGTTGCTCTTTAAAACGTTTACCGCACGTTCAAGACGATCAATACGCAGTTTGGTAGACACTACACCGTCGGCCAAATAAGCCTGTTTCTGACGGTCCAAGATAGTCTGCATCTGCTCTGCGGACATATCATCATCCATTGTCCCGGTCTGGGAAATTGATTCACTCATAACACCACTCCTCTCTCATTTAATTTAGTAAGACTGCGTTTTTCCCTAGGATGCGCTAAACAGTCATAAGCCGTCCTTCACCTTCCTAAACACTAGAGCGCAACAAATCTACTGCGCAAGAAACCTTAGCTTATAGCCGGCGCATCCGTTGCAACATACTGGTCCCGCAGAGTTCGCTTCAGTACTTTGCCTGTGGCATTGCGCGGCAAGGCCTGAATAAATTCAACACTTGCAGGCACCTTGAACTTCGCCAATTTACCTAAACAGTGACCAATGACCTCATCGGCAGACAACTGGGCATCTGGCTTAAGTACCAACACTGCTTTTCCGGTTTCGCCCCAACGATCATCGGGCACACCAATAATTGCGGCCTCTGCCACCTGAGGCAGTTGGTATAGCACGTTTTCTACTTCTGCTGGGTAGACGTTTTCACCGCCAGAAATGTACATGTCCTTCCAACGGTCAACTATGTAGATAAATCCTTCATCGTCAAAACGCGCAGCATCACCTGTCTTCAACCAACCCTCCACAAAGGCATCGCTAGTTGCTTCAGGTTTGTTCCAATAGCCGGGGGTAATATTTGGTCCACGAATGAGCAATTCGCCCACCTCGCCCCAAGGCAACTCTGCGCCTTCGTCATCAATAATCTTAACTTCCGTGTGCAGCAACGGCTTACCCGCCGAACCAATTTTACGCAGCACATCCGCTGCGTCTAAGCAGGTACCGCCGGGGCTGGTTTCAGTCATACCCCAACCTTGTATTAACGACACGCCGCGGTCGATCCAGCCGGAAAGAATGGCTTCTGCGCACGGTGCGCCACCCACACCAGCGGTTTGTATACGGCTGAGGTCCGTAGACTCAAAGTCAGGGTGTTGCATCATAAATTGATAAGGCGCGGGTACACCAAAGAAATGAGTAACGCCTAAGTTAGCATCGCCAATAATCGACAGCGCACGACCAGGCTCAAACTCGCGCATCAGCAAAATTTGTCCACCGGCGTGCAGAACAGGGTTGGCGTAGCAGTTCATGCCGCCTGTGTGGAACAAGGGCAGAATCACCAGTTGCACCGTGTTGGCACTGTCTCTTATACACATCTGACGCTGCCGACGACTCCTTACGTGTAGAT
>OJAZ01000659.1_pt1 | contig 13651 bp, 17 predicted proteins | sample 1589851 | NCBI WGS metagenome assembly OJAZ01 (sample SAMN05416792, study PRJEB24817) | seawater metagenome | isolation source: Sea water | place: Canada:Atlantic | collected 2013-07 | reverse complement strand
TATGCCAGATATGGGCGGCATGGGCGGTATGGGTGGCATGGGCGGTATGATGTAAACGTATTGCCTAAATACTAGTACTTCCTAGGAAAGCCCGTAAGCTTATAGTTTACGGGCTTTTTTGTTGACTTTACTTCCTAAGCCATTCCATAATATCCCACTACTTCCCAGAATATCTAGGGTTTTATGAGGGGTATCATACTTTTATGTAGCTTTAAATTTAGCTTTTAAATTATTAGTACCCCTCATTTTGTACCCCTCTTAGGAAAATTTAATGTCATTAACAGTACAAGAAGTTAAGAATACATCCTGTCCTGACGGTAAGGCTCAGATCAAGAAATCTGATGGCAACAATTTGTTTTTACTCGTTAAAAAAGGAGGTTCTAAGCTTTGGAGACTTAGGTTTAGGCATGCTGGCAAGTACCAAGAAATGGCTTTAGGAAAGTACCCCTCTGTATCCCTAAGTGAAGCGCGAAAATTAGCAGAAGAAGCTAGAGCATCTTTAATTCATGGTATTAACCCAATGGATGAGCGAAGAGAAAGAAAACGCGCTAAAACAACTTCTAAAGATAAGCTGTTTGAAACAATTGCCCTAAATTGGTGGGAACAACAAAAAGATTCTTGGTCAGAAGATCATGCAGCACGTGTTAAACGTTGGTTACAGATTGACTCTAAAACTATATGTAATCTTCATATTGAAGAGATTGATGCGGGGCATATTACTGAATTAATGTTAGTCATTGAAGCGGCAGGCACACCTAAAAAAGCACCTAATATATTAGCGGTAATAAATAGGGTGTTTGGTTATGCGCTGGCGCATAGGTTAACGCGAAGTAATCCCGCCCAAGGATTACCGCTAGGCGATATAATAAAGCCTTTACCTCCCGTAAAGCATAGATCTGCAATTGTTAAGCCTAATGAGCTTGCTCAATTAATCAAAGACATAGATACATCGCAATCAGGTAACTATTGCACGATTGAGGCACTTAAATTAATTCCTAGGGTCTTTTTAAGGCCTACCGAAATAAGAAACTTAAAATGGGAATATATCGACTTTGATGATCTTTTAATTCGAATACCAGCCGAAACAATGAAAAAAAAGCGAGAGCATTTAGTGCCGATTTCCAAGCAGGTTGCTCTGCATTTAAAAGAAATTAAAGCGGTAACTGGTTATTCTCAACTTGTATTTCCAAATCAAAGAGATAGCAATAAACCGATGAGTAAGAATGTATTAACGAATCGTTTGCGAGATCTAGGTTATCCCGCTGATGTTATGTCAGCTCATGGTTTTAGAAGTACAGCATCAACCATTTTGCATGAAAAAGGTTGGAACTCTGAAGTGATTGAAGTACAACTTGCTCATTTGACAGGAACAGCAACATCAAGAGCTTATAACCGTTCCCTATATTTGGCAGAAAGGAAAAAATTAATGCAGGAATGGGCAAACTATCTAGATGAATTATCTGATATAGATTAACAAAGGCATGTAAAAATAATGAGCAAATTATTTAAACTAAAAGAATGGTTAACACTTGAACAAGCTGTTAATCATATTTCTACAGTGCTTGGTGAGACTGTCACATTAGCTGATATATACAGGCTGTCACTCGATGGTCATTTAAAGCTTTCGGCTAACTTTGTTAACTATTATGAAAAAGCTAAAAAGGTAACATTTATTAAAGATAAATATGTTAAATGTAAAAAAAGTATTATTTTCCAGAAAATACCTCAGCAACTAAAGCCTATTAAATCCCTAAAGATAGATTACGATAAAGCACTGTTTCCTAATGAACCTATTAATGCGGCATACCCACTATCGCAAGGTTACTGGCTTGAGAAAGTAGAACCTAGATTATTTTCAATAAAAGGGGTATGGGATTTAACAATGATTGGGAATGAAAGGTTATCTATTGAGCACTTATATCATCAAGAAACTTCAGGATTTACTGTTGAAGACCCATACGTTGCAGGAGTATTTCTTCAGCAAGGAGATTTCATTTGTCAATTGTATACGGGCTTTGATAGTGGAGATTTAGATGAAGAAGGATTTCCAACTCACAGATTAGATGATCATGAACATGTGCTGGTTGTGAGAACTAAGGAGATAACAAAATTTATTCAATCGTTAGAAGATACGCCACAAGAAGTTAAATCGCTCACGTCTAAGGAACGCATTACGTTACTTACTCTTGTGGGAGCACTTCTAAAAGAACAAGGTATAAACCCTTCAGAGAGAGGTATCACACCTGCTATTCAATTAATGGTTGAGAAGTCTGGCAAGACTATATCTGAAAACACAATTCGTAAAACCCTTAATCAAATTGCTGGTCTTATAGGTTAGTGCACCTTTATTTCTAGTAATTTAAAAACGCAATTGAGAGTCTGATTTCCGCAATTGCGCTTGTTTAACCCCTATCCTCGTAATCTCTCAATCGTTCCTATAAACGATTAAGAGGTTTTAACATGTCTAAAAAAATAATTCGCTTACCAGCAGTTAAAGAAAAAACAGGTTTATCACGAAGTAGTATTTACTTGCGCATGAGTAAGGGGGAATTTCCAGCTAGCATTTCTCTTGGGTCTCGTGCGATCGGCTGGATTGAAAGTAGTATAGATGAATGGCTTGAACAGTGTATCGCGACAAGCAAAGGTCGTTCACTATGAAACGAATTCATAACCCAAACAAGTGCAAGATACACCGTAGTTATACGGTGCTAGAAGTTGCAGAGTTATATGGTGTCCACAAAAGGACGGTGCGTAATTGGATTAATAAAGGACTGCCTACTTTTGATGATATTCGACCTTTGCTTATTCTAGGTACAGATTTAAAGTTATTTATTAGTAAGCAGAGAAAAGCAAATAAGCATAAATGTAAGTCTTCTGAAATCTACTGTTTTAGGTGTAGAACTCCACGAAAACCTAAGTCACAAACTGTTAACTTTTATCAACAACCAAGTGGAATTGGCAGAGTGTTTGCTGCGTGCAATGTGTGTGATTCTAAGGTCAATAAGTACTTTAGCTGGCGACTATTAGATGTAATTCAAAGTGAATTGATGGTGGAAAGTACCGTTAGCACAAAAACACATAGTTATGAGGACTCAACCCCTCCTAGATTGCACCTATAAGGGAGTTAAAGATAATGACAAAATACAACACAAATAATGTCAGAGTTATTCATAATTATTGTGATTTTTTGAAAGAAGCAAAACGTCAAAGTAATGCCTCTGTTGATGGTGCAACAAAGGCAATAAATCGCTTTGAGGAATACACAAAATACAAAGACTTTAAGCAGTTTCATTATAAGCAAGCAGTTAGCTTTAAAAAGTATTTGATAGGACAAAAAAACGTAGTTACAGATCAACCATTGAGTAAGGCAACCTTGAATACGACTCTGCGTCATTTAAAAGTATTCTTTCAGTTTCTTGCCATGCAAAGTAATTATAGATCTCGCATTAACTATAGCGATGCGGAATATTTTAATTTATCGAAAAAAGATGCTCGAATTGCAACGGCTAAGCGTAAAAGACCAGTACCAACAATAGAGCAGGTTACTCAGGTTCTTGAAGCAATGCCAAGTATTACAAATATTGAAATGAGAGATAGGGCGTTAGTAGCTTTTACTTTGCTAACAGGAGCGAGGGATAGTGCTGTAGCGTCATTAAAAATGAAGCATATATCTATTGCAGAGCAAAGCTTGTATCAAGATGCGCGAGAAGTGAATACAAAATATAGTAAAACATTTACGACTTATTTTTTCCCTGTTGGAGAACTACCTTTGCAAATATTTACAGAGTGGTTTACCTATTTGACCAAGGAATTATCTTTTAGTCCTGATGATCCACTTTTTCCAAAAACCAAAGTAAAAAATACCCCAAACCATAAGTTTGAAGCTATAGGGTTATTAAGAGAACATTGGTCTACGGCTGGTGCTATACGTCGAATTTTCAAGCAGGGGTTTAAAGACGCTGATTTGCCCTATTACAATCCACACAGTTTTCGTAACACATTAGTTCGATTGGGTGAGAAGCTTTGTCATAATGCAGAAGAGTTTAAAGCATGGAGTCAGAATTTAGGGCATGAAGGAGTCTTAACTACCTTTTATAGCTATGGTGACGTGGTTGACCACCGACAAGCAGAATTGATTAAAAACCTCGATCAACCTAGAGCTGATCAAGGTCATGATATGGAGGCAATAATAGAAGCTACCATGAAAAAAATGCTAGCTAAATAATAGCGTATGAAATTATTACTATCGGACGTACATTTTAACCATAGTCAAAGTGTACGTTCATCATTAATTGCTATTGTGTTCATTTTAAGTTGTTTCTAATTAAGTGTACGTGTATCGTTGTGACATCTAGGACTTAAAGTGAACACTTCCCAAGGGATAAATATGAGTGGTAAACAAATCGGGTATATTCGTGTTTCGACAATCGAGCAAAACACTGAACGACAATTAAATAAAATCTCACTAGATGAAACCTTCACTGACAAATGTAGCGGTAAAGATACCAACCGTCCTGGTCTAAATGAACTCCTAAAGTTTGTTAGAAAGGATGATACTGTTCATGTGCATGATATCAGCCGAATGGCTCGCAATACCGAAAACCTTCTATCACTTGTTAAAACTTTGACTGAGAAGGACGTTAAACTTATATTTCATAAAGAGTCTCTAACGTTCACTGGTGATGATAATCCAATGCAAGAGCTAATGTTGACAATGTTAGGTGGTATCTATCAGTTTGAACGTTCTATGATGCTCGAGCGTCAACGTGAAGGTATAGCGATAGCCAAACTGAAAGGGAAATATAAAGGTAAACCAGTCAATGTTGAATTAAATGAAAATATCAGTGCGCTTGCAAAAGAAGGTATTAATAAATCTCAAATAGCTAAACAGCTCAGTTGTTCTCGGACAACCGTTTATAAGGCTCTGTCATCTAACCAATAGAGTCTTCAAAGTGCCTAGCTGACATTAGGCACAGATTATTTGCGATATGTTTTCTAATGGGTTGTAAAGGTTATTTATGACCCAATATCGAAATTCAGGGGTATTAATGTTTATCTGACCCCATTTATTCTATTTTATGGTACGGACATTAGTAAGACGTATCCATAATAAGCTATTAGACGAATCGAGGATTTATGAGTACTAAAAAATCATTAAAACAATGTTCATTAGAAGAGCTTGAAATAGCAATTTCCAAGGCTATCACTGAAGTCACAGGCTGTGATTCTGAGACTGTTATAAATAACTTCAAAGCAGTTGGTGTTACTTCAGCCTTAGAAGAAAAAGATTCTTTTAATTTAGATTTATCTATAAAAGTCGGTCGGAGTTATAAAGCCGGTTGGTAAATAGTTTTGTGTGTAAATTAGCCTATAAGGCGTTCAAACGGACAAAAAACAGTTTGCTGTTTCGTTCCTCAACATTCTAGCAAACACTTTTTCGCCTCTTAATGGGCTGCTATTTGTTTTTCTTACTTTTGGAGTCACATGGAAGTTTTTTATAATTTACTGAAGAATCAGAGTTGGGGTGATATTTTAGCCAAAGCGAAATCTGATCAAGCTAACTTGAAAAAAAATCCGGCTGAATGGACAAACATTTGTTCAATACTGCAAAGTGAGTTCATCAAATATGCCATAAATGAGAGACCAGTTTTAGTCTCTAAGTTATGCTTTGAATATATTAAATTAAAAATGGCTGGTTATATCACTATAACCGACGAAAACACCTTAGCAATTGAAGAGTTAGGAATAAAAGCTTTTGAGGAACAAGAAAGCCCTCAATTAAATTCCTTTATCAAAATTTGTCAATTTTCTCCTTTAGCTAAACAGACTGTTGAAATTGATTCTTCAAATGAAAAAAACAACAGCTCGGATACTAAGAAAAGAACTCTTCACTCAAGAACTGATTGGCTAAATCCTCTATTTAAAAGCTCATTGGAGACTCATTTTTATCAAGCGCTAAAGGATGTGTTTCCTTCTTATTTCATATACCCAAATGTAGCGTTGAGTAATATTTTTGAAAAAGATCAAATTTTTCCACATTTAAACTCCGAACAGCGTAAATTCTATTTTAATGGCGTTGTCGATTTTGTTGTTTATGACCCTACTGATGGGCATATCCCAAAGTACTTTTTTGAAGTTGATAGTTTCTATCATGATCGGCAAGAGGCGATTATTAGGGACGCTAAAAAGAATGCAATTTTTAATTCGGCTAATATAATGCTTCATAGGATTCGCCCTGATTCAGATTCATTAACAACGCAACATGATTTCTTTTGCGAAATAAATAAATTGGTAAGAGAAAACAGCATATAAGCTGTTCAAGAGGAGTCCATATACGTTCCTCAATATTTTAGCCAATTAAATTTTGTGCCTTAACAGGCCGTTGGTTTTTTCATCGTAAATTGAGAGGTAATTATCAGTAATTCGACTTTCACAGGAAGTGAGCCTATTTGGGCAAATGCTTGCGTCGGAGATAATGGGAATCCTGGGTACGTTCATTACTCAAAAGGTTTCTCATCTGCTGCTAATATTTTACTCCAACGAGTTATGAGTTCACGCGGTGATAATGTTGATAACCTGATTTATCCAATTTGTTTTAATATGCGCCACTCTATTGAACTAAGATTAAAAGGTGCGATTGAAGAAATTATAAAAATATCGAAGTTAAAAGGAGTCAATCTTGAATTTGATTTAAGTGGTTCCCACGATATAGGGAATATTTGGGACTTTTTTCAAAATCAATCGAACCAATTAGACCGAAGGTTTGTAAATATAAATTCCACTTTACATCAAACGATTAGAGATATTGCTGATATAGATGCAACAGGACAAACATTTCGGTACCCCATCGATTCAGAAAGTAAAAAACACCTTGTAGATGTTGGAGGAATAATTAGTTGTCGTATTCTTCTTATCAAATTTGCTGAACTTGAGAAAAACCTAGACACACTGAATTACTTTACAGGTTATTTAGCAGATGAATATAGGTTCGAAACTTTTACGAATAACTTATCAAGAGCTGATATTTTTAAAATAGCTACACAATTACCTAATAGAGCCGAATGGACAAATGAAGTATTAGCAGAAATAAAAACGAGTATAAGATCTAAATATCAGATTAGCTCTAATGAATTCAGTCAGGCTTGCAAATTAATTCAAAAAAACTATGAGACTGCATATTTTATAAAATCAGATTTAAGCTTATTAGGTTTATGCGAAGAACAGATACTAGAACTCTTGGGTTTTTGGGTTAAATTAAACCCAACCTTTCGAGATAAAAGCCCTCAGGACCTTTCACTGATTTCAATTGATTCTAGTTTTCTTGAAAAAATGGTAGAGCGGGACGCAATTAAAAAAGAAACAGTAGAGGCACTAGAAAGTTCGTTTACTCCTGAATATTTAGCAGATCTTAATGCATTGTTTTATTTTGCTAGGGAATTGGATTTTTCGGAGAACTATAAGGCTATATATGACAGTGAGTTAAAAGGTGCAAAATTTCACTTAGATAACAAAAAAGAGATATCGAGTAACTTTTTGCATATTTTTAGTAAATGTAATTTTATTGATAACTTGTTAAGTAGCCTTTATTTCCTTAACTTCATCGACTTAGCAGAAAAAATCGTCCAACTATATGATTTGGAGAATGTAATTGAATCTTTAGATAAACTTCGTACTAGATCTGCTTTTGTTAAATCAGATATTTGTGGGTATTGAAAATATAACAAGGCATTTAAGCTGCGTTATCGATACAAAAGCTAATCCGAAGTATCGATTGTCTTTAAATGCTAATGTCTCGAATGTGGCAGCTAGTGACCTTAAAGCGATGAGTTTTTGTAAGTTTGCCCTCACCATAAGATAACATCAAGAAAATGGCATTGGAGACATTAGCAACTCGTTAACCCTTACGTCCGCTTCAGAAGGTATAGAGAGCTGCACAAAAGAAGACAATTGCAAATGGTTCGTATCTAAGTACTTATACCTTAAATAATATCACCCGAAGTGTTCTTGTCTATGGCAGTTAGGGCAAAGTGCTATTGCATTGTCTACCGTATCGTCACCACCATCCGCTAACCTAATTTTATGGTGAACCTCTAAGTAAGGCGTATCATCTTTTCTACGTATAAAAGGCGCCTTTCTATTAGGTGTTTTACAATTTTCAGCCTCACAAAAACCATTAGCCCTTTCCAGTACATCTGCCACTACATCAGGGTTACGGTCATAAACAGTTGTAGTCACTACCCTAGCTTTTGGTTTAGGCTTCTTAGCCGCCTTTTTAAGGCGTTTTTTCCGCTCTGCCGACGAATCAGCTAAAGATTTTTTTACTTGATCTTGAAAGCTTTTCTGGTGGTTTATAGTTGACATAGCTGCATCTGTATCAGCGCCTGCTAATTGAAACCACATCTTCCCATCTGTATCAGTGATATGACCTAAAGACTTAAAAACACCTTTGTAGGTAAATGGCCCGCTATCAGTGTTTCTTACAAATGTATAAATAGGGGTATTGGCTGAATTAATTATGGCAGTGTTATCTTCGAATGACTCTTTAAATACATCCTGTTTTTCTTCAAATCCCTCGACTTTTTGCTTCATGCTTTTTAAATAGTACTTTAGTAATTTATTTTCAGATAACCACTGATTAGGATACTTTCCATTATTCAAAGTCGCTTTAATAACGATTTCAGTAACTAAGCCGTTTACTTTATTAAGCTGGATTCCACCTAAACGGGTATCATACTTACCCAAAGGTGATAATAACTCTCTAGCTGAATACTCATTGTTTATAAGGAAGTCTTTAATTAAGGTTTTATCATTTAAGTGAACATTAAAACGCTTTCTAAATTCACCTAATACGCTTTCATAGGTATCAAGCCCTAACCCAGTTAATTGTTGATATGCTTCGTTTTCATAATCTTTTGAGGCTGTGTGTTCAAGGTATTGATATAGGTCTCCCACCTTAGCAAAGCTATTTACCCAGGGCCGTTGGTTGTTAATTACATTCTTTATTTTTCCTGAAACTTTGTCGGAACTAAGACCTGGTTCAAACACCCTGTTAATTATAAAATCCTTCGCTTCTTGCAGTACGCTCATGAGTTACTTCCAATGTTATATATGAACCTAATACTACAAATAATTTCAGCAGGTTAATACTTAAAATTGATGACTGCATAGTTGTCTTTATTAAGACTTATTACTTGCCACAAAATGATTCTAATCGTAAGGTTTAATCTTTTACCTTTCAAAGCAAATAAGACATGGAATTTTACGAAGTCGAACCAACACTAGATAATTACTGGCGAGCAATTATCTTGTTCGGGAATAATGTCGCCTCATACAAGTTTGCTTTAGCTAAATCACTTTACGAATTAAGCTCCGTAAACAACGACCTAGTGACTATGGAACAAATAGCCGAGCCATTTAGCCGTCATTTGTGCGAACACTTAAAGCACTCACCAAAACAAAGCACGTCACCAGCAGGGCCTGTTGTCAGAGCATGTAGATTATTCAATGATGGCAAACTAAGTAAGGATGAATTAATTAAAGAAACGGTTAGAACTGCCTTTAATGACGTAATTGACAGGTTTCACATCGTTAATAAACAAGCTATTGATAAACAATTTTACGTTGACGAGCGAATAGGTAAAAGCAAAGGCGGCATTCGTATTACAGACAACTTTTTTAAACTAGCTGAAAGTGAGCAATTTAGAAGCTTTGAAAATGAAACCGAATCTCGTTGGAAGTTAGTTGAACAGGGTTGGAAAATGAAATTAGCCCGTAACTTAATTAGCATTGAGTATGATAGAGAATTAAAAACTTTATATACTGGCTCTCAAGAGCACAGAGTTGATATTACAAGTTGTAGAGATAGTTTGAATGGGTATCAAAAAGGACGATGTTTTTATTGTTATACATCTATTAGTGTGAACAAACATGATGCTAATATTTGTGATGTAGACCATTTTTTACCTTGGTCTTTAAATCATAAGGTGCAAAATATTAATGGTGTCTGGAACTTAGTTTTAGCTTGTCAAAACTGTAATCGCTCAAAATCAGATATCATACCCAAGAAAGATTTATTAACAAGACTGCATAAGCGTAATGAATATTTTATTAATAGTCACTTACCCTTACGGGAAACCTTACTTCTACAAACAGGAAGAACTGAACCTATTAGAGCTGACTTTTTACAATCTGCTTATAGTGAAGTTTCAATTCCTGGCGTACCAAAATGGCAACCAAAAATAAAAGGCATAATGACGTTTTAATATGACTATTCAATTTTACCAAGACAACGCAGATGACTTTTTTGAAGGCACAGTAAATGTCGATATGAGCAATATCTATCAACACTTTACTAAATACTTAAACACAAATGCATTAATACTCGATGCGGGTTGCGGCTCTGGTCGTGATACTAAAGCTTTCCTCGATATGGGATATAGCGTAGAAGCGTTTGACGCTAGCTCTGAGCTTGTTTCTCGCGCCAGCGAATATACAGGTATAAAAGTTAAACTCGCACTGTTTGATGATGTTGATAGCGTTGCAAAGTATGATGCTATCTGGTGTTGTGCTTCATTGTTGCATGTGCCTGAGATTCAGCTACCAGAAACACTTAATAGGCTAGCTAAAGCGCTAAAACCTAACGGTACCTGGTACGTATCATTTAAGTATGGTGATACTCAACGAGAAAAAGATGGTCGCTCGTTTACTGACATTAACGAAGAACGCCTAACAGATCTTGTTTCAAACGTAAATGGTATTGATATTAGCTCGACTTGGATAACTGAAGATAACCGCCCTGACAGAGATGAAAAGTGGCTTAATGCTATTTTAGTGAAGAGTAAATAATGAACTTTTCTCAACGATTTAAGTTTTCTGACTGGCCTAATCGCGATATACCTTTAGTTGCCGCTGGCGCATATGCTATATGGCATGGTGATGAATTGATTTATTGCGGTATGTCTGGTCGTGAAATTGAGAAGGCTGTTAAAGCAAACAAGAAGAAGTACGGCTTGGTAACTAGATTGAATAGCCATGCACAAGGAAGGCTTAGCGGTAATCAATTCTGCGTTTATGTTGCTAATCGCCTTGTCATACCGACTCTATCAATAGATGATTTATCTAAGTTTGCTACTGGTGAGTTTAAGCTTGATTACATGACCAAAAGCTATATCCATAACAATCTTGAGTACCAGTATCTAATTGTTGATAGTAGTTCAGAAGCTTACCGTATTGAAGATAAAGCCAGAACCGGTGAAGTGTTCAATCAGAAACCACTATTAAATCCTATGTAAGTTAATAAATCACGTAGTCAATAATAACTAATGTTAAAAAGGATTTTAATCATATGAACATCAGAACCAGGGCTGCTCAAATTCGGTCTAGGTGGCTAAGAACAGGTTTGCAGTGTGAGTTGTCACTTGATGAGTTAGAGTCACTATTTTCAGTTTATGCTGAGAGCCCAAGGGGTAAGCTTGTGATTATTGATAAATCGCAACCAATCACCTTGAACAACATCCTAAGCTTATCTGCCGATGAATATAATACATATAAATTAGATGCCAAAGCTAGAGACCAAGCTTCGGTACTTCATGCAACATTAAGCCGATTTAACCAACCAGTAGTTGTTAGCATCGATGATATTTACCAAATGATTCGAGATAAGCTTGGTCTTAAGAGAAAGTATTTCTCACTTAAAAACGCCAACTCACCAGTAACCATTGAAAACCTTGTTTTATCACCGGTAACGAGATCTGAATATTTCTTAAAATTGAAAAAGAACGCAGACCAAAAAATGGTATTCTGGCGAAAAAATACGCTTAAGCCTAAATTTACTCTCACTCAATTAACCGAACAAATGGAGTTGGTTGGATATAAAATTATTGGTTCTAAAAAAGGAGTGCCTATACGTGAGCGAATTAGGATTATCGACAATGAGGAGGCTTTGACGTTAGATAATATAGAAATATTAGTTAACGTTGATGATGAGTTGAGAGTCAGGTTAAGCGTTTAAGTTTTGGCACCGATACTAACCTAGTGCCAGGGTTCCCTTAGTGCGCTTAGCGGAAGTTAACTTTAAAATATTTGCGATATATTTTCTAATGAATTAACTATGTCGTATTACTGAGAAGTCCCCATAATAAGCTGTTATGCGTATATATCTTGACAACGTGCGCTCATAAAAATATGATTAGTTTCAGGTCTATAGCTCAATATGGTAGAGCGTCCATCTAGAAATATTTGGGAGGTTGCTGGTTCAATTCCGGCTAGGCAAAACGTATTGAATATTTAAGTATGTTTTGCCTAGTTGAAATTGGAGTTTAAATGTCCCCCGAAGAAATAGATAATATTTTCAAAGCTCAATGCGACAATGTAAATGAATTGCGCAGTGCTTGGAAACATATCAACCGAACAATCAATATAGCTTTACGAGAAGACAATTTAAAACAAGTTAGGTTCCAAACGAGAATGCTAGGCTTAGTTTTTTGTGCGTATTCCGAAGCCACTTTTCTTAAACTAATCCACACTGACAATAAATTTACTAGTGATGAAATCCTCCAAATAAAAACATCTACTAAAAGTAGCATTGTTAATGGTTGGAAAAAATGCCTTGAATTATCAACTCTAAAAATAGACTCAAAAGCGTCAAATCATGTACCAAATGTCAGAAAAAGAACTCTGGAATTAATTGAAGAGTACATTGAAGAACCCAGCTTAATTAGAAACAAAATAGCTCATGGGCAATGGCATACCGCTCTAAACAGAAAAAACACTAAAATTAATCAAGAACTAACAGATAAAATCAATAATCTCACAGTGATCGAATTAACTCGTTATAAAGCAGCATTTGATAGCCTAAGCACCATTATTGAAGATATTATCGAGTCACCTAATCATGCTCATTGGAAGTTTTATTGGGATCATGTCACAAAGTTTGAGAGTGAGCAGGAAAAAATGGCAAAGCACACTATAAGTGATAAAACCGCACTACTTAAAAAGAAAGCCAAATATCACCTAGAATACGCATAACAAGTAAATCAACAAGGACACTGAAGTTCCCCCGTTTTAGTGGACACCTCCTCATAACATTGAGGAGGCTAAAATGCCTAGATATACCCAACCTAAAAAGACGTGGTTTTACCCTGTTAATTTCAAAATTAAAGCTGTCGAGCTAAGCTTACGAAACGACATGTTATCTAAGGATGTTGCTCAAGCGTTGGATATTCACCCGTTAATGCTAAGCCGTTGGCGTAAAGAATACCGAGAAGGGAAGTTTAAAAAAAACCAACACTATCAGAGCAATAGTGAACTCATGAGTAAAATCCCCACAAAGAAAGAACTAAATAAAATTAAACAGCTGCAAAAAGAAAACGACCGTTTAAAAATGGAAAATGATTTACTAAAAAAGTGGCAACGGTATCTGGCGGAAGTCCATCAGAACGATTTGGATTCATCGAAAAACACAAAGAAGCCTTAGGTGTTAAATACCTTTGCTCATGGCTTGATGTCTCTCGTAGTGGCTTTTATGCATGGCGACGACGTCCACGTTCAATGCGTGCTATTAATGATGCGGATTTACTTTTAAATATCAAACAAGTCTTTAATAACAATCATCAAACCTACGGCAGCCCACGCGTATTTCATGCATTAAAGC
>OJAZ01000654.1_pt1 | contig 13716 bp, 18 predicted proteins | sample 1589851 | NCBI WGS metagenome assembly OJAZ01 (sample SAMN05416792, study PRJEB24817) | seawater metagenome | isolation source: Sea water | place: Canada:Atlantic | collected 2013-07 | reverse complement strand
CGAGATTCGCCTTAGTCTCGTGGGCTCGGAGATGTGTATAAGAGACAGATCCTGAATTGGTTATTTTTGATGAGCCTACCACTGCACTTGATGTAACCACACAAGTTGACGTGCTCAAAGCGTTTAAAGTGGCAGTTAAAGCCACGAATACCACAGCGGTTTACGTGTCACACGATTTAGCCGTGGTTGCACAGATGGCCGACCGTATTTTAGTGTTGCAAAGGGGCAGGGTGGTGGAAAATAACCCTACTGACAGAATATTGAATGACGCGGAGCATCCCTATACTCAGCAACTACTAAACGCCGTTCAGAATAACGATACTGTGCAGAATAAAGAGCACAGCGATGTAGTGCTTGATATTGGGGATATCGAAGCTGGATACGGCAAAATAACCAAAGCTGGTAAACCGGAAATTCCTATTTTATCCGGTATTTCTCTTAAGGTACTGCGCGGTCAAACCGTTGGCATCATTGGGGAATCAGGGTCGGGGAAATCCACATTTGCCCGTGTTATTGCAGGTTTGCTGCCAGCCTCGGCGGGCTATATGGTGCTGAATAATCAGGAATTGCCTTCAGCTATAGCAGACAGAGGCAAAAGAGAATGCCAGCACATTCAAATGGTGTTTCAAAATGCTGATACAGCCCTTAACCCGTCTCATAAAGTTGCTGATATTCTTGGCCGGCCACTGACGTTTTTCCATGGTCTGAAAGGCGAGGCTCAAAAAGAACGCGTCGCCGAATTGCTTGAATTGGTGAAATATATTCAGATACTTTCTCTGCATCTTTTGTACTAGCACACCCAGACAGCGCACCAATTAAAACTAAACTAAGTATTCGAAACAAGATGAAACTCCTATATGCCTAACGCTTTGCTAAGGGGCAAATAATACGTTTGCTACAATGCGCGAAGCGCAGCAAACTGTTATTTGTCTGTTTAAGCAACCGGTTAAGTTACTTTTTTAATTTTGTTTTAAGGTAATTAGATATAAAATACTGTTTTTCACTACTTAAACCCCAACCAAAGTTTATTCTCTTAGCACCTTCAAGAGATAAGTGACTATTTTGGCGAGAATCACTCTCTGTGATCCTTTCAATTGTTCTCCAATCAAACCTTCTGTACCAACCAATTGACTTTATACCAATAAATACCAGTGCTTTCCCATTTTCACAACTAACGACTGTTCTGCCGAATAAACTCATTAATGTAAAGCTAATAAGGACAATACTACCGATTAGGAAAGGTAGACCAAAAAGTGATTGTCCAGGATCGAATTCGCCACTGACTAATTGAGACCCATAAATTCCAGAAAGAGAACCACCAGCCCAAACTAGTGTAAAAGGTACTAAAAATAGTGCCATTAAACTTCGGTTAGATGCATTAATTGTCCAACTATATCCATTTTCATCAACAGCAATACCACTTATGGTTTGTTTAATGTCAAATTTTTTATTTGGGGTAGCTTCAAGCAATGAGGATAAACTTGTTAGGCTTTCACAACTTAAACAGTACGCAGTATCTTTCGGTACATTGATGTTTTCTGAATCTATTTTACTTCTACATTTACTACAATTGACTTCCATTTAAGAAATATACTCCTGTACTGGTGTTACCCATAAAAAGTAGACACTGGTTATGCGCCAATGCGCTCAAATTCTGCAGGACTGACATAGCCCAACGCTGAATGCCTACGTAATCGGTTATAAAAAACCTCAATATATTCAAATATACCCGATCTTGCTTCTTCAATCGAGCGGTATTGCTCTGCGTAAATTAGCTCTACTTTCAAGCGACTATAGAATGATTCCATCACCGCGTTATCCCAACAGTTACCACGTCGACTCATACTTACTACACCACCTTTACTGCGGATTAAGTCTTGATACTTAATCGCACGATACTGCACGCCTCTGTCTGAATGAATAATTAATCCTGGTGCTATCTCTCGACGAACAAAGGCCATGTTCAGTGCATCTGTAATCAATTGCTCGGTCATCGTTAAGTCCAACGACCATCCAATGATACTGCGAGAGAACAAGTCCATGACGGTGGCCAAGTACAGCCATTTGTCTTTCACCCAAATATACGTGATATCAGTCACCCACTTGAGGTTAGGTTTATCTACAGCGAACTGGCGCTTTAATACATTCCTCGCTACGTTAATCATCGCTGGACTATGGCGGCTATATTTAAATGCTTTGCCATTGCGGGCACGTATGCCCTCACTATGCATGATATTAGCGACGTAGTTTTTCGAACAACTAATGCCTAAAGAAGCAAGCTCCCTTGTGATACGCGGCGCACCGTAACGCGCTTTAAACGTGGAATAGACATCGAGTACATTAGCCGTTATCAATCGACGTTTTAACTTCCATCGACTATCAGGGCAGCTTAACCAGCAATAAAAACCTGATCGTGAAACCTTCAAAGCACGGCACATCAACACCACCGTAAAGCGTTGTTTAAATTCATTAATCAAGGCGTACTTTACTCTTGGTGCTTCGCAAAGTACGCAGTAGCCTTTTTTAGGAATTCATTTTCTTCTTCTAGATCATGCAGCTTACGCTTTAATTGACGTACTTCTTCCGTTTCTTTTTTGGAGTAATCGACACCATGAAGTGAGTTAAATTGCTTATCTGACAGACGGTTGAACTGACGACGCCAGTTATAGATTTGTTGTGCACTAATGCCTAGCTCTCTACCAACAGAGGCTGCAGTATTGCCTTTTTGCTCAGCTCGACGAACAGCTTCTTTACGAAACTCTTCAGTATAAGCTTGGGTTTGTTTCTTAGTCATGTATCACCTCAATGCTAGATATAAATCTAACTATAGAAGGTGTCCACTAATTGTGGGTAACACTGCCTGATGGAGTATGCAGATGATCCCTAAGTACAAGGATATAGTCGACTTAATGAAAAAAGGTGCGACTGTAGAAGCTCAAGAAAAAATAATGGAACTACGCGAAGGCGCGCTTGAACTGCAAGAAGAGAACTTTGACTTGAAAGAAAAAGTTAAAGAACTTGAAGAATTAATTAACTTCAAACAATCCGTAAAATGGGAAAAACCTCATTACTTCATTGTAAAAGGCGAAGAAAAGGATGGTCCTTTTTGTCAAAAATGCCATGATGCAGATGAGAAGATGATTAGATTACAAAATGGTAAAAATGACTTTTGGGAATGCAAGCAATGTAATTCAAAATACAAAGGTCAAAACTATCGTCAACCAAATCCAATTGCCTTCACGTAAATCAGGCTAACAAGAAATTAAACAAGGACAAAAAACAGTTGGCTTTTTGTTCACTCCGTTCACTTATTTTAGCCAACCATTTTTTGCCCGTTAATTGGGCGTTGGTATGACTCCCCACGTCAACTTAAACCGTAAAATATTCTGCTTTTTTTCGAGCCATAATTTTTCTCTTTTCAAGTTGAGTGAGTTAACGCATAGAATGAAGCAAGTAATTTCGTCGGTTATCATGCTGATATTCGTGGATTATTAACCTATCGGTTAACAGCGCCTACCTTACTTTTTCCGTCGTGACACCTAATTTCAGTCTATGCTCGTGGTTCAATAGCCGCTAAGCTATTGCCATCCTAACGCCCTCGGTGGTTGTGCCACACCCGATGCTTAACTCCATGCGCTAACTCAAAACTTTTTCTCATTTAATCTTTTCTCTTTTTCATGTTTCTGTCTTTATGTACAACGCATTTTTTGATTATGCCGGTACCCTTGAGATACGTGTACTTTGGTCTACAGGCACTAATATTACTTCTCGTGATATCGCCCAAATATAAGCGACCATTTCACGGGCAATGGCCGCAACGACTACATTACGATGCTTACCGCGTTGCATCAGGCGCTTGTATCGTCGGCAAAGCCTTAATTGGGCTTTCCAAGCAATATCAATAACGACCTTAGGCAGTGTTTCTTGGCGCTTTTGTAGCTCGGTTGATACGTTTGCGTTGTGCTTATAGGTTTGAGCTCCTTCAATTAATAACCGCCGTGCTCGGCCATTACCACATTTAGTGATGCCGCCTTGCTTTCTGTTATCGCCACTTGAGTTTTCTTTGGGGACTAATCCTAAGTAAGCCATGAGTTTTCTCGGGTGGTCAAAGCGTCTTAAATCACCTAACTCAGCAATGGTGCCTACAGCGACTAAAAAACGAATACCTCGCATCGCTTGCAATGCTTGAACAACCGGATAATAACGCCAAAGTTTTACTTGATGCGCTAATTCATTAACTAATCGTTCTACGCGCTTAATACGCTCGGTGATGGTTTGTATCATTTCTTGCAGCACAATTTGTTGGCTTGGGTGCGGTAAGACGAGCTCTGTTAGCCAACGTAAATGTTGATTTGACCAATTGTCATTGACTTTACAGGTGATGTTATTGCGTAAAAACAGACCTTTAAGTTGGAATTTAGCGTCCTTTAAATCTTTCATAGCCGTTTCGCGTGCACGAGATAAATCGCGAATAGCTTCATCTTCAGGCTCTGGGACGTAGATTGGGGTTAAGTCTTCAGATTTAAGCAATTTAGCGAGCTTCATTGCATCACGTTTGTCTGTTTTGACTTTATCCCCTGGCTTTTTAGGGATAAGCGAAGGTGCGACGACATAACAGCAATGACCTAAACTGGTCAGCAGTCGGTAAATCCAATAGCCACAAGGGCCCGCTTCATAAACAAAATGCAATGTCGCTTGCGGGTACTTGGATTGAAATTGTCGCGCGAGTTTCATTATTGCTGATTTGTTGGTTTTGATTTTTCCATGATGAACCGGTTTTGTGCCACGTTGGTCTTCAATGTATGCCACTTCAGTTGATACTTTATGGGTATCTAAACCAATAAAAATTATGTTATCTTTGTACATGCTAGCCTCCAATTTTAGTTGTTTAACACACTAATTATGGCTCTGGTTTTACTAACCCACGGATTTGGAGGCTAGCACCTCGTGGGGAGTCATTATGTCTATAAGCCTAAATGGAGTTTGGCACTTTCCTCATGAAAAAAATAATCCCCGCTATAATTCTATTACTAGGAACTATATATTTTGGATATAAACTTTATTTAATTAACGAAATTAAATCTGCCCTAAATGAAGACAACAATGGTGAGTTTTCAGCTAGCTCTAAAATTAAGTTCACACCATCTAACTTTGAAGCTAGCAACAAAATTATTACTAGGCTCCTTAAGTTTAAAACCTATCAAAATTTTATAGAAAGCGATTTAGATATATTCAAAGAGCGCAATGATCGCTCATCATTTAGTTGGGAATCAGGTGATGAATTTAAATCTGTATTTATTTCAATCAACACTCTTAAATCAGGAGTGTTGGAGTCTATAGAAAAAAAGACAAATGTAAGTGAGTTTTTACAACAAAAAATCGTTTCTGATTTTGATTTACATAGCTATTGCTTCTCACTAAATCACAATGGTCTAAATTTATTTTCATCATTTCATGAAATAAAAGTTCATTCTTTCTGCATAGTAACTAGAAGCATATTCTTACATAGAAAAGGAGGTATACTTTATTTTAGCTTACCTAACTCCTTAAATGTTATCCAAGTTGGATCTACAGAAAATGGAAATGTCGACTTGTACTTTCTTGATAACAACAAAGAACTATTTTCATTGAACTTACGAAAGTTCAGTAAAGATGATTTAAACTTATTGCTTAGCACTATAGAAATAAATAATTAAGTAGGCTTATAACAAGTCACTTAAAAGGACAAAATAACAGTTGGTTTTTGCTCCTTCGTCGCTTATTTTAACCAACTGTTATTAGCCTCTTAGTGAGGCGTTATGTTTCATCCAAGGAGGGTGTTCAAAACATGTCTGAGATTACCATTGCGATTATAATCGTCACCTTGCTTGTTACTGTTCTTGCAATATTTTTGAGGCCAAGATACGTTGCCATTATATATGTGATAAGTAATATTGTTTTTTTTACAAATGCAGGGCAAGCGGGAGGCTGGTTTTTATTGTTAGTTCAAATGCCAGCACTTGTTCCTTCTATTCTTGGTATGTTTTTTGGTGCGTCTATTGGCCACTGGATTAGACCAATCATTGGAAAAAGACTCTCTAATATTGGGCATAATGCCTCTGATAGTTTATATAAGCAAACAAGCGAGCATAAAATATTACCGTTAAATTTAGACGGAACATCTAAAAAGCGTGAAAATAAATATGCAGTTAAAAAGGAAAGTTTTCCTGATAAGTCAGCGGAAAAATAAAATGAAGTAGTTGGGTGTTTAAAACATAACAAGGCACTTAAACGGAACTAAAACAGTGGGTTAAGTTTCGCTTCGCTACACATTTTAACCCACTATTATAGTCCGCTTAGTGCGGCGTTATAAGGTTCCGAATATATGTCGAAAACTGAAATACTGAAGTCTAAATTAATTGCTTTAGTAAATGAGTTGAATGAATCTAGTACTCTCATATTAAAGTTTAATCAACAAGTTAAGACTCTTGAAAATATGAGTATTTCTGGCGCTAATGGTCGGCTTTATATTAATCCAACTAATGTTGGTTATGACGTGTCTTTAAGTGGTAAATCACTGGAACAAAATTTACATAACGCATTTAAAACATTGTTTAACGAAGACTGTACTGGTTACAAACAAACTAATAGAAATACAGGCGTCATTACCCAACCTTTCTGGCGTACTGATGATTTTTCATTAGTTAAACAAGCAGCACTCTTATATACAAAAACTAAATAGGCGCAATAACCTTATAACAAGGCGCTTGAGAGGGAAAATTTACAGTTGGCTGTTTTCACTCCGTTCAACATTTTAGCCAACAATAAATTTCCCCTTAGCGGGGCGTTATCGATACAAAAACTAACCTGAATTCAATTCTAGCCAGTAAGTCCTAATGACCGCTTTGTGGCAAAAGTTAGCGTTCTGAGAAGGAAGCCGACCGTCGGGTATGAGCTTTCAGCAGTCATAGAGACTGTCCTCGCTCTATAACATTATTTTACTTTTTTGATCATGAAATTAGCATCAAAGTCGATTTGGGGGACGTCCGCTAAGCTGAGGGTTATTAAGTTAGCTGTCGAACTGCTTAGGTCAACTAACGGGTGCTCAGTTGAATGATCATGACTGACAATTATGATGCAATTGGGGGGCACAACTGATGTAATTGTCCATTTATTAGCCTAACTTTTTTTTTTACCTCTCTTAGCTTCGTATGCAATGTATTCGTATGAATTTTTGTTATATGGATTAAATGGTTCTTTTTTTTCAAACAATTTTTCACCTGTTAGAAATCGTTTGCCTGCTGCCCATTCATTGTGCTGATTAGAGCCTTCAAAATAGGGATTAGAATTTGATTTGGAATCATACCCTTCGCAAAATTCTGGGCAGCTCATAGGGTGGTTGGCTTTGAAAGTATTTAACATTAACGGGTAATCCATTTTATCGATTAATGCCCCAAACTTCCTAAGTGCTGTTTGATAGTTTTCATATGACCTTTTCCCTAAATATAGTAGGTCACCAGTAATGTAACTTTCTAATGCTATTAGTTTATAACCATCATCTGATAATATAAAAGTCAATAACTCCGCCGGGTATTTACCTTTCTTAAGTGTCCATAATTTCATCATATTAATAAACTCTGATTCATTTACACATTTAGCAGTCATCAACTTTCCTTAATTGGTTTCGATTCTAGAGATATAACTCCTCAACATCATAATTATTTATTAATAAGATATTTAGAGGATAACTTCCAATTAATGTACTACATAAAGCTTCATGGTTTTCTTTTTAAACAAACTAAGCATTATTGAAAAATAAATATGATTAACAAAATGTTAAGTGATTTTTTTAAAGATTGGTTTAGCCCTGTACCTGTGCGGATCGATGAATTAATAAATTGTGATAAATAGTTAAAATGTATTTGTAACAAAAAGTTGCTAAATCATTTGTCTAAATATTTTAACCCTTCGCAGTAATCGATTTTCAGTGCTTTACAATATTGGACATATTCATAAACTGATAAATTTCTTTCTCCTTTCTCAACTTTACTTATGAACTGAAATGGCTCATCTATTAAATGCGCAACTTGGCGCACAGTTAACCCTTGCTCAAGCCTTTTCTTTCTAAGCCATTGCAGTAATTCTGTATATTTATTGGAGCTGGTTGATTTTATCATCTTGTCCCTATTATAGGGACATGGTAAGCTGTCCCGAAATCAGGGACAAAATTGGATGAAAATAATGGATGAAATACATTATGATTTAATTAAACACTGGGTTTCAACAGGCTCACTTTTTGAAGATGCATCTGGTAATGGCTTTGTCGTGAACATAAGTTCAAGTGCAAATCATTTTAAATATTTTTTCATACCTTCAGAATTAACAGGTTTTTTTAGACCTGTAGAATTTTATCCGAATGTTATTGATGCATATTGTGACGCTCAATTAATTTTCGGTAAAATAGAAGTACATAAAGTTCCTCCGACTTTATGTAAGCTTTACAAATGCAAAAAAGTTATATACTACCCAAATAAGCAGCACAACATTTCACTTTTATCCGCTATTTCATTCGCTAGCTTTCATCACAGTGAACAAAAACGTAAATTTGATCAAACACCTTATATAATGCACTTGATAGAGGTTGCTGACTTAGTGAGTAAGTATGCAAGTGATGAAAATATCGATATTTTAAACGCAGCAGTTCTCCACGATGTGGTAGAGGACACCCCAGTTTCCTTTGAAAGCTTGCAATTATTTTTTGGGATTAGGGTTAGAAAGATTGTTGAAACGCTAACCTATTCAGGATCAGAGAGTGGTTCGATAAAAGCACAAGGGTTATTATTAAATTTAAACTCAGCTGATACTGATAGCAAAATCATTAAGCTCGCAGATATTATATCAAACATAAAGTCACTACCGGACTGGGATCAAGATCGTAAAACGAGATATATAAAATGGTGTGATGTAGTGGCTGATAAATGTAAAAGCTCTTCTCCAAAACTATTTGAATTATATAAAGATATCCGTTTTAATGAAACCTGCACTGCTTTGAGGAATTAATCCTGCTCCGAATATACGTAAGTTCCTTAACTTAATAACGAAATACTTGGAAAATATCTAGTTGAAGTACCACCTAATTACATATACCTAAGCCAGCCAAATGCTTTAATTCTGCCACAATAAATAGTCCTGTCATATTATGATGTATTGAACACCACTAACGCACACTTTTGCCACAAAGCCGAGATTATGTGGGAACTTGAATTGATGAGTTTAGATTAGATTAGATTTTGTAACGATAACGAGGCTGTAGAATAACTCGTTTATTATGAATTCCCCCATAAAATGGGTGTACTAAATGCATTACCTATATCGAGTTAATCCTCTACAGTGCGATATAGAAGCACAAAAAATCAGCTGTTTGGGCTGGATTAGTTATTCTACAGCCTCAACGCTAAGCTAAGCGGAAAATGCGGTTGACTAAAGTGCGCGAGGTACGGTCCGCAGCCAACTGTAATTTTCCGTTTAAGCGCCCTGTTATGTTTATATGCTTAATAGCACACCACATTCCACTCATATCTTTTTGTATACTCGCTATAAATTTGCTTTTGAGTACAAGATTTAGTACCAATAGGTGGAACACTTGGTGATTGAATAGGTTTAATTGATGGTGTTGTTATAGGGCAAATCCTAGGTGAACAAATTGGTTTGATGTCTAGTGTGCTAGAACATATAGCAATTTATTATCAGGTGATTACACTTAAGTTTATAGTTGAAGATTAGTAATTATAAGTTGATTCAGCCAATAAACTGAATATCTATAGGTGAAAAAATGTAAAGACATTTACGCAAATCACCGGTGAGATTACATTAATTTAAGTTTTACAATAGTTAACATGTCTATCTTTTGTTTTTATGTCTTTAGTTGCTGTTTTATATGTTTTTTTATACGAACGAACGAGCTTTACGTTAACGGAGCCATAAGTCTTCCTTTCTGATTTCTAGTTAATTAATAGCTATAAAGTTAAACATAGAATGTAAAAAAGGTGAGCTTGTGCTCACCTTTTTTGATTTTATAAGTTCATTATTATCTTTGGTTTATGTTTATTAACCGTAAATAATAAGTTAGCAAAAACCCTTTAGTGTCAAAGAGGAAAAAGCAACATAGCGGTAAGTTAGTCTATTCATAAAACTAGGTTAATTGGCTTGTTAACCATTTTTTTGCTGCATCAGGAGAATCAAAGCTTTTGCTTTTTAGTCCTGCTTGATAATAAGCTTTCTGAAAAATATTTTCGGCTATAGCTGGCGATTCACTCAAGCTAGAATAGATTGCCAATGCTTTAGTTTGCCCAGTACTAACAAATTTTACATGATAATCTAAAGCGTTTTTTGTTGCTAATGGTAGGCCTCTCAATATAAGTAAAACTGCAAAATTTTGGTAATCAACATCGTTTATAATAATGCTTGTTAGATCGGCGTGCATTTTTTTAAAGAACTCTAAATTCCATGGGCCCGTGGCATCTATGGAAATAATGTTATCTTCTACAGCAAAACTGCATTTTCCGTGAGGAAGAAACTCTGCTTTCAAGTGATTACCTAAGGTTTAGTATCTATGGCTTAATTAATAGCTGTTTTAAGGCTGACTGTAAAGTTGGATATTGAAATTTAAACTGATGATTAAGCAATTTCGCGGGCAAAACATTTTGGCCATACAACACTAAATCTGCTGACTCTCCCATTAATATTTTTAATACAAAAGCAGGAACTCTAAATATACAAGGTCGGTTAAGCACTTTGCTTAAGGTTTTTGAAAATTCTTGATTAGTAACTGGCATAGGCGCTGTCGCGTTAATCGGTCCAGAAATATCAGTTTGGTAAATAGCGGCTAATAGAATCGCCACCATGTCATCAATATGTATCCATGACATAAACTGCTCGCCGCTAGCAATGGGACCACCTAGACCGAGTGCAAATGGCGGCAACATTTTTTGTAAAGCGCCGCCGCTGTTGGCTAAAACTATCCCGGTTCTTATTAAGCAAACACGTGTTGCCTCTGATTGAGCCTGCTGTGCTATAGCTTCCCACTTCTGACATACATGATGACTAAACTCCTCATGTATATCTTGATAGCTCTCATCGATTGATAAAGCCCCTTGTCGACCATAAAAACCAATCGCGCTGCCTGAAATAAAGCTGTGAGGTGGTTTGATCGCTTGTTGAACTTTATCAACCAAGCTTTGAGTTATTTGCCAACGGCTCTGGCAAATAATATCCTTTTGGTTGCTTGTCCATCTTTTATCAACAATAGCTTCACCAGCTAAATTTACCACTACATCAAGATCATTAAAGTTTACATCGTCAAGCGTTGTGACTAATTCAATATTATCAGGAAATAATTTTGCTGTTCTATCAGTACTTCGCGTTAGCACAATAATGCGTTCAGTATTTAAATGTTGGATCAGTGCTTGCCCAATCAGGCCACTACCACCCGTAATTAAAATGTTCATTATTGCTCCTTATTTGTATAAGATCTAATTTGTCACTCGTCATACTTCCTTTACCCAGAGATAAATATTGGTGCGTGTTTAGTTGGAGCTTTGCCGAGATATTAAACGACTATCCAAAGGTATTAGCCAATAACGATATTAGTAAGTGAGGATATTAGTTATACCGACAATGTTAATTTATAGATCACATACAGTGTCGTACGTTATCAATAAACTATAGCAGGCGAATATTGAAATGAATAAAAAATTGGCAATAAAAAAGCTCCCTTAGGAGCTTTTCATTACTATCTAAGCCGAATAGAAAACTTAGTAGTAAGTATCTTCTTTGTTGTGCGCTTGAGGATCTTCAAGAATCTCTTCAAAGTCGACTTCAAAACTGTTGTTACTATCAGTATTTGCCATGTAAATAGTGCGAGTTGAACCATCGATCCAAGTGACCGTGCCGCTACCTTTTTTACTGCCGCATTTCATACCAATATGTATATCGTTAAATTCCATCGTTTCCTCCTCGTTTATTGTCGAAAATCGAACCGTGCTTTCGATTAAGCAAACTCTGTTATTACTTGGAATATCTATTCTGAAAATAGTTCAAATATTCTACAGCTAACGTGCTTCTTTTTCGACGGGAACGTTTTATTATAAAGAGAAAAATATTCAGATCTAGTTATTTTTAAGGCTTGGTACTGATCCCTAAAACAGTCGACTTGCTAGCCCCTGTTACTGCTGGAATGTTGCCGAAAATATTTTTATCAAATGCTAAGGCCAACCAGGCAAATGCCATTGCCTCAAGTGAATCACTATTAATGTTTTTTGTATGAGTATTCACTATTGAATGGTTGGTAAGCTTATGATTTAAAAGTGAAACCAAGTAGTGATTCTCAATGCCACCACCACAAATGTATACGTCAGATTTCGTACTTAGTTTAGTGATTTCTTGTGCAATACTGTCAGCGGTTAATGCTGTTAATGTTGCTTGAATATCAGCAGGTGTTAGTGTGCTTTTATCGGTAAATTCGGCTAACCATTGTGCATTAAAATACTCTCGACCAGTACTTTTAGGTGCAGGTTGAGTGAAGTAACTATCGCTTAACATTGCTTGTAATAAATCAGGACAAATCGTACCTGAATTAGCCCATTGGCCTTTAGTGTCAAATCGGCCTGATTGATGTTGAGAAAACCAATAATCCATTAACGCATTACCAGGCCCGGTGTCAAAACCTGTGGTTTTATGCGGCGCGTTTGCAGGGAGAAAAGTAATATTAGCAATACCGCCAATGTTAACCACAAACACATCTTTTTCAGCAGAACCAAATATGGCTTGATGAAAGGCAGGAACTAATGGTGCACCTTGGCCGCCTAAGGCAATATCCTTGGTTCTAAAGTCGCCCACCACACGAATACCTGTTAATAACGCTAAGGTTTGTAAACAACCTATTTGCAAAGTAAAAGGCGTTGTTATCTGCTCGTTTTTAACTGGGCGATGGCGAATAGTTTGCCCATGACAACCTATGGCGGTGATGTCTGAAGCCGTTAAATTTTCTTGTTGTAAAAACTTTAAAATAGCTTGTGAAAACTGTTGTGCTAACTCAATGTTGAGACTGCCAGCATGGTCAATTTCATTAGCGCTGGCGTTATATAAACGCATTATATTTTGCTGAGTATTATGATCATAAGCTTGATAATAACTGGCCAGTAAGTTGGCACCGTTGGCGTATTGAGACTGGTTATTGTCAAACTCAACTAACGCTAGATCAATACCATCGGCACTGGTGCCTGACATTAGGCCGATGTAGCGTACTTTATTACTTGTGTTATGACTCACGTTATTACTCATATTAATCCGCGCTTTTCTAATTAGATTGAGTACTCAGCATCACTTGTCGTGAACTTGAAAGTTCGGCAAGGCGTTGAGCCGCTACCGCATCAAACTTTTGCTTAAATTTACTACTAATAGGTTTAGCATCTGGTAGCTTTACTGTTCTAGGGTTGCGGTGCACGCCATTCAGTAAAAATTCATAATGTAAATGTGGTGCTTCTGACATACCTGTTGAGCCAACATAACCAATTACTTGGCCTTGTTTTACCCGCTCACCGGCTTTAACTGCACGTTTAGAAAAGTGCAAATACTTAGTCACAATACCATTTCCGTGCTGAATAAATACGTAATTACCATTGTATTTATTGTCTGTCTCTTATACACATCTGACGCTGCCGACGACTCCTTACGTGT
>OJAZ01000646.1_pt1 | contig 13879 bp, 14 predicted proteins | sample 1589851 | NCBI WGS metagenome assembly OJAZ01 (sample SAMN05416792, study PRJEB24817) | seawater metagenome | isolation source: Sea water | place: Canada:Atlantic | collected 2013-07 | reverse complement strand
CGAGATTCGCCTTAGTCTCGTGGGCTCGGAGATGTGTATAAGAGACAGGCCTAACGCACAGTTTAAACCCACTGAAATTGGCTTAGCATGGCGTAACGAGTTGTAAAATGCCTCAGTTGTTTGGCCTGATAACGTACGCCCTGAGGCATCGGTAATCGTGCCGGAAATCATCACAGGAAAACGCTCACCACGACTTTCAAAAACCGTTTCAACGGCGAATATAGCCGCTTTAGCATTCAAGGTATCGAATATCGTTTCAATTAAAATAATGTCACTGCCGCCATCAAGCAAGGCGTTAGTAGATTCAATATAGGCATCTTTTAACTGATCAAAAGTTACATTACGATACGCAGGATCGTTTACATCAGGAGATATTGAACAGGTGCGGTTTGTTGGCCCTAAAACACCGGCAACAAAACGTGGTTTACCCGGGTTTTTCGCGGTAAATTCATCTGCAACTTCACGCGCTATCTGTGCCGCGGCTAAGTTAATAGCGGCACTGTAATCTTCCATGTCGTAATCTGCCATGGCGATAGTGGTGGCATTAAAAGTATTGGTTTCAAGAATATCTGCGCCAGCGACTAAATATTCACGGTGAATCGCTTTAATAACGTCTGGCTGCGTCAGCACCAACATGTCGTTGTTACCTTTAACATCGCTATGCCAGTCGGAAAACTGTTCGCCGCGATAGTCTTGCTCTTCAAACTTATACGCTTGGATCATGGTGCCCATAGCGCCATCTAAAATTAAAATACGCTGGTCTAACTGAGCTTGTAAAAGGCCATAAGAAGCAGATTGCACTACTGGGGTTTTTGATTGAGAGTTTGATTGCTTAGACACGAGATTTCCCTGGGTGAATGGCTTTAATATGGTTCGCATCTAATTGATACGGCGTAATTTGGTAAACGTAATAATTTAGCCAGTTTGTGTACAGTAAACTGCCATGGCTGCGCCACATGTTTGCCGCCTCTTTTTCTGGGTCATCATCGGTAAAATAATTGTCAGGTATTGAAACCTTGCCCCCGGCCGCAATATCTCGAAAATACTCTTCACTCAATGTACTTGCATCATATTCTGGGTGACCGGTTAAATAGACTTGCTGCTTATTTTTACTCGCGGCTAAATACACCCCTGCAACGTCAGATTCTGCTAATATTTCAATATCTTCAAGAGACTGATAATCAGATTTGTCAATGAAACCATAACGTGAGTGCGGCACACTAAATGTCTCATCGAAACCGCGGGTTAGTTGCTCATCTGGCTTTAAACAGTGATGGCGATATACGCCAGATAGTTTTTGCTTTCGCAAATGTCGCTTTAAACCATAATGATGATAAAGCGCAGCATGGGCGGCCCAACAAGAAAACATGGTTGAAGTAACATTTTGCTCTGCCCAGTCAAACACCTCACAAATTTTATCCCAAAAAGTAACTTGTTGATAATCTAATAACGCTAGCGGCGCACCTGTAATAAGTAAACCATCGTATTGTTTGTGTTTAATATCATCGAATAAACGGTAAAAATTATCTAAATGCGCTTGTGGCGTATTTTTAGATTCGTTTGCATGGATTCGAACGAACTCGACATTAATTTGCAATGGTGTATTCGCCAGCATGCGCAAAATTTGCACTTCAGTTTCAATTTTATTTGGCATTAGGTTAAGAATCGCCACTTCCATAGGACGAATTTCTTGATCAGCTGCACGACGTTCAGACATAACGAAAATATTTTCTTTGTCTAAAATCGTTAAAGCAGGTAATTCATTGGGGATTTTTATTGGCATAGCACTAACCTAATGTCGGAAAATCGATATATCTGTGTTAATACCAAGTTGACTTATTCAGCCTCTACTTTTCATTTTAATCAATAAAGTGTGCAGGTAATGAATCAACTTAGTCTCAGTATAAAATAACGCTGATAAACAGCCTTTTTATTTACTATTTCTATCTCAGTGTAATGTGACTTGGATTTCTAGCTATGTCAACCTCTAAACGTATAGACGTCTAAAAATAGATATAACTTATTAATCTACTACTTTCACGTTTGATCTAGTTAACTTGCTTAAAAGGATTTGAAAACAGCGTGAAGAGCAGAGGTAAGGTCACTAAAAGCGTAGACTTTCCGTACAAAACGAATATTTTATTGATCAGTTATACAAAAAGAAATGACCACAAAAGTGATGATTAGTATTTAATTGGCATTAAAAATACGGGTACTTAAGTGTTTTAGCGCTGAACAGGCGCTACAAATAAAATAGCATGTAGGAGCTTGGTACTAAGAAAAGTACTAAGCTCCTACATTTATTATAGAAAATGTTTATTTTAGAAAAATTTATTGATGAAAAAGTTTGTAGATAAAAGCGTTAAGCGTTTCGTAGCCAACCATTTTCTACTGCTAAATCTATTTGTTCAGTAACATATGTCCATAGCTTAGGTGCTAAACCATCTAATAAATTATTTCGCGCGATGACTTCAGATTTACTCACATTATGCTTCGCCCAGCTACCCCCATTATTTTTCATATTTTGTAATAAAGGTAAAACTCGGTCCATTGCTTTAGCAAATTTAGCATCGTTGGTTTTTGCTTCTTCAAACTCCAACCAAAGATTTAACGTTTCTTGATATTGTTGCTCAGGCAATAAACCAAAGATACGTTTTGCAGCGGCTAACTCTTTTGCTTCCTGTGCATCAAGCTCTGATTGTTTTGCAAATGCAAACGTGTCGCCTGCATCAATTTCAACGATGTCATGAATAAGTAGCATAATGGTAACTCGCGCTACATTTACCGGCTCTGATGCATAACCATTTAGTGTTTGCGCCATCAACGCTATGTGCCAACTATGCTCAGCACTATTCTCACGTCTGTTGTTATCTGATTTCACTGTCACTTGTCGGTACACAGCTTTAAGACGGTCTAACTCTAATATAAAATTTAATTGTTGCTCTAAATCTTGCATTATTACTCCTTATGAAAAGCTTTTACGGTGTTTATAACCACGTAAATGATATGGGGACGGTTAGGTCTAACAACAACCTTTTAACCTATTGAGTTTACTTTAAAATAGTTAAACATTCTTAGACTCCATCTGAAGTATAAAAAGTCGCTATATATTTATTTAATTATCTGCCTTGCGCTATTGAAAAATAAATTAATGTCCTAATATCTAGGTTATTCTCAGCAATTAAACTTTTCGGTATGTGGCGTTTTATAACAATATTTTTTATGTTATTTTTGCTAGCTCAAAATGCTAGTGCATTATCGATCTCAAAATACTCACAAGAGCCAACTCCACAGCATGTCAACACGGCTCAAAATGAACAACAGGTTAGTGTCGATTTAGACAGCCATCAGCCACAACATTTATTTAACTTACCTAGAATTAATACTTTTAGTCCTGCTACTTTTTCAATTGAGGCACAAACAGCGCCAATTTATGTCTTAGTGATTGAGTTTTTTAAAACTGAGAGTAGTGCTAGAGAGTTTAAAAATTTAGCGCCACCCCCAAACTTAATTAACTGGTTTGAACAATTAAATCATCACGCAAAATCATCACGTATTTCCGGCTGGAAAGACGGTAATTTTTTATACAGCGCAAAAACCACCTACCACAGCTAATTCATTTAACTTCAGCAAAGCAATAACGATTAGTTTTATTGCCTGCACAAAAATCGACTATTTTATTTTAAATAACTGATGCTAAGCCATCGGGCACTTATTGAATGCATTCTGCGATATAGCTGAGTTTTTAATACAGTGTTACACCAAGTTGATTAATTATTTGCTCACTTTTAATGTTTAACGTTAAAAAGTAGATCAATTAATTAATCAAATTGGGATTAATCGAGATTTCAAAATGAACACACGCAACAAGTCCAGCATAAAAAATATTAGCTGGCGAAATATGGTTATTTTTATCACGCTAATATTTATGATTATTAATGCCCTACCAAATTTATACCCTGATAAAACAAATATTCAGTTAATCAGTAATAACAGCAATATTGAACAAACGACACCTGAGCAATTAAACACACTGTTGCTTAACAATAACCTGGCATCAGAAAAAATAATAACGAATGCAACGGGCACAATAATTACGCTAGAAAATAAGTCAGACGAACAAGCCGCGAAAGAATTATTAAATACAGCATTTTCCGGTAAATATGTCATCAGTAGTACAGTATCAAACGAGGGACCATCTTGGTTTAAGGCCATGAATATGGAGCCTATAAAGCTAGGTTTAGATCTCAGTGGCGGGGTTTTATTTGTACTTGATGTTGATACCGAGAGAGCTTTATTTGAACACATGAAAGGGCTTGGCACAGATCTAAAAACCCAAAGTATAGAAAAACGTATACGAGGCGTTAATGTAGCTCAAGTTAATAATTATTCTCTTGAAGTTAGCTTCCCTTCAGCCATGAAAAGTAAACTTGAATTACTGCTGAGTGATATAACTAAACATTCACCTGAGTTAAGCACTAAAAACATAAGTAATACGCATATATCGCTACTTTACTCGCCTCAAGAGCAAGTCAACTTTAGACAAGCTACCATGAAGCAAACTCTAAAAACTATGCGCGGGCGTATTGAAGAATTAGGGATCACTGAAGCAATAACCCAACAACAAGGGAAAAATAGAATACGTATAGAACTACCCGGTGTGCATAACCCGGAAGAGGCTAAACGTATTATTGGTGCTACCGCGACACTGGATTTTTATCAACTCGCTGATGATTCAAATACTGCTGGCATGATACAAATGACAGATAGCAGCGGTCGTAAATTCAACTTAAATAGTAAAGTAGTGTTTTCAGGCAGTAGTATTAAAAATGCCCGTGCCGGACAAGATGAAATGGGTATGCCCTCGGTAAACCTGACTTTGGATAGCGTGGGCGGTAAAAAAATGTCGACCTTTTCAAAAGACAACATTGGTAAACCTATGGTGACTTTATTCTCTGAGTTTCACCGTAACAGTGATAATGAAATCGTTAAAAAGAGTAAAATCATTAATGTTGCGAATATCTCTCAACACTTAGGCGCGCAGTTTAGTATTACCCATATGTCGAGCCCACAAGCAGCACAAGAATTGTCGCTATTATTACGTGCTGGCTCTTTAAATGCTCCTGTTACTATCGTAATGCAGCGCAATATTGAAGCAACACTTGGCGCTGACAATATTGATAATGGCATTAAAGCGTTGAGTATTGGTATTGCATTTACATTATTGTTTATGGCGATTTGGTACCGCACTTTAGGACTTATTGCCAATGTTGCATTAGCGCTAAATTTAGTCAGTTTATTAGGACTCATGTCTTTATTACCTGGCGCTGTTTTAACCTTACCAGGTATTGCAGGCTTAGTTTTAACGGTTGGTATGGCGGTTGATGCCAATGTACTTATTTTTGAGCGAATTAAAGAAGAGTTAAGACGAGGACGTAAAGCGCTATCAGCCATTGAAGTTGGCTATAAAAGTGCCTTTGCGACTATTTTAGACGCCAACATTACCACCATGATCACCGGCATTATTTTATACACCATAGGTTACGGACCGGTTAAAGGTTTTGCTATTATTTTGTGTCTTGGAATACTCACCAGTATGTTTACTGGCGTATTTGTTGCAAAAACATTAACCAATATGGTCATTCGAGACAACAAAAATAAATTACTGGGGATTACATTAGACGATAACGTAAACGCTAAGTCCTTATCTGAGCCAACTTCAAAAGTAGCCACTAAAACCAAAGCGAAATCCCTTATCAATTCAGGAGCTAACTCATGAATAACACAAACATAAAATCAACATCGCGTATCAGTAAATTTCGTTTTGCTAGTTTCTATTTTGCAGCAGCCCTTATTACTATCTCATTATTAGGGTTATTTACAAAAGGCTTAAACCTTGGCTTAGATTTTACAGGAGGTTACTTAACTGAATTTTCAACAGAGCAATCGTTTGAGTAAGCAAAAATGCAGCAGTTGCTGGGCAACTATCTATCACAAGACTTTCAATTATCATCAGCTGACAACGGCACACATTGGAGTGTTCGACAATCAGACAGCAACAGTGGTCAACAAAATAGCACTTGGTTAACTGAGTTTACTCAGCAAAGCGGCTTATCTATAACCCCACAAGATGCTATGTATATTGGCAGCCAAGTCGGCGATGAACTTATCAATCAAGGAGGTTTAGCCTTACTCACCGCGGCAATAGTAATTTTAGTATATTTGTCGCTGAGATTTGAATGGCGACTGGCTGCCGGCTCGGTAGTTGCTCTTGTACATGATGTGATAGTGGTACTAGGCATATTCGCTTGGTTTAATATCTCCTTTGATTTAACCATTTTAGCGAGTTTATTAGCCATTATTGGCTACTCACTAAATGACTCCATAATCGTTGGGGATAAAGTCAGAGAAATCATGATAAGAAACAAGGATAGCGATATTGATAGCACAATTAACCATGCAATTAAATCAACCTTGGTGCGAACTTTAATCACCTCAGGTACCACACTTGCTACGGTTCTAGCGATAGGCTTGTTTGCTGGAGAATCTTTACAGGGATTTGCTATTGCATTATTTAGCGGTATTTTAGTCGGTACGTATTCATCAATTGCTATATCGGCAACCATTCCGCAATTGTTAGGTTTAAGCCCTGACCATTACCATAAACAAGCGCAAGAAATTTGTACCTTGCCTTAATGTAGTATGCACAGAGGTTACTCGTTATACCATTCATGAATAACGAGTAATGCCAAAATGTTAAACACCAAGAGTTAAGACCTAAGAATTAAGGCCTAAGAGTTAAGACCTAAAGGATTTAATTGCTTCACTACAATAAAGCTGTCACCCATTAGGTCTTAAGTTTGAGTATGTCGTTTTACAATGTAAAAATTTTAAATCTACGATGACAGTAAAATAAACAGCAAATAACAGCTAAAGTTAACCCTGAGCTGAAGTATTAATCTTAATTAAAAAAACTCGCTAACCAATCAAAGGTTAGTACAGTGGTAAATATTTTCAGCCAGACTAAACCAATAAATAGTAGTATTAGTAATGCTTTAGTTTTTTTGCTTTTTATACTCTTCCAATACAGCCACTTTGCTTTAATCTCTTCTTTAACTTCATCTTTTTCTGTTTTCATTTTAGATTATCTCTCAGTGAAATATAGCGTAGCTTTACTTTATTGGATTTGATTGCTTACAGCAGGCTTTTCTACCTAAAATCAGTATTATGAAAAACAACCAATAATAACTTGCTGCACCTCCACTATAGCCTTCTCGATGCTCTACTTTAGCAATTTTTTCTTCTTTCACTCGTGTTTTAAATGTCGAAAGTTCAGCATCTAAATTAATCGTCATATCTGAAACAGCCAAGCTAAATCCTTCGAGTGATTTTTGAATTAACGTGTCATCAACCCCTATTGCGGTAGTTCTTTTTTCAAGCTTATTTATACCTGGGGCTCTAAATAACATTTTTTTACTTTTAATATCAAAAACAGCGGTATCAACAAAGGTTTGAACCGAATTTTCATTACCCGGAATTATATACATTCCGACAATTGTCCAATATAAAAGCGCTGCGTTGTTTTCAAGTGATTGAGTGACTTGGTCATATGATACCAACGCCATAACATCGACATCATAAAGTCGGCCTACTTGTTCTAAAGTTGTAAAACCTTCTCCGCCATTAAGGTAAGTGCTTGGTATTATTTCAATACGATCAATATAATCATATTTGAGAAATGATTTTTTCACTTTTTCAAGTAGCTCTATTTGATCTTTATTATGAATACCATCTCTTTGCCAGTTTTTAGAAGGCACAAAAGCTAAACCCACTTTTACGGGCAGTGTTAACACTGGAATTTCTGGTTGATGTTCAGCTCGACTTGCATGGTTAGGGTAGAGAAAGTCCATCAAGCTACTTGATTGTGTTTTCTTCCCTGTGTTGTTGCTCATCAGAGAACTACATGACGCTAAGAATAAAGCGCTTAGCAGTATGATAAAAATTCTAGTTTTCATCGACATCCCTTTTTATTGTTATGAATAAAATATTGTAATGAATAAAATTGAACTGATTTAATGATGATTTATCCTAACACGCCAAGTAAATTAAAAAACTCAACGCATTAACAGATAGGAGTAGCGCTTTTAATCGGCAGCTTAGATCAAGATAAAGTAAGCAGATATTAATGTTAAAAAGGATAGATATCGGCATTACAATATCTATCCTTATGCGTTACATAATTAGAAAAGCCAACCGGTAGGATCAGGGTGTGCTGTTTTTGCATCTAGTGATTTCATCCCTTTTACACATCGTACAATAAGCCAAATAACCCAAAATAAAAGTACCAGCCAGCCGACAAGTATTATAGATAGAATTGAGCCTAGAATAATATACAAAGCACCTATCCAGAATGTTCTAATTTGAAATTGATAATGTGATTTAAGCCACTCTGGTGCATCAGATTTATTGATATAAGCCATGACTACACCAATAATGCCTGTGATACCAAAAAAGATCCCAACCATATACAGTATATAAACTATTTTAGCTGTGCCCTCGGTTGATGGTCCTTCGTTTATCACTACTTCACTCATCTATTTTTCTCCTTTTTTAAGATGAAATTTTTATCTTTTTATTTTATTTTATTTTAGCTTAGTGATACCAATTAACGCAGCAATAACACCACCAACCATACCACCCCAAGCTTCAATGGGTGTATCTCCGCTAACGACTCGGGTAACTTGAGAAGTTGCAGAATCATAAATGTTATAGCCCCATAATGCTAAAGCTACACCGACAATAATAAGTACTATACCAATAATTTTATTATTCATTTTCACTCCTAAATTGTATAAAGTTATAGTTAAGCCAACTTGTGTTATAAAAATATAACCTGACGACAATACTTTAAATTTTTAACAACACTAAAACACCATTGGTGTATTGTTATTAAAATAAATATACAGCGCTTACATAATAACTTCAATGACTTAGTTTTTTCCAAATATTCACTACACGCTAAATTTAGCTAAGTACTTTTTTTATTAAAAAAACCTTTAAGCATTTGAGTTTATGTTATTTTAAAGGTTTAAATAACAGACATTATCGACAAGCTATTTTTTTAATCGTTATGTTAGAAGGTTGCTAAGGATTACTATGGATTTAATGCAAGGTTTACTCATTATTACCTCAATTCACTTGTTGGCCGCGGCATCTCCTGGACCAGACTTTGTATTGGTGTCACAACAAACACTCTCTAATGGTAAGCAATCTGGCTTTATGGTGAGTATTGGTATCGCCTTAGGCTTATCGGTTCATATTATTTATTCTGCCTTAGGTTTAGCGGCGGTTATTGCTAATTCAGCAACAGCATTATGGCTAATAAAACTTATTGGCGGGTGTTATTTAATTTATTTAGGTATACAAGGCTTAAGAGCAAAACCTTTGGGTAAGACAGAAGATGCTAAGCTAAAGCAAGCAATTGCAAAGCATTCAAATGTTAAGGCTATTGTTAAAGGTTTTTTATGTAATGCGTTAAATCCAAAAGCGCCCATCTATTTTGTTGCATTGTTCACCGTGGTGTTATCGCCAGATTTACCACTATTACATTTGGTTATTTACGGTGTTTGGATGATGATATTACAACTACTGTGGTTTTCTGCTGTCGTAGTTTTACTTTCTAGACCCAGTGTAAATGAAAAATTTCAGCGATTAGGTCATTGGATCGATCGCGTGCTTGGCGGCGCTATGATATTAATAGGCTTAAAAGTGCTAACCAGTAAAATAAATTAGGTAATGAGAATGTCTGATACAACCGCAAAACAATACACTGACTTTAAATCGTTTTATCCTTTTTACTTAAGCCAGCATCAAAATATTATTTGTAGAAGGTTACACTTTATCGGCTCCAGCTTAATTATACTGATGCTTAGTTATATTTTATTAAGCTCTGCTTGGGTATTACTCTGGACTTTACCCTTATTGGGTTATGGATTTGCCTGGCTTGGACACTTCTTTTTTGAGAAAAATAGACCCGCGACATTTACCTACCCTATTTATAGCCTGCTAGGTGACTGGGTTATGTATAAAGATATGTTACTCGGTAAACTAAAATTTTAGCACTGCGCTGGACATACTCCAAAATAACTCAGCGTTTAATGATTGAACCTTAACTGATGAGAATATCCCTTTGAGTACTTATATTTCATTATTACGCGGCATTAATGTTGCGGGTCAAAAAATCATAAAAATGGCGGACTTGCGTGCGCTTTATCAAAAATTATCGTTTGAAAACGTACAGAGCTATATCCAAAGTGGAAACTTAATCTTTAACTATAAAGGCGATGGCATAAATGAATGCTCGCAACTGGCTAAAAGTATAAGCCAGCTTATTGCTAAGCAATATCATTTTGAGGTGCCGGTTATTGTTTTAACACCCGATGATTTGCAAAGTGCACGCTTAAACTTACCTTTTAAAGATATCGACCCTATTTCAGATGGCAGTAAAGTGCTGTTATGTTTTTTATCCGAGATCCCAACCAAGTCGATAACAGTATTATCGCCTTACATTAAAGCAAGTGAACAAATGGATCTTATTGGCAAGGTACTTTATTTACATTGTGAAGAAGGGTATGGCCGCTCAAAATTGACTCTGAGTAATATTGAAAAGCATTTAAATGTTCAGGCAACATCGCGAAATTTAAAAACTGTTGATAAGCTTATTACACTCACTAAAGATAATATCAACTAAGGTTTTATTGATAACAAGTTCACCGCAATAAAAGCCAGTGCCTAGTGAACTAAAACGTCTTCAGTTTTATAAGTATTTTCTCAAAAAATTATCGCTAAAATGAAAAAGATAAATATCCCCAGCTTTCAAACTGTCATTTAAAATAGCTTATTTTTCAATACGTCTTTAGATACAGTGTTCCAGTATCGATAAGTTAACTTAAATATTTACCATAATACTTGGTCTATTTCGTTGAGTAATTTTTGAGTGTAATTATTAATACTCGCCGTATCATTATGATTAATCGCTATTTCTAAATTGATGGCATATTCAGATAAATTGGCAAAACCAAACATTTGCGCAGCACCAGCAATACGATGCGCTAATTTCGAAAGCTTATCGTTGTCATGATTGTTTATATGTAAAACTAAGTCTTGCTGTTCTAACACCAGGTTAGATTTAAATTCTGTTACTAAATCTGACATATCAACACTGTTAAAGCTTTCATCGGCTTTTTCCTGCGTGATACTACCGCCGTAATATTTGGCAATGGTGGGAATAAAGATATTTCGCTCAATCGGTTTAGATAAATGACCATTAAAGCCCAACGATAAATAATGCGCTATTTCATGCGACATAGCATTGGCCGTTAATGCGATAATAGGCGTTTGAAAGCCCTTTTGCCGTAAAATTTTAAACGCTTCAATACCGTCCATTTCAGGCATTTGAATATCCATTAACACCAACAATGGTTGATGCTGTTTAAATAACGTGATGGCTTCATAACCATTACGTGCGGTAATAACGTCTAAGCCTATCGAAGTAAGTAAGCGAGCAATAAGTCGGCGATTGTCGTTATGATCTTCAGCGAGTAAAATTGTACCTTTTAATTGTTGTTCGTTTATCGCTTTAGTTGTTTCATCAGATGATACTTTTATTTCATTACAATGTTCAGACATTGTTGCTTGGCAAGGTAGACTAAAAGCGAAAACACTGCCTTGGTTTAGTTCACTCTCGACTTCAATTTTCCCTCCCATAATTTTAGCTAACTGGTCTGATAAACATAAACCTAATCCGGTACCACCAAAACGTCGATTAATACTACTATCACCTTGGGTGAAGCTTTCAAATAAGTTTTGCAATTGTGAGCTACTCATACCAATACCACTGTCGGTGATTTTAAATATTAAGTGTGTTTCACTTTGGCTAATATTTAACTCTACATGTCCTTGTTGCGTAAATTTAATCGCATTGGCACATAAGTTGATCAAAATTTGTTTAACACGAAAGCCATCAATATCGATTAAAAATGGTTTAGGTAAGCAATGTACTATGTCAAATGTTAAGCCTTTAGATTTCGCCTGCAAACAAAACATATTGGCGAGTTCTTGTAATATGTTGTGTAAGTTTTGACTTTGTATTTCTAACTCAATTTTATTCGCTTCAATTTTACTTAAATCGAGAATATTATTCGTAAGCTCTAATAGATGTAAACTATTGCCAAGAATTATTTCAACCTCTTTATTTATATAAAACTCTTCAACATCACCATTAATAATAGCTTCAGCTTGGCCAATAACCGTGGTTAACGGCGTTCTGATTTCATGACTCATATTTGCTAAAAACTGGCTTTTAATATTATTAGCATTTTGTAACTCTTTCATTAAGTACTCAAGCTCAGTGGTGCGTTGTTTTACCTTTATTTCGAGTGCATTTTTCGAGCGACGTTCAATGATGCGATGGGTAATTAAAAAACCTATTAATAGCGTAGCAATAATGGCAATTATAATGATGGTACGTGCTTGTGATGAGCGCTCAGTTTCAAGCTCTTGTAAACGCTTTTGTTGCTTAAGTTGTTTAACTTCCTGCTTTAACTGTTTGGAGTTAAACAAGGCTAATTTAGAGTTAAGTTCGCTATTCGATAATTCAAATTGTGCTTTTAAAAAGTCATACTGGCTAGTAATTGCTTTATAGTTTTGATGTTGCGCAGCATATATTAACGCTTGTAATGAAAGGTTATATTGTATCTGGTCTCTGTTTTTTCGTTTTACTGCAATGGTATTTGACTGCTCTACAAGATCCATTGCTAATTGATAATTTCCTTGATAAAAATTTGCTCTAGCTAGGCTGTATAAAGCCCCTGCATAAGCGTTATCATGGCCTTGCTCAATACTTAGGCGAATACTTTCCTTTGCATAGGCTGTTGCTTTGTCAATATTTTGCAGATCGTTTTGAAGTTCGGCTAAGTTATGTAAGGCCGACGCCACATAGAAATCATCTTTATTTTCACGAGCAGAATTAAGCGACAAAAGCATATAATGTTCGGCCTTTTTATAGTCTCCTTGATACTTGTACGAGGTACCAATATGACCATACGCCATACCAAGGCCGCGAAAATCAGCAATTTTAGCGCGCCTTTCAATAACGTCGTGATACATGGCTATAGCAATATCATAACGTTTTAGCTCTAAATGAAAGCCCGCAATATTAAATTTAATGTCAATTTTATCTATGTCACTACCAAACTCTTGATATATTTTTTCCGCTTTTTGGTAGCTGAGTAACGCTTTTTCAAATTCACTGGTTATTGCGTGTACTAAGGCAATATTGTTGTGTAAATTGGCTTGAGCAATTGGCTCATCAATTGTCAGGTAATAATTCAGTGCCTGCTGATAAGCGTGAAGGGCCAGTTCATTGTTGCCATTGTAATAGGAATAAACACCTACTCTTTTAAAGGCGTCTGCTTCAATTTGATTAAAGTGAAATTTATTAGCTAATGCTTGCTCTTTTTGAGCGACAACAATCGCATTTTCAAGTTGACCTAGTTGATGAAGGACTTTACTTTTACTTGCTAATACCGTCAGTTTTTGAAGTATTGGCAACGAGGCATCTTCGCTCAAGACAGTTATTAATTTCAAAGCTTCATTTTGATCAGCCATGTCCTCAATTTCTGTTAGTTGCTGAGTGAATTTTTCTTCTATCTGAGGGAGTGAGTTTTGCTTCTGACTGTGAGCGGTAAAACTGATGAGAAAGTTTACAAATAAAAACAATGAAGTAGCTAATACCCTGCTATTGGAAACCGTCATCTATGACACCTTTAAATACCTGTCTCTTATACACATCTCCGAGCCCACGAGACTAAGGCGAATC
>OJAZ01000642.1_pt1 | contig 13931 bp, 13 predicted proteins | sample 1589851 | NCBI WGS metagenome assembly OJAZ01 (sample SAMN05416792, study PRJEB24817) | seawater metagenome | isolation source: Sea water | place: Canada:Atlantic | collected 2013-07 | reverse complement strand
ATAGTGACATTACCGGATCACGATTACTCTTTTGATTACAGCCAGTTGTAATACCATTTAAAGAAAGTGGATATTGCTCAGGCGTGGTGGTTTCTTTTTCAAGCATTACGCCAATAATGCGGCATTGTTCTGCGGAAAGTGTAATCATCTTGAAGGTACCTTTATAAAATAGCTACTGATGTTATAGCAAGCTATATGCTTCATTACTATGTTGATGTGTTTGATTGCTCACAAAAAAGCCATAGTTAAGGCATTACTTAACTATGGCTTTTTAATGATTCAAATTTTCTTGAAGGTTATTCGATATTTGCGATCTGTTTATTGGTTGGTTTTTGTTTTCCCTCTAAAAACAGCTGCTTACAAGGTTTTGTGAGTAACTCTCTTTTTTTGCCCACCAACTTGCCCACCATTGTCTTTACTAATGATCATACCGTAAGTTAATTAATTCCAAATGATTTTAATCGTTATCAAAAGAGGAAGTACAGCAAACAGCGCAGCTTTTACTTTATCGTAATGCGAATAAAAGAAGTTAACTCTAAGTATGTTAAAGAAACCGCTTGAGTGCATATTTGGAAAATCACTTGGGTACTGTAATTGAAAAAACTCATCATCGACTGTGTCATGATTAAGTAAGTACTTTTCAGTTACATCATTATAATCTTCAGTTAGCTTAATAAGTTCATCAGTATCATCTTCAGTAATATGTTGTAACTTTGAATAGCACCTATCGAGCTCAATCCCGCATAAATGATGCCTTTCCGATTTCAAACCGTGTTCTTTTCCTCCCTCAAAAAGACTATAAGCTAAAATAATTATAGAAATAGTAATTGAAATAAAGTTAAGTAACTTAGATTGATCAGCAGATAAAGGAACAAGATTACTTAGTTGAAGAATTGCGATTGCTAACAAATGTATTGATGAGAAAGCTGTGATAAATGTTAAAGCCGAATTCTTTTTTTCTAACCTTCTATAGGCATTAAACCTCGCCCCTTTAGTACGCCATATTCGATTATTTAAACTTGTTTTATTACTTGTAACACTTGTAGTCATATATTTCTCTTAAAGGAGTACCCTCCTAGTGATTCAGATTATTAATTCTCTAACAACAGTAAAGTTTATTAGAAACTAGAAACAGCCTAAGCCGATTTTATTACCTCAGCCCTTTATCTTAAGATAGGGACTTGTACTAAGTACAAGGAGGGTACTTAAGATATATTACCAATATCTTCTTCTAATTTCACTATTCGTGACATCTTTGCTATTTCAAATTTTCTTTCTATCTCTTCTTCTGAATAATTTTTAGTGTCATCCTCAGCTAAATAGCCAAACTTAACTAAAAATTGAATTTTTTTAATTACAGAGTCATAAAGCCAATAATTATGTATATACCCATCAAAAGTAGTGTACTTGGCAGAATAATGACTTTTGACTAAGCTTTTTAATTCAACAGGAGCAGCACAGTCGAACATATCCAATCTTTTAAATTGATTAGCAATTATAGAGTCAATTTTATGCAGTAAATGAATGTCAGTTATTTCTATAAAATAAAAAATCCAGCCATAACGCTTTTTCTCTGTTATCGCACCAGTGATTTTTTCATTAAGGTTTAGCAAGAATAAGTCTTTGATTTGTGGCGCGGTCAGCCAATTAGAGTTTTTTACACGGTGCTGAAAATTATGCTTAAAATCTGTAATCATAGCTATTATTGATGTAATAAAGCGATCTACTGTTGCCTCTCTTACAGAAACATTTTCCGAGGATATTTGATATCCGAGGTAATCAAATGATTTGGATATACCTCCCTTTTCTGTTTTGTCATTAGTTTCAAGGCCAATTTTAATTAAAGCACTTTCTACTTTTTGTTCTATAGCATTTATTTCATGTTGCTTTGCAAAGATTAAAATATCATCAACATACCTCATGTATTTTAACCCAACGCCATTGAACTCTATATCAAATTCCTTCATGTAAATGCCCGCAAGAACATTAGATATTGATAACCCTTGTGGTACGCCAACTTTATTATGGTATGAAGAACTATTTACTTTTTTATAATTTTTAGGTACGGTTTTATTTATAATTGCACGCCTAATTAGTGTTACAACACCATTATGGTTAATATCTTTTAAACAATCCTCAAGCAAAATTCTGTGATTTAAGTTGTCGTAAAAGCCTTTAATATCAATTTTTAAATAGTGCAGATCATCTTCACTTTGAGGTAGTAAGGATTTAATTTCTCGGATAAATGTATTCGGTAGCTGATTTTGAATGCAGTCCTCATACAGTTCGTGCAGGGTATTTTTAAGTGCACACAAAACAAGCTTGTCTCTGATTGTGGGCTTAGATATTATTCTCGGTTGTTTACCTCTCCCTTTTGATTTTACTATCTCTAGGTATGGACTAAACCTATATGCTGATGAGATTGATTTTGCGGATAACCTTGAAACTATTGGTAATAATTCGCTTTCAAACTGCGCACAGTTAATGCCATCGATACCTTTTCCTGATTTATTTTTTATATTATCTTTAAAAATAGACTTTAGATTTTCTACAGAAAAGTTTTGTTCGAAATGTATGCCTGAATTATCCATAATCTTCCTATCCAATACTAATATTTAAGCATTTACATAATTACCTTCACAAAACGTAATAGGTTTTTTTATCGGTTTACTGTAAATCACTTTTGTTTGACTCTGCAATTTTTCCAGCTTCTAAAATTTTAAGTTTAAGTGATTCTGAATGCTCCATTTCATATATTATTGAAACTATTATTTGGTGTAATAGCTCCTTATCAATTACATTGTCAGCTACCCAAACAACGACATTCTCCATTTCTTTTATAAATTTCTTTACTAAGAAATCATAACCATTCAATTCAAGGAAGTAAGCCCCTAAAGCCAGAGAAGAACGCTTATTACCGTCATTAAAGGCATGGTTTTTATTTATAGAGAAAACTAAATGTGTAAGCTTATCTTCAATGTTTGGGTAATACATATCATTTTTAATATGCTCTAAAGGGCTTTCAAGCTGCCCTATATTTTTAATTCCATCTAAGCCGCCAGAGTTATTAATAATCCAATCGTGCTCATTAATAGCATGGGATCTATCAAAATAGAAAAACCTTATTTCAATGTTGTCTGTCATTCTAGCGATCCTTAAGTCGCTTAAATACATCTAAGGTCTCAGGGTCACTTAGTTGCTCTTCTAAAGACTTGCTTTTCTCACCAAGAAAGCGCTCAAAGTCACCTTCAGGAACTGATTTAATATAAGCTTCAAGTTTGTCATGTAAAGCATCACGAAAGCAGAGATCACGACTAGCCATCTTTGTTCGTGCATCTAGTATTAAAGGTTTAAATAGTGGGTGTTTTTCAAAACCTAAGAATAATACCTCAGCTTCTTTTTGCGATAATTTTCTTTTCTTAGTTATAGAAGCTAGTTCTAGCTCGTGTGCAATGCCAGACTCAAAGCTAGCAATTAAGTTAAGAACTTCTGAATACATGGTTTCACGGATTTTTTCATTTTTAGCTAGCTTTAAAACCTTTTTGTATTCCGTAGCATTTTCTTGAAAGACACTTTGATATATTAAATTAGTGAAGCGACTATATTTCCATTGATTGCCTTCAACATAATTATCTAATGCATCTGTAAATTGCTTTCGATAATTTTCTTCTTGAAATGAAGAGAGTAAATATTGATCATCACGTTGGTTAATGTATTTAGTATGACCACCAGCTCGTTTAGCCATCACATCAAGAGCAATATCTAATATGCGTGACCGTATTTCACGGGCTCGATCACTTTCAGTTAATAACATAGCCAAATTAAGTACAGCTCTAAAGCTAAAGACTCCAAGCATTGGAGCCTTCTTACCTTCATTTGTGAGGGTGACATCAGTTAAAAGCTTGAAATCTTTGAGTTTTCTTCCTTTCAAAATAGAGTAGCCATTGGCTCTAAGTTCATCTCCATGAGATGATATATAACGCTCAACAGTAGTATCACTAATATGAAATAGTTCCCAAACTTGTTGTTTAGTAAAAACCAATTCACCTTCATAAGTAACTCCCCCTAAAGCTAAGTGCTTTTGAGTTTGCTCCATAGCATAACGATTGTTTAAAATATTTTGTCGCTCATGAGCAGATGAAGTTAAATCTTTAGCCATAGTGTACTCCCTTGAAAGTTATCGGTGACATATTACCAGCATTATTAGATTAATGACTATATCAATCGTGACGCGTCACAGCATATTTTTACGGTAGAATCTTGGTGGGATCCAAAATTTTTAATTCGCGTACGTAAAATAAAGCCTGAGGGTACGGTGCGGATGCATAAAGCTCTAGAGATTTTACTTCCCTCCCTATGTAGCCATTGTAAATAAAGGGTCTAAGATATTAGACTCATTGCCTCTGTTTTAGAGTTACTGAGAGGTATTAACTAGGAAATTACTTTGTATAAATATTTTGCTACCAGATACAAACGTCCTATAAAAAACTTAATAACACTATGTTATTAAGTTACATTACACACATTAATTCTTAGTAACAAAAAGGTTTGAAAATGTCTATTTTATTGGCTCCAGGTAATACTTTAGAAAGGATGCTAGGTATTGATAATTATAGTGAGTGGGAATTCTGGGTTTTTAAAAAAGCCATCCTGAAGGAAGAAGATGAAAGTGAAGATTTTTGGCTTGAGCGTTTAACTCATACAGCTACAGCAATAGAGGAGCAAATTGAGTTTATTGAACAATGTAAAGAGCTATCAAGAACCGAAAAGCTCAATGAAATAAAACGATTGAAGAGCCGTTTGTTTCAGTTTCATAAAGAAGTTGGTGAAATCCCTACATTTAAAGGCTGGGAAGGTAAATACGATGCAGAATTACAATCTAATACGAGCATAAAAAAAGATAAAGAATATGTAGAGAACAAGTTTAGGCAATTTTTAAGGCTAAGAATTGAAGCAAGCTTTAACATATCAATAAATACAATATGGAATGAATTGTATAATCATCAAAATCAAACCATTGAAAACCTAATTGAAATTAAATCAATATCTGGTAAAGAGAAGAAATCGAAGGTGTATTGGATAGACGATGCTACCGGAAATGAAGGTCGCCCTTTAACTAGAGACAATGTTGCTAAAGCCATTTCCGAAATAAGAGCGAATATTAAAGGTAAAAAATAATTTCATAAAAAGTTCGTGTACGAACTTCTTCACGAACTCCCATCATTAAAGTACATCCCCAGTAACTAACCAACCACTGAGGATACACTCCAATGTTACAGAACCATAAAAACTTAAATGTTTTTAACTCTCAAGACCGCTTCGTCCGAGAAGCTGAATGCAAACAAATAACCGGAATTTCAAGAACCCGACGCTGGGAGCTAGAAAGAGAAGGTAAATTCCCTAAACGAATCAAACTATCAGAGCGTGCTGTGGCATGGCGATTATCTGATCTTATGAACTGGATGGAGGAGCGTTGTAATGCTAATTAATCCATTAATAGAGACAGTTAAAGTAACTCCTAAGTTCATAAGAAAGGCATTCGACATGACAACATTCTCTACTAACGGTAATAAAAACAATCGATCAGGAGAGAACGTCACAGATCAAGCTATGATCACAGATTGTGCCTATTTAACTCATCATAAGATGAAAAGCAGAATTGATTATTTAACCATTCAATTAAAGCCGACAACCGATCTTGAGTTTCAACTATCAAGTGAAGTGCTAGTGAATTGGTTAAACAAGATAGGTATTAAACCTGTATCAACAGAGCCTAACTTAAAATACTTTGACCAAGGTTGCTTACTTCAAGCAATAGATGAGACTCAAAAGTTTTGTGGGGCTATTAAATGGAATGATAATCATGATCTGATTCAGTTGGAACTAACCGGTGTTGGTTGTACTTATGCTAATACTCATAACGACTACTTTTTTATATTTAATGCTTTTGCAGAGTCAATGGTAGTTCAAATAAAGAGAATCGATATAGCGGTTGACACTTTTGATACAAAACATGGGTTACGGTTTATGCAACAAGCGTACAGCCGAGGATTATATTCAGCAAATACAGGAGTAAAACCACAAAGAGAGGATATTTCAAGTGGCAACGGCAAAAGCATGGTTATTGGATCTCGGCACTCATCTAAACAAATCATTGGGTATGAAAAAGGTAAGCAACTTAAATATCCAGAGGATTCTTTTGAATATAAATACTGGTTTCGTCATGAAGTTAGGTTACGTGCTAGGAAATCACAACCCATACCTTTTGATGCCTTATTTTACCCCGATGAGCTCTTTGTTGGCGCATACCTTAAAGCTAACCGTCGGTTGATAAAGCATGTGACACCGCGTGTTATTAAAAGGGAAGTGATTAAAGCTACCGACAAAACGCTCAGTGACAAACTAGCTTATGCCAAACACCAAGTAGGAAAAACAATATTTGGTGCCGTTGACAGAGGCTTAACAAGTGAAATTATCGTTCAAAAAATCATACGTAAGGGGAAGAAAGATAATATTTGCTACCCCTCGTATATTACTGAGGAAGATAAGAATAATTACATTTTCGATTAGTCGTACTTAGAGGTTCATGAGTTTTAAATTTAACGACACATACTAGTTAGTCGTTATGTTTAAACTACTCATTGTAGGATTATTAATATGACAACATTACGATTAAACCTTTCCAATAATGCCATTGAAGTAAATCAATTAAATACAACGATAAACCAGTTAAGAGATAACCGTCATTCGGTTTATTATCGCTACAATAAACAACATAGAGAGTTAGGTACTTTCTATGGTGTTATTCATCAACAAGGTAAAACAAAATGGATAAAGCTGGGTTGTTACCCTGCTTTATCAGCCAAAAATTCGTTAGTTAAAATGCAAAAGCTACTTCAGGAAGGCGCATTAAAAGAAACCGTGACTGATCAGCTTGAGTTTACTAACGTCAAAGAATTATTAACTTGGTACCAAGCCAGACTAACAAGCAACAAATCGTTATCTCAACATACCAAGCAGAACCAAATATCCTGTATTAAACGCCACTTATTGCCGTTAATAGGAGATGTTGAGATAAATGCACTGAACCTTCCTTTAGTCGATGAGAAACTGTTTCAACCCTTACAAACTAAACTTTCGTTATCTACTGTGGATAACGTATTGTCTGTGCTTAATGCTGCGCGGAAGAGAGCAAGGCAAGTTGAGTTAATTAACGATAGTGCCATGTTTACCTGTACCTTGGCAGAATTCACAAATCAGCGACCTAGATACAAAGCGACTCGATTAACCAAGAAAGCATTGTTATCAGTTATTAGAACACTCCCTAAGCAAAGCTTAGAACATCAAACACTTTTTGTATTATTGCTTATGCATGGCACCCGAATAGGTGAAACCGTTAATGCTAAGTGGGAGGCTTTTGATTATAAAGAGAGGCTTTGGCGAATACCTGCAGAAGATACTAAGACTAAGAAAGCACATACGGTACCTTTAACTATGCAAGTTATCACTTGGCTAAGGTTATATAGAAAGTACCAATTGAGGCAGGGTAAGTCAGCGTACTTGTTTCACCAAAAAAACAATCGAAGCAAAGCAAAATCGGCTAATCATGCTTCAACCGTTATTTCTACCATGGCCAACAAACAATGGTCTGCACATGATTTAAGAAAGTTCGCTCGCTCTTATTGGATGGAGTTAGGGATCGATTACATGGTTGCGGAGTTCTTGCTTAATCACACGTTAAATAAGCTAGACCAAACGTACATTCAAACCCTTGCATTACCTAATTGTAGAGCAGCTTTAGAGATATGGTGTGACTGGCTAGAACAGCAAGGTTTAACACCTAGATATAAGCTAGATTTACTTAATCGGTAACTGAGATTTTATATCTTTATATCAATAGCTTAGGTTGCTTCATTGTATCCTTGAACTAATAGTTAATCGGAAAGTACGTATTTGTGATGTGTATAGCTAAAAATTGAAAATGATTTTTCTAGGCCTTCGCGCACCCTATGCGTGTTTTCAAAAAGTATCTGATTGACTCTAGGCTATGACATAAAACGACTTAGTCGTTTTGCGCACTTAAATTCATTGCGCACTTTGATGGAGCTATTTTTAGCTAAATAGAAGTAATTATTTTACAAATAAAATAGACTATTGAAAACTACCAATTTGTTGATATAATTTGGGCGGGCTAACGTAAGCCTGTCGCCTGTGGACAAAGTGTAACGCAACGTCTTGTTTTATCATTATATAAAAATTATCTTTTTTATCTTCCAACACACAGGCCAAGGGAGAACCTAACAAGATAAAAATATAATGATGTCTACTAATCAAAAAAATCAATACCAATATTATTCTAGAAAATACAAGCTTCACGCTAAGTTTCTAAAGAAAAACCTTTCTATAACCACCTCTGAATCTCAAGCTCTTGTAGCTAGATATTACGACTTAAACACTCAAGAAAACTTAAACAGTGTAATTAAGTCTAGCAATATAGCTGAGTCATTTTTATACCCCGAAGGAAGGCTACTTTCTCAAGTTGATAGGAAATCTCAGCAGAAGACCATCGAAAAAGTATTTAATAGTTGTACTAAAGATATATTTTCTCATCTTCATATTAAAGAGAATACAGTATCTCATTGCCTAGAAAAGAAAAAATATGATTGGCTACTAGACCTTGAAGTTGCACACCTATATGAATCTTTAACAGATGAGAGGGTTGTTAATAATCTAACAAATAGTGAATTGACAAGAATTTTGGCTGATTGTGATAACAATATTACAACCAGAATTAAACATAATTTTAAAAGAAATAAACCACTATTCAATAACGTTCATATCTACGACCATAGGTATTGCGTTGAGTTATATATGGACTTTAAATTTCAAGAAAAAAATAAGGTAAATATAATTTTCAGAGAGTTATGTTTACCTATATTTCTTACTAATAAACAATTGTTTAGTGAAAATAGGATTGAGTATTTTAGTGACATATTTGCTGAACATTGGTTTCAAAAACTTACACTAGTCTATATTACTAATACTATCAAAAACCTTCATGAAATAGGCTTTACCGGAAATCTTTATCTAGAAACATTGTCTGGTGTAAAGGTTCATGAACTAGCAGATCCAAGGCTGAAGTCTAAAGGCTTCGCTGTAATGCTACAAAAGCTAAAGGAAATCGGAGCAACAAATTGCAAACCCTTCTATGGACAAGATGGCCCCTCGGAATTATTAATTCACTTCTAAGTGTACAACCTGATATCAGTCCTTTGGCTGTTATTTATCTATATATTCCATCATTGCCATCTACCATAGAACGATAGGGTAAATATGAAAAACCAAGATAAACGTATTAAAAGAGCAAAGCTAAAAGCAAAGAAAGCAAGAATTATCAAACATCAAAATAAAACTTTGTCCAATCGGTCTTCAAGGGAGATTGTTACAATAGGGGGTGAATTTATAGCGTTATTCGAATCACTCCCTAATTTTACTTCTAGCTATGATAGTGTCCCTTTGATCCGTCAATATTATGAAAATTCAAGGCAGCTCTCTAGATTCCATGATTTAGAAGCCGGAGTTGCTATGATATATGTCATGTATGGTCACTGGTTCTCTTCTGGTAGTAGAAAAATTGATAGAAAGGATCTGCAAGATGCAACGGATTTTATGCTCGAACAACCACGATTTAAATATAGCATGAACAATAAATGTACAGTTGTTGTCGATGTCTGCTAGGATTCTATTAAGGTAGTGACAGAACATGGATTAGTTTTCACAAACTCAATGTCTAATTTGAATGCAAGGGCTAATCCTCCAAATACCTCTGAAGCTGCTAATTACACCTTAATTAGGTGATGCTTAAACGATAAAGTAACTTGGAGCTTCCATGAGATATATACTGATACTGTTGGCTATTTCTTTCAGCACCGCAACTTTTGGCCAAATGCCTTTAAAAAGTCGCATTTATAAAACAGGGGTAGATACAGAAGGTAACAGCCTATATATGAGGTATGAAGCATCGAAACAAAAGGTAATGGAAAATCTAGCTAATCCAGCGTTAGACTTCGCAGATAAATGTAAACGAGGGGAGAAAACCATACCTGCTAAAGCTGCCATCCCTGCTAAGCCTGCCGTTCAGGCTAAAGCTGCGGTATATAATAACGGTACCTTAGTAACGGCTGCCCAGCCTGGAATCGCAGCTGCCCCAGCTAAGCCTGCTGTAGTTTCGAGACAGGAAAAGTGTATAGAAGTATCTTCGGAAATACCACAAGGGTTTGGTGGTTTGTCACTAGGCTCATTCGGTGGGGGGACTGAGGCTACAGCAACCCTTTTACAATACAATATTCATTACAGCACTTTGGGCTATATTCCTATATATTTTCTTGCCTCAACTCCTATTGCTGAAGATGTAACTAATGAAAGTATAAACCACTCTCTTTTAGGCTCTAATACAGGTTTATTAAACATAAAATTATCTGATGATTTTTATACCTTTTTTAAAGAGAAAAATAGCGGTAAAGGTGAATGGATTTGTGATTTTTCCGGAGAAGAGATAAACCCCAATCTGCAAGGAGGTTGTTATATAAATACGCAAGTTGGTTTGAAATTAGTTGAGTATAGAGATGAAAATAATAAATCTAAGCAGTTAGGGGCTGTTTACACTTCAATCCAATTTTCTTTTGATTTTCCTATTTCACAGTTAGTTGAGGGTAAATTTAGCAAAGCAGGTCGGTTGGTAGGAGGGCTAGGGTTTTCAGGTTATTACGCCAATACCGATGATATAGTTCATTTATTTCCGGAGCTACATGATACGAATGGTGTTCAAGTAAGTGATTTAGATAAACTCTATGCATCTTTTGATATGGGAATGAACTTTACAATTGATGAAGAGTTCTCACTTGAGGCGAGTGTTTCAGTGCCACTTGTTAATGATGATATTTTTGACACAGTGACATCCATTCGATTTACATGGGCACCTAAATAAAGCTTTACTTCTCAATCAGAATTGAAAGTAAATGATTTCCTGCTAACTTTATAGCAATAAAATAAAAGAAAATAAAAGGAAATGATAATGAGAAATATATTATTACTCGGAGTATTTGTACTTATTTCTGCTTTCCCCACATTCTCATTAGATTATGAAGAACATCAATTAGTCTCAAAAGTAGCCATAAACTTGGCTGTAGAAAGTGGAGGATTAATTGTTGATCAAAAAGTTTTACATAATGGTTTAAATAGTAAATATCTTTGTGAAAACTTAATTGAACCACTCCCCAAGGGATGTTTAACATTATCAGACTTTCCTGCTATTGCAGGTGATCACGCAGCGTCACCACTTCTAACTAAGTGGAAGTGGTTAAATGAACAGGGTATTGATTCAAAAGTTATCAGACTTTTTGATTACATAGCAATCACAAAAGCAATCACTCAAAGTAGCTGTACCTCGTCAGAAACAACGAGAAGTCGTATTCCAAAAGTTGTTAAATTTTCAAAATTAGTTCACGAGTATCAAGTTAATGGAAAATTAGCTAAGGACGACGAGTTAGCAAAATTCGATCAAAATTATATCAGAAGTGCAGGTCATAATTGTAATCATTTTAGAAAACCAAATAGTCAATCTTCTGATGATTGGTTTAATGAATCTTCACAAGTTTATGCCTCCACAATATCCAAAAGAACAGGGCTTCGTTTTTGGGTAGATAAAAATGAAAGAATACGGCTCAAGCCGAAACTAGTTGCAAGTGCATGGTATGCACAATTACATGCTTCAGCTCTTGAGTTGGCTAGCTCCAAGTATGAATCGGACATAGCTGCAGCATGGCTTTTTGAAACATTTGCTCTTCACTTTCTCCAAGACGGCAGCACAGCAGGTCATATTTTGGCTCCGACAGAAGGGGGATCAGGTCCAAAAACAAAGAGTATTCATGATAAGTACAGTAAAGAAGGGCTATTAGTTTCGATAGCAGCTGCATGCAATTACTTAAATAATGAGCACGAAACTCAAGTGGTTGCATTGCCATTATTAGTAAATTCGTGTGCTGGGGAGCAAAATATTGTGAGAATTTATGGCGATGAGTCTCTTGATAAAAGCCCGATAACAAAAGAATTGGCCGCTTTCCTCTCTTATGTATCATTACTTGAGTTTGGTGAGGCACTTCGCTTGAAAACTCCTCTTATGCAACCCCCTGTTCTTGAAGAACCCTTAACCAATGATCCTCATTGGACATATGATTGGTCAACTGGAGCAGATAGGGAGCTTTATAAAGCTATGTTCCGATGGTGGGAGAGTGCAGGTCAAGAAACTGTCAGTAATTCACCTATGCAGGAAGCTACTTTGCTACATATCAATCATGGAAATATGAAGGCTCTGACATTGTGGCCAAAACTCGATGATGCTACTAATTAATTTTCGGTGGCTGGATATTTGCTGTTATTCGTTTTATGCGAAAGAATACATACAATTTTTTGATAGTGTGGTCAGGGCTTATCGGTTAATTATACTTGAAAGATAATCAGCTATTTTAGTATGTGCTTCTAATCGTTCTTCTAAGTAATCATGACGATTATAAGTGCCAACAATACCTTTCAGCTTATGGTTTAAGCAGCGTTCAGCAACATGACCTTGAATTCCTAAAGCGGCAGCCAAGCTTCGAAATGTTCTTCGTAAATCATGAGGGGCGAATGGCTTAATATCCCCCATTAAATTGACTGGTTGCGTTTTCCTTCCGGCTTCATGACCGAACATTGAAGAGATGGCTCTATTTAACGTATCGTCGCCCATATGAGGCTTTTTAGATGTACGACGGGCAGGGAATACATAATCAGATCCACATGCTCTTATTTTTAGCTCATTTAGCCATTCTATGATTTGTAATGGAAGTGGAATAGTAATTGGTGCACCGGTCTTACTTCTGCCTTCAGGTAAATTCCACAAAGCTTTATCAAGCTGGAACTCATCCCATTTAGCACAGCAAAGTTCACTTTTACGAACACCTAAGGTGATTAGTAATGCACAAGCTAAGTAATTATCACGATTAAACTTCGCAATATTATTCTTTAACACGCCAAATACTTGCTCTACTTCATCAATGGTTAAATACCTATCTCTACTTTTTTCAACACCACCAGCATCAGAAACAGTAAAGGCGCTAGCTGGATTATGTGTAATCAGGTCTAGTTTAAAGCCGTGGCGAAACATTTGTTTCATATACATCAAGGCATCGTTGGCAACCGTAGGCCTTGCATCTGAGATGGCTTGAATAATTTTGCGAATACTTAATGCGCTCACTTCAGCAATGGGTAAGTCGCCAATTACAGGTTTGATGTCTTTAGTGTAAATTCGTTTAGGAATGCCTGGGTGTTTAAGTCTTTTCGCTAGGTCGTTTTCAAACCAGTCTGCAAAGAGATCATCTACCAACTTAATAGATTGCTCTTTAATCTTCTTTCTAGCAATAAGTGGGTCTGTACCTAAATCTACTTCTCGTTTTTTGATTGCAGCATCAGCCTTGGCATCAGCTAGAGATAAAGAAGGGTATTTGCCTAGTGTGATTTCTTTTCTTTTACCATAGGCGGTATAGCGCAGCATCCAATAGGGGGTGGCTGAGTTTCTTACGACTAAATATAAACCGCTACCAATAGGGTGTCTTTTAGGCTCCCCCTTTACAAAAGCTTGTATTTGTTTTGCTGTAATAGTTGCCATTAGTTATCCTTGCCCACCATTCGTGTTTTGATAGGTATTGTTGCCCACCAATCTGCCCACCACAAATAATACAACTTTATCGAACGAATGAAAACGTTAAAAACAATAAAGCCCCGAATTACGGGGCTTTATATGGATAAAAGGACGGCTTGGAACTTAGTAGTTAACTATTCTATATTCGCGATCTGCTCACGCATCTGTTCGATTAGTACTTTTAATTCAACAGCGC
>OJAZ01000632.1_pt1 | contig 14068 bp, 10 predicted proteins | sample 1589851 | NCBI WGS metagenome assembly OJAZ01 (sample SAMN05416792, study PRJEB24817) | seawater metagenome | isolation source: Sea water | place: Canada:Atlantic | collected 2013-07 | reverse complement strand
TCTACACGTAAGGAGTCGTCGGCAGCGTCAGATGTGTATAAGAGACAGAGGTAAATCTGCGGTAGCCGGTTCAACAATAACTTGAAACAAAGCTCTACCTTGAGCAGCGTCTCTTCTCACGAGCATCAAAGATTGCAAAGAAGATACTAATATCTCTTCAGATATTTTCACATCCAACATTGCCAATTCGTAATTTTGCAACAGGCTATTCAACGATAGGCTACCATCACTAGATGGATACACTAATTGTTTACGATAAGACAATATTCGTTCTCGTAATTCAGCCTCATTTTTTACCAATAAATTTATTGAGGTGCTTTGTCTGACTCCTGCAATTTCAGCTCTGCTTATCTTGTTTTGTAAATCCAGCGCTTGGGCTTCTAGTTCAGCTATTTGCTTATATACACTTTTAATATGAGCCAACGGGTTCTGTTCGCCGCTTTCAATTTGAAGTGTTAAAAGTTTTGATTTAGATTCTTTGAGGTCTGTTCTCGCCGCATCAACTGCTTTCTCTTCCGTAGCTACTTTAAGAAGGAATAAATCATCGGACAAATTATTAAGGTGTTCGGATGTTTTGTTGACAATTAGCTTAGAAACTCTAATAGCTTCATCTTTACGAGGGGTTCTTACTTCTAAAGAGAGCAGTCCCGTTTGTATATCCACAGCAACAAAAATAAAACGGTCCATCTGATCTTGTTTTGATTTACCGGCCCAACCGACATCACTAAGCCTGTTAAACGGGTCTATATAGTCACTACTCAAGAGTGTTATAAAAGACATTTCCTCTTCAAGCCTGTCCATCAATGCTTTTGACTTTATATATTCGTAGGCTTTGAAAGCATCTTTTTGACTGTCTGTACCACCAGTCATGACGCCAGCAACAGAAACACTTTCAGACGAGTTTTGACTTGTTACAGCTAGAATACTTTTAGCACCGTATAAAGGTACAACAGTAACCTTTAAAATGATTCCATAGATCAGTGTAGGCAATATAACAAAGAGTAAAAAACTCATTTGATTCTTTTTGCGTTTACTCGTTATCATATGCATATGAGTCGCCTGTTTACAGTCTAACACATCTTGTTCAGGAAGGAGTTTCTCCGCCTCTTTCTCTAACTTTTTGGCTGTTGCTTTTTCTTCTTCTTCGCGCTCTGTTTTTTTAGCTTTTAGTCGCTGTTGTTTTTCTTTTTCGGCTACCTTCTGCCTTTCCTGGCGCCACTTGGAAATTCTTTCTTCTTCTTTATTTTTTTTCTCTATTTCACTACTTTGAGTCATTACAACTCCCACCATTGCTTAATTTAGCCGATTTACGATCCCATAATTCTATGGCTTTCAACCCGACTTCAGGTGTATTGCAAGGAATTAATTCGCCATTTATCAAAGCATAAAATTTGTCGCAAAATTTATTCAACTGCAGAATGTTTTTGGACAAAAAAATTAGCCCTGTATGTTTCAATAATTCATTCATTAAGGTTTCGCATCTCGCTCTCACTTCTTTTCCACCGACAGAAATCACATCGTCAGCTATGAAAATATCTCTCTTCACAGCAATAGAGCAACAATACGCTAATATTGCTCTAGATGTTGGTGAAAATTTTTTAACCAACGAATTCATTTCGGACTTTAAACCACCAATTTCTTGGCAATATGTAATCATCCTATCAGGGTCGCTACCGGACAATCTAGCAATCAGTTTGATATTGTCATAAGCAGTTAAATCTGGATGGAAAAAACCGGCAAACCCTATTGGCCAAGAAGTAGAGCTATTGCTTGCAATTAGGCCAGAAGATGGTTCCTCAATTCCGCTCAACAACTTTGCTAAGGTTGACTTTCCTGATCCTGGGTTCGCAATAATCCCTACCTTTTCATTGCGAGAGACCTTAAGATTTATATTAGAAAGTATTTTTAACGACTTTCTCGGTCTCTTAATTTCATAAGATACGTCTTGTAAATAAATCATATGCGATGCCTAAATAGTTTGTTTTTTTCAATCATATTACCTATGATATTTGTTAGAATTAAAAATATTAGGATGCACATTAATGGATATAAATAGTCAGATATTTTTGCATAATAATCAAAGAAAAAGCCTTCTCTAGTAATTTCAATCGCATGAAACAAAGGGTTATATGATAATAAATCAACCATTCCTGTTGGTATTTCATTTGAGGTATAAAATACGCCTGATATCCAAAATAAAGGGCGCAACACAATAGGGACTACTCGGGCAAAAGTATCACTCGCACTGCCAATGACCCCCACTAAGGTTCCAAAAGATGCACCGACTCCCCAAGCAAGAAACATCCCGAGTATTACCTTGGTTAAATCGAATGGGGCTGGTGCCCCAAATAAAAATAATATACCGCCAAAAATGATGACCGAGGTGAAGAACGAATTGAACAACTCAAGCAATGCGCTAGCTAAGCTTATTTCAGAGATTGACGTTGGCGTTATGTATTTTAAATAACGATTAGCAATTAGGGTTCGAGACTGTGAAGTTATAGTTTGACGCATCATAGCGTAAGGCAAGTAACCAGTTGCGACAAATAACATAGGGTCAACAAAAATAGGTGACTGCCTACCAATCAATTCAAAAGTAAATGTTACTAGAGAAATCCAAAATATAGGTGTTATAAATGCCCATAGGTGTCCTAAAGAACCGCCTGAAAAGCGTGTTTTGCTCTCTCGGTGAATTAGAGCGCTTATTCTCTCTAGGACTGTAGATTGGGGCACAACCTTTTGTTCGTTTAGCTCATTCAACAATATTAATCTCGATATATTTAAGAATTAATCAAATTTTAAAAGACAGGGAAATGTAATGCCTGTCTTTTAAATGCTTTTTAAATTGCTATTTGGTTGAGAGCAATGATATTCTTACCAAATAAGCTCAATGTTTGGCTTAATACTGCATCCAGTTCATGTCTAGGCTTTGAAGTTTCCTTAGCTCTTGAACCGATAAATCTCAATTGAGGAATATCTGATAACATTTTTTCTAAAGTATCTTGAATTTCTTGAGAACACGGATTATGTGCGCATTTTAGAATATATCCAGTCTCGCCATGCTCGACAACTTCAGGGGTTCCGCCTGCCGGTGTTGAAATAACAGCACAGCCAGCAATTTGCGATTCTATCAAAACATTCGGTAGCCCTTCCATTCTGGATAAATGCATTACGAGAATAGCCTTACTATACCAATAGCCAACCGATGTTGATGGTCCGGCTAAAAATATTCTATTTTCGGCTCCTAGCTCGGCGATAAGTTTTCTACTAGACTCTAGTCTTTTGCCTTTTCCTACAATAACAAACCTTGTTTCAGGGTGTTTTTTTGAATATTCATTAGCCATTTCAATCCAATAATGAGGTCGTTTATTATCATCAAAACGAAACACACCAAGTACTGTCTTAGTCGCTTGCTCTGAATTACACAGTATCTCATTCCACACATACTGGTCTCTGTCTGTACCCTTAGGACTCAGTTCTGGAACTGCATTTGGGATGACAGTAAACCTAGATTCATCCATATCCAGCCAGTCGCAATATGCGCGTGCCGCAATTTTACTATTACAACTAAATTCAATACCTGGTATTGCTTTTAGTTGTGTGTACAAGTGATGCATCTCTCCCCTTAGTAATTCAGGTCGCTGAATTGGAGGCATTCCTCTAAAATTTAATATAATCATTGGTACTTCGGCCAATAGGGCGGCAACAGCTCCAATTAATACACCACCGTCTTGCCATAAATAAGCACACTGTACATTACGTTCTTTGAAAGACTTAGTTAACTTTAGAATAGAAGATAACAGGTCATTATTCACGCTTTCTAATAGTTCTGCCAGTTTTTGATCTGTTGTAATATCATTTATATTTACCGAATCCATATCTTGTAATATTTCGACATGCACTCCTGCGTCTTCTAGAACAGGAAGGAAGAAGTCAGAATTAGTTTTGCTGTTTGCTTGTTTTACACAAACATAAGGCTGACAGTCCGCATTATGCTCCGATGCATTTGGATGCGCATCGTAGTTGGATTTTAACATTGTCGCTAACCGAGTCATTTGTCTTTCTGCACCTCCCGCACCTAACTGCCCACTATAGAGGCACACTTGCTGAGACGGATTAGACACAGTATTTGAAACAATTCTATTTTTATACAGCGAAGCTAAGTCCCCTAGAGCTTCTTTGTATTTAACCCGAGAGTTAACCTGAGTTATAGATTTCTCTCTGAGAGAAGGCAATAACTTGATGATTGAAGGGCTCCACTTTTTTGGGCCAATATTATGCTCGAACACATTAAGAGCCTCTTTAAAGCGCTCTTGCTTATAAAGAGATTGAATGTAACGAGTTCTTATCTTTGTGTCTTCAGGAAATTTAGTCAGGAATTCCATGACAAAACTATCAGCATCTGAAAATAACTGGAGTTCATTCAAGCCGAATAAATAGGTCTCCGCTTGTATTGGATCGAATAGTGCCTGAGTAAACGATTGTCTTAGAATATGCAATCCAGAATCAATATCGTTTTTCCTATAGTGCCATCGCATCGCCATACGCGTTGCTAATGGGTGTTTAGGCAATTTATTAAAAATTTCAAGCCACACAGTAGGTAGAGTATCGCCATCGCATGTCTTCTCCATTAACATTCCTACAGCCAATAGCACCTCTTCATCTAATAAATACTTCAGTAAGTCAGGGGTTAAAACATCTAAAGCCGCAACTGCATCATTCTTTGATGTTACAGTCTTACTCATTGTCATAAGGTTTTGTCTAAGTTCAAATGGAACAGTTGAACTGTTACAATCAAAACTTGAAATAAATGGGATAATATTGTTCAATATAATTTCTCTAAATTTACAACTGTTCGGCTAATTTTAACATGCAACGTTTATGTTGGAACTCGTAAGTATTGTTGGCAGGCTCTAAAACCATCAACTTTGACCAGTATGGCTCTGCTGCTTTAAAGTCTTTTTGCTTGACTAAATTTCGCCCTATAATCATCAACACTCGATTATTTTCGGGTATCAACGCATTCACTTTTTTAGCGAAAGGAATTAAATCATTGTCTAATGACTTTTCTTTCGTAACTACGGTCGAGATCAGTGTTTTATATATTTGGTCTTTCATTTTTATGCATTGTTTAGCAAACAATGGCTCGTCCTTTGCTATGTTTAACAATGTAAGTCTGCGGAATACATCCGTTTCATTTCTCGCTTCTAAGAAACTTTGCTTAGGGATTCGGCTTAAATGAAGGTTCGCTTCATCTTGTAGCTTCCCAGCACTGTCATTATTCAATGAACATACTTTTTCACATGCTTCTTTAGCGATACGAAACTCACCTATTTTAAGTGCTGAACGCATCAATAATGTGTTACCCGATAAATTTTCGGCATCACAGTATGTTACGTTTAATGAGTGTTCATAGGCACATATGTAGTCTTCCTTTGCAAAATACAACCTACCAAGAAACAGTTCAAGCTCAATTATATTTTCTATGTCATTACGCATCGTTTGTTTTAAGTCGGCTAACCACTTTAGGTCGTTATCTTTATATTTACTTCGGATGTAGTTAACTGTTTCTCTTCGTAATTCTCTTGCTTCAACTCTCACTTCCTTTAAAGTCGGAAAAGCAATCACTGTGTCGTGCATTAGATTTAGTTTAATGCCCAGATTATTCTGTGATTTTACTTCAGCCAATAGTTTTTCAGCAAGTTTCACTAAGCCTGTATTTATTTTAGCTAGAGATTCTAAAGAACCATATCCTTTGGTTTGATATTTCTCTAATATTTCAGCCGAAACCTTTGACTCTCCAGCATCCAATTTTAGCGATAAAATATCAAAGATGTCATTTTCATTATATTCAGATATTAACTTTTCTTGAGCAAAGTCTGTCGTCAAGTCCAATTCAAGTAGACCAAGTTTAAATAATGACACTACTGAAAATAAACTCGTAATAGTCGGGATTTCATCATTATTGAGTTGTTCTAATTTAGCCGACTGGTTTAGCAACATTTCTTCTATTTTATTGCTAGCCATTGAATGTTTCGGATTTAATTGAAGGGCAAGTTTAAAGAACGAAAATGCATATTCTAATTTTTTCCCATCAAGCAATGCTCGCCCTAAAGAATATGCTTCATCAGCAGATGGATTGACGCCTAGTTCAAGTAATTCATTACATGTATCACAAGCCTTATCGAAGTCACCTTTAGATAGGCATACTTCAAAGTACTGAGATAATAAATCAACATTTTTAGGGTGCTGCTCTAATGATTTACTTAACAATTCTTTGCTTTTTCGCTCATTACCAATTAACGAATGCAGCTTAGCATTCAGTTCAAATAACTTAGCAGAGTTAATGCCATGCGCCTCTAGGTTATTTAATCTTTCAGGTAGGTTATTGATTTTATTAGAGTTAACCAATGCTTGGTAATGTGGATATAACTCTTCAAATTTACTATCCCCTGCATTAATAATTAAACTGTCAATTACATTAGAAATATGAAGTTCATACCAATCAGTAAATAATATTTTTGCAAAACTTTCGGTAAAGTGCGCCAAGGAATCACTATGATCTTCAATAGCAGTTTCTTGACCAATCTCAAGCATTCTTGAGGTTGGATCGTAAACAACCCCTCCTTCTTCAGTAACAATTTTTTTAACTGAATTAATTAATTGAGCTCTGCTTTTAATGACTTCTCCATCAACCTTTTTTGCATTAACATGAGTAATAAAAAGTACGTTTGGCAACCCTTGAAGTAATTTACGTACATCAGATCGGATTTGATCTTCATTCATTTGTGTCCTGCGAACACGAGACAATAATTTAGAATCCGTAATTTGCTGGTCTGTTTCTGACCAATTATTTTTAAGGAAAATATCGATTTCCGATTGTTCATCTTTGCTGGTAACTCTCCAGTATGCTTTAGCACGTTCTATACAGCTAAAAAATTTATTAAAGCGATTAACTAAGTAGTTCAATTGAACGCAGTCGTCCCCAATAGATAATAGTTTTGCAGAAGATATTTCTACAATATATAAATTAGATTCTGACACTGGCATGTTAATGATATCCTGAGCATCCTTACCTCTTGAAATCAACTCCCAAATTTCTTGAGATGGATTAAATTCACCTTTCATGAAATTCATCATTTGAACGGCTTCTGAAGAAGTATGACTAAAGCCGTAGTTTCTATTTTTGTTAATTTCATAACCGTAAGTATCTTGCATCAACCTTAATGGTGTTGCGATACGACATGAACCTAAAGATGTTATTGAAAACATTGCATTTCCTATTGTTACAAATAGAGTTGACTAGCTATTTGATAGTCAACTCTATTCATTAAATTAACTGCCTAACTTAGAGTACGTCGGTATCTAAAGCTGAATATTTGTCCAAAACCCACCGCTTCCACGAATAGATGCGGGATTTTCCTTAATGATATTCTCTATGTTTTTAAGATAAAAATCACACCAACGTTCAACATAGTCATTCCTTGATTCATCGACATTAGCCTGGGGCATTTCAATCAAATCTATGATCGTCTTATCACCTGCCCAAGTTATTTTGGGAAAGAAACAAGGAACCCGTCGAGTAAATGAAAATTTAGGTATAAAACCAGAAACTTTAACGTCTTGGTTAAATATCTTATGTAATGAGTTATCGCTAGACTTATTCCCGTCACATGCAATGGCGACGACTTTGTTCTGTTTAAGAGATTTTAATATTTTCTTTCCTATAGAGGACTCATTATTAGTGGTCGTTGATATTAAAGTACCTTCAAATTTTTCATCACCCAAATCGGGGATTGAAGCTAACCAAGAAGCATTTAAGTCTGCGATTTTCAATGCGACTGTTCCACCAAAAAGGACACCAATATGGGCTGAGGCGATGAAAGCACCTTTCCCAAGTTTTAATGCTTCAATTAATGGTAATGCTGCTTGTGTTGCACTACCAAAATAAGGTATTACTTCATTAAATTTATCGGGGTTACATTCCATCCAATCAAGCAAAAAATGGTCTAATCGATTCACTCTAGATAATTCGACTTCCCAGTGCTCACGGTCACTCGGCTCGACACCCTCATTTTTCAGGCTTTGATAAATCCACTCTAATCTATGTGCAGGAACAACATTTACCGTTTGTTCTGACATGATCGAATCGACGCCTTCTTTGAAGGTATTTGGTAATCTCATAGTTCGTTCTTTAATCCATCCCTTATAGCTATTCTTGGCAAGTTCAATCTCATCAACTTTAAACAACAATGATATTTGAGCACGCCTTAAGGATGAATTGTTAGGGTTCTTTTTTACGAGATCGGCATATATTGGGATGGCTTCTGCTGGGCTAATTCGACAGTAGAATTCAGCCAATTGAATATTCATATTGCTAGTTCTCTTTTTTACATCCACATCTTTGAGTAACGCAATAGCTCGAAGCATGTCGCCTTGTTGTGCATGTGCTCTAGCAGCCAAATCAATTGCTCGTATGTTATTTGGTGTGATTATTAAACACTTATCGAAAATTGCAGGACATCTAGCATCATTCGCATTTAAGCTTTGCAACGCACGGCCTAATTCAAACAACGCTCTTTCATGATTGGAATCCATTGTTCCTGCGGCAATCAGTGCTTCTTGGGCTTCAACAGCAAAAAAAGCCGAATTCAGTATACTAGATGCACTAGCTACAGCATCTAATGACATAGGCTGTAATGTGATCAATTGTCTTGCTGCTTCACAAGCTCTATTAATATTGCCAACTCTATATAGAGCTATCATGGATAACTTGCATACTCTTGGATTAGTAGCCCAAATGCCTTTTAGTGCTAAAGCATATTCTGATGCCTTTTTTAACTTCTTTGAAAGGATGGCAATTTGTAATGCCTGTTCCATCACTACATTATCATTTGGCTTCAATTTCATCGCTTGTTCAATAGAGTCATTGGCAGTATCAAAATCACACATTTTTAAAGCCAGACTTGCTAAATCGCGTAAGTACAATCGGTGGCCGTGATTATATTTTAAAAGCAAGGCACTCACTTTTCTCGCAGATGTGTAATCTTTATTGCCAATCAACTTAACGTAAACACCATTTCTCACTGCTTGAGATAGGCTTTTATCGGTTGATAAACAATTCTTAATTTTATCAATCAATTGTTCTCTATCGAGATCCAATAAGCATCCTGACAATATAATATCTTTATTCATTTGTTAATCCTATTTTACTTGCCAAACCTGTCGGCCATAGCTATTGGCGCCAATATGATGTCAACAAATTTTTTAAAATCTGAGCCCGACGCATTTGAAACATATAGAATATCTTTGTCATGCATGGCAAATGAATTTGCTAAAAATAGAGCACCAGGCTCTTTGAAATCAATAATGTAAATGGTAGCTAAACCTGATTTAAAAACGTTATTAGGAATATGAGCCCCTATTTGATTTAACCGTTCTTCGGTTTCAAACCTAAACAAAAACACACCGCTTGAGTCGGCTAAATTATCGTTCAAGCCACCTACTTGAGCTAGTGCATCAGAAAGAAATAACTGCTCTTGGTCGAAATGTTGTTTGCTTTGAATATCTACCGCTCCTAACGCAGCGTAGGACTTGGGTTTATGAAGGACTTGCACTGTGTCCATAGGCATCAAGGATATGTTATTGGCTGGCGTATAAATAGCATCCCCCATTCTAAGATTCATTGTGTTATTTTCTCTAACTAATACAATCTCTGACTCATAACTGGGTGCCTTAGCACCGCCTGCTAGCGCGATAGCATCTAACAATCTTAAACCACTAGGTGGAACAATAATATTGATCTGTTGATTGACATCTCCGAGAACTGAAAGGCTGTATCCACTGTGTTCAGCAATAACTACTTGTACTTGAGGGTCAATTGCATTTCCCTTTAAAGCACTAACTATCTCTTCCCTTACTTGGGTAGTTGTTTTATCTAAAACCTGTAAATCACCTACAAACGGTACAAATACTTTGCCATTACTCTCGACGGTAACACTAATAGGGACGCCACTAATTTTTGCTGAAGATAAGCTTCCCATTTCGGACGAATCCCAAATGGTAACAATAAGCGAAGAGCCAACATTAATCTTGTATGCATTATCAATTTGATTAACACCAGCAAAAATTTTGGGCATTGTTTGGATAATAGGGGGACCAATCACATCAACTATTTTTGAATTCAATCTAACCGTTGTATACTCTGCGTCCACGGTAGAAGCGTCCGCTTTACTATTTTCAATAGTTTCTGTGATAGATTTAGTATGGGGACCTGTACCTGGAAGAATAGAACACCCCGTCAAGAGGATTAAGATTGCGCTGCTCAGTAATTGCCTTTTGCTTTTTATAAACACTGAAGTCCTCCTTGTCGATGGCAATAATATTAGATTTGTATTTTGTTAGGCTGAATTATACTGAAGTCATTATGAAATGTTGTTTCAAATTGTTTGGTATTGTTAATCTACTGTAACGAAAAGCAAGCTTAATTGTTATAGGGTGATATTTTACTAAAAGATTACTTACAGTTCAATTTTTTTCTAAGGTATAATATGCTTAAATTCTTCGATCCTGAACTACAAGGAATAGGTACATTATGAATATAGACGTGCACACTACAAAAATAGCAGTTATCGGGCAAGGTTATGTTGGGCTACCATTAGCGGTTGAATTTGGCAAAAAATTCAGTACTTTAGGTTTTGACATTAACCAGGCTAGAATTGATGAATTACAAAGTGGAAACGACTTTACTCTTGAAGTCAGTCAAGAGGAGCTGTCCGAATCTAAATATATCAAATACTCATCTAATGTAGATGATCTAAAAGCTTGTAATGTATATATAGTAACTGTCCCTACTCCTATCGATAAATTTAAGAATCCAGATTTAACGCCTTTAATTAAAGCAAGTGAGATGTTGGGAAAGGTCCTTTCTAAAGGTGATGTAATTATTTATGAATCAACGGTATACCCTGGGGCTACTGAAGAAGAATGTATCCCTGTTGTTGAACAACACTCAGGATTAATTTTCAATAAAGATTTCTTTGCGGGTTATAGTCCTGAGCGTATAAACCCAGGGGATAAAGAACATAGGGTTACTAATATAAAAAAAGTTACTGCTGGCTCAACAGATGAAGCAGGTACTTTTGTTGATGACCTATATAATAAAATTATTACAGCAGGGACTCACAAGGCAAGCAGCATTAAAGTCGCAGAAGCCGCAAAAGTTATTGAAAATACCCAACGAGACGTTAACATCGCACTTATTAATGAATTAGCTCTTATCTTCAATAAGTTAGATATTGATACATTAGAAGTTTTGGAAGCAGCTGGTACTAAGTGGAATTTTCTGCCCTTTCGCCCGGGTTTAGTTGGTGGTCACTGTATTGGTGTAGACCCATACTACTTGACGCATAAAGCACAAAGTATCGGGTATAACCCTGAAATGATCTTAGCGGGTCGTCGCTTGAACGATAACATGGGTAAGTACATAGTTTCAGAATTGATCAAAGCGATGGTTCAAAGGGGTATTCAAATTAACGATGCTAAAGTATTAGTGATGGGTTTGACTTTCAAAGAAAACTGTCCAGATCTTCGAAATACGAAGGTAATAGATATAATTAACGAATTAAAAAAATACAATATAAACTCGGACATTCTTGACCCCTGGTGTTCTAGTGAAGAAGCCAATAGTACGTACGGTCTTACTGTGATGAATAAAGCTGAAGAAGGTGATTATGATGCGGTTATCTTGGCTGTGGCTCATGATGAATTCAAAGTTATGGGTGTTGATAATATAAAAGCTTTATGTAAGCCAGAACATTTAATTTATGACCTGAAGTATATTTTAAAAAAAGAAGAGGTTGATCTTCGTTTGTAGTTATTTATGGTGAAATAAATTCACTTTTCTTTTTATATTCTTTTTCTTTTATGGACAACAGCATGATTAAATACGACGGAATAAAACAAATCTTGAGCAAAACACCAAAGACATGGTTGGTTACGGGGGTGGCAGGATTTATTGGCTCAAACTTGTTAGAACATCTATTAAAATTAAATCAAACAGTCATCGGTCTAGACAATTTTGCCACGGGCTATCAGCATAATCTTGATGAAGTCCGAGCTAACACAAGTGAAGAGCAATGGCAGCGCTTTAATTTTATCCAAGGTGATATCCGAAACATTGAAGATTGCAAACAAGCGGTTGAAAGTGCAGATTATGTATTACACCAAGCTGCGCTAGGTTCAGTACCTCGCTCGATTAACGATCCAGCAATGACTAATGATGTTAACGTTTCGGGATTCTTGAATATGTTAATAGCAAGTCGTGACGCAAAAGTTGAAAGCTTTACTTATGCTGCATCAAGTTCTACATACGGTGATCACCCTGCCTTACCAAAAGTTGAGGACAAGATCGGTAATCCATTATCGCCATATGCCGTTACCAAGTATGTGAATGAATTATACGCAGATGTATTCTCCAGAACATATGACTTTAACACTATTGGTTTGAGATATTTCAATGTGTTTGGGCAAAGACAAGACCCTAATGGTGCCTATGCAGCAGTCATTCCTAAATGGACCTCTTCACTGATCAATAAGGAAGAAGTATTTATAAACGGCGATGGTGAAACTAGCCGAGACTTTTGTTTTATAGAGAATGTTGTTCAAATAAATATTCTTGCTGCGACAGCAAATGCTGAAGTGAGAAATAATATATTCAATGTCGCGGTCGGTGAGCGAACGACACTCAATACTCTTTATAAAAGTATTCGAAATTCTCTCAATTCTAACGATATCGTCAACTCGTCTGAACCAACATATCGAGAATTTAGAGCTGGTGATGTAAGGCACTCTCAGGCTGATATATCTAAGGCAAAATCATTACTGGGCTATGATCCGCAATTTAAAATACAACAAGGTATTGATATTGCAATGCCTTGGTATATTTTATTTGAAGGCAAATAACTTTAAATTTAACTAAGAAATATATTAATAACTTAACCCATCAGAATTAAGCAACTTTTTCTGGTGGGTTACTTTTCTATCCACATATCTATACTTCATGCAATTAATTCGTTACAGTGAAAATTCGATTTGAAATAAACAGCTAACTCAATATTGCACTGAACAAAAAGAGATTAATACTAGTAAAGACAAAGTCGATATTATTATTTCGCTCAGTGACGATGATATCATCGAGTCAGCAGAGATGGATACCGAAGTAAGCATCTAATTGTGTCCCTTCGGTAAACCTCATCTAGCAATGCCATGATCTTGTAACCCCCCCTAGAAAAAATTGCGGCAACTAGTTTGACAAACACCGCTAATTAACTGATAGGTGAACCGAATACCAATTCTTTATTGTAAATAATCAAAATCTTCCTGAATTAATTGCTCTTAGAGAGGCCTAGACAGAAGTAGTGTTTTATCAGTTGAGACTAGATGGTTAATTTCCAAGCTATATTTGTGACACTACATTGGCTACACGTTGATTTAGTAAATAATTGATTGTTACAGATTTTGTTTGTTTATAATGGTTTTGGGTCGAAACCCCTCGCATTAATAAATCCAACGCAACGCCTACTCTAAATGAATGTCCTGAAAAGGGATATTCAGTTTCCATATTACTTCTAGCTTGAATATCTTGCACAATACGATTAACACTACTGCTAGTAAGTTGTTTCATGATGTTATTGTATTTATTTGTCCCCCCTCAAAATATAACCATCACCTGCAAAATCCTTCCATGTCATTAATAATTCATGCATCTCTTTGCTAATTGGTATCGCTTAACCTCTGCCATTTTGGTCCGTTTTGCTAAAGCGCAAATTCATGGCGTAACGATCACCGGGTAACACTTTTAAGTCACTGAATTTGAATACACATAGTTCAGAACGATGACGCATCGTCTCATTACCCAGCTTTAACATTACGATATTACGTAATCTGATTTTACCTTCACCCCAATAGGGGAGAAGTTGTTCAATTCGTTCTTGCGTTATTGCTTCTGCTTGTCGGTGTTTGTCAAACTAGTTGTCGCGATTAACCTATTTTACACCTTCAATTTCAA
>OJAZ01000626.1_pt1 | contig 14140 bp, 12 predicted proteins | sample 1589851 | NCBI WGS metagenome assembly OJAZ01 (sample SAMN05416792, study PRJEB24817) | seawater metagenome | isolation source: Sea water | place: Canada:Atlantic | collected 2013-07 | reverse complement strand
TCACTGCTGGCTATACAAATTGATAATTTAGGTTAAATTCGTGGGGATCCCTCAGGACTAAATATAACAACAGCAAGATTAATAAGAGCAAAGTGTTTTTTAGCCTATTAATGCTAGCACTTGTATTAGTGGTGATTTCAGTTTGGCTTCGCCCTTCTCCACAAGACTTAACTTTGCGCTTTCACCCCTTTGTTGGCAATAAACCTTTGGTGCTGAACACTCAAAGCTATAAAAACCCCGGTGGTAATGGCGAATTTTCAATCAGAGATTTTCAGTTATTCATTAGTAATATTCGCCTAAGCTTTCCGGCTAAAAGCCTTACGGAACAAGAGAGCTATCATCTTGTTAGATTTGACGGGAATAAGGCTTTCGACCAAATTGTTATCCCCAAAATAGAAATTAGTAACCTTAAACAATTAACCTTTGGTGTTGGTATAGACCCAAAAGCAAATGGCTCACTTATGTTTTCAGGTGATCTAGACCCAAACAGTAGAATGGCCTGGAACTGGCAAGTCGGTTATAAATTTTTGTTATTAGAAGGTACGTTAACAATAGATAACAGCCAACTTCCATTGGTTTACCATATTGGCTTCGACGAAAGTTATACCGAGCTCAATTTTGACATACCTAATAAAATCATGACAACAAAGGGGGTTATTAACTTTAAAGTTGATCTGTTGCGTTTATTTCAAAAAACCCATCCCGCAAGTAAAGAGTTAATAAAAATAGAGTCACCAATAAGTGTTGAATACATTGATATGTCTGAAATGCCGCATGTAAAATTTTATCCCAAAGATGTAAAAGCACTTGCCGAAGGCTTTCATGATTTTATTAGTCTTATGTAATTTTAATTGGTACAAAAAAAAACATCATATTGCTCATATTCTAATTCGCTATTGTTAAATTATTACAATTTACATTGGCAAATTTTAACTTAATAAATTTTTTATAATCCGCTAATAATCACTGTCTATACTTATATTTAATATATTTATATCACAGCCAGAGATGCCAAGTAACTTTATGTATTTTTGACTGTGAAATTTAAAATTTTATACGTTTTTATTATATAAGAAAGCCTCTATTAACATCACATTAACTATGAAAAACAATAAATCCGTTTAATTGAAAATAAATGAACACTATAACTGTCTGAATAAAAACAAATATAAAATTTAATTCAAATATACCGCATGTTTTTCGAACAAACTGGTTGACGACAAAAACTCCTCGTGGGAATATGACCATGCATTGAGCAATTGCCCTAACCGGACTTTATGCCAATCAATAGAAACAATGTAAAAGCAGTAGAATTATTAATAAAATATAAAATATTCATACTTTGCTCTTATTCATACTTTAGTTTGAATGAGGTATAAAAAAACTAACTCTGCCATTAGGTAGAAAGGGGAAATATACATGTCTAACTCAAAAACACACAAAGCTCTTAACAACAAGTCAACATCGAAATTTGGTAAACTAGGTATGCTTGCTGCAGCGGTAATGGCAGCATCATCGCCTGCATACGTGCAATCTGCTGAATTTCTAGATGGTCTTGCAGAAGTTAACTTTTTAGCATTACAAAATTACCAATCAATTCAAGCAAAAGAAGGAGCTTTTCGTCCTGTTGATGAAGAACAATCTTCTGGCTTTGGTCGTTTAAGAGTAAACTTACAACTTAAGTTTCACATCAACGAGCATATCGTAGCCGATGTCGACATTGCAGAAGAGCCAAATGATTTCGGTAACAACGGTGACCGAGATTTTGCCTTTCACCAAGATTTTGCAGGTATCGAATTTGAATTACTTGGCCTAAGCGGTCAAGCACGTGAAAACGCAAACCTAACACTCCGTTTAGGTAACATTGGTGCAGCTCCTTTCCAATTTAAAGGTTTTCAAGATGGCGCTGATAACCAAGGTAATGCCTTAATTGGTAACGGTATCACTGACTATGCAACAGCAGAAAATGGCATGCAATTAAGCTACAGCGAGTCTTATGATAGCGGTACTATCCGTGGCTACAATGTTGCAGGTCATATTACTACTTCAAGTTTTGGCGAAGCTTTCCAAGAAGATCGTGGTTTCAATTACCGTATTCAAGGTACGCTTGAATTTGAAGGTGGCTTTAAAGTAGGTTTAAATTATTTCCAAGCTAATCAAGGCGATCAATTACGCTTTGAAAACGGCGTAGCAAGCTTGGCTGGTGTAACAACAACTAATTACCGCTTTGGTGATGGTGAAAACTACAACTTCTCTGCTGGCCCTTCTAGCGAACGTGATACACATGTAGGCGTAATGCCTGGACTAGAACAATCTATTATTCAGTTAAACTTAGCATATCAACCTACCCCTGATACCAGTGTTATTTTAATGGTTGGTAAATCAACTGATGATTACACTTTCGCAGATGCTGCAGGTAATGCAGTAGCGGGTGTTACATACTTCGGCGATAATGGCGTTGCTGATGCTAACGGAACAACCTTTGATTCAAATACCGTAATTAAAGGTGATACTTCTGTTGAGTACTATACCATTGAAGCACAGCACTACATTATTCCTAACAAATTCTATGTAGCAGCTCGTTACTCTGATGCTGAAAACACTTCAGATTTAATTGCACAAACTGACAACAATGTAGAGCGTATTCAAGTAGCCGCTGGTTACTGGTTCAATGACAAAACATTATTAAAGTTTGAATATGTTGATCAAGAAGAAGGTGTTAACTCAGGCGGTCAAATCGGTACAGGTTTTGACGGATTTACGTCAGAAATATCGGTTAAGTTTTAAGTTATCTGCCAACTTAAGTTGGCTAATTTAACTTAGTAAGTAAGGGGCTTAGCATTGTAATGCGGCTCCAGTCTACCTAGACTAAAAAAAATTAAAAATACAATAACAGTCTCATTTATCACCCTTAAGTGAGACATTAATTTTGAATATGGGGAATACCAGATGATGAACAGATTAATTATGTTGGCTTGCGGCGTTATGACCATGAGCGCTGCTGTTTCAGCAGAAACAATCACTATCGCTACGGTAAACAATGGTGACATGATCACCATGAAAGAACTTAGTAGTGATTTTACTGACAAAAACCCGAGCATTGAACTGAAATGGGTAACACTAGAAGAAAATATTCTTCGCCAACGTGTGACAACTGATGTTGCTACACGCGGTGGGCAATATGATGTAATGACCATAGGTACATATGAAGTACCAATTTGGGGGAAACAAGGTTGGTTAACAGAGCTTGATAAATTAGGCGCAAACTATGACATAAAAGATTTACTCCCTGCGATTAGCAGTGGTTTAACCTTTGATAATAAACTATTTGCTGCACCATTTTATGGTGAAAGCTCAATGGTAATGTACCGCACTGACCTTATCGAAAAAGCCGGCCTTAAAATGCCTAAAAGCCCAACTTGGGATTTTATTCGCAAAGCAGCAAAAGCAATGACGGATAAAGAAGAAGGCATTTACGGTATTTGTTTACGTGGTAAAGCAGGTTGGGGTGAAAACATCGCACTTATTACCGCTATGTCTAACTCATTCGGTGCTCGCTGGTACGATGAAAACTGGAAACCACAGTTTGACACGCAAGAATGGCATGACACATTACAATACTATGTCGATATTATGGAAGAATCGGGTCCTCCAGGCTCTTCAGCAAACGGTTTCAATGAAAACTTAGCGTTATTCCAAACAGGTAAATGTGGTATTTGGATTGATGCAACCGTTGCTGGTGCATTTGTTACTAACAAAGAAGACTCTTTAGTCGCTGATAAAGTAGGTTTTGCTTTAGCCCCTCATAATAACCTAGGTAAACGTGGTAACTGGTTATGGGCTTGGACTTTAGCCGTACCTGCAAGTAGTAAGAAGTCTGACGCTGCAATGAAGTTTATTAGCTGGGCAACGTCTAAAGAATACACTGAATTAGTAGCAGACAAAAAAGGTTGGGTAAATGTTCCTCCAGGAACAAGAGCTTCACTTTATAAAAATCCTGAATATATGGCTGCAGCTCCTTTTGCACAAATTACTTTAGATTCAATTCAATCAGCAGACCCTAAAAACCCAACCGTAAAACCGGTTCCTTATGTCGGTGTGCAGTTTGTTGCTATCCCAGAGTTTCAAGGAATAGGAACAGCAGTTGGACAACAGTTCTCTGCAGCATTAACTGGAACAATGACAGTGAAAGAAGCGTTAGAAACTTCTCAACGCCTAGTTGAACGTGCAATGAGAAAAGCACGTTATCCGAAATAGTTCATTGGTTATTGGTGGGTAAGCCGCAAGTGCTTACCCAATTACTTACTTTTAAAAGGTCTCTGTGATGGCGACAACAAACTCACGCACACTCGCTCGGTTAATGTTATTTCCTTCAGTAGTTTTACTGTTGGCTTGGATGTTGGTGCCGTTATGCATGACATTGTACTTTTCGTTTTTAGATTACAATTTGCTTACGCCCGGAAATAATGAATTCATCGGATTTTTAAACTATGAATTTTTCTTAACAGATCCGGCATTTATTACTTCATTTTTTAATACAATCTTACTTGTTGGTGGTGTTTTATTGATCACCCTAGGCGGCGGTATTGGTTTAGCAATATTGCTTGATCAAGCTATATGGGGACGTAACTATGTCCGTATTATGGTACTGGCGCCATTTTTCGTTATGCCGACTGTTTCGGCTCTCGTGTGGAAAAATATGTTGATGAACCCTGTTAATGGTTTATTCGCTCATTTTGCCGATTGGATTGGCGTTACCCCAATAGATTTCTTTGCTCAAATACCATTATTGTCAATTATTATCATTGTTTCATGGCAGTGGTTACCTTTTGCAGCGCTAATATTACTGACTTCAATTCAATCACTAGACCGTGAGCAACTTGAAGCAGCAGATTTAGATGGTGCTGGACCATTCAGTAAGTTCTATTACATCGTTATGCCTCATTTAGGGCGAGCAATTACCGCGGTAATTTTAATAGAAACTATATTCTTACTGTCTATTTTCGCTGAAATTCTAGTAACGACTAGCGGTGGACCAGGTTATGAGTCAACTAATATTACCTATCTAATTTACACACAATCATTACTTCAGTTCGATGTAGGTGGTGGTTCAGCAGGTGGCATTGTTGCCGTTATTATCGCCAATATAGTTGCAATATTCTTAATGCGCCTAATTGGTAAGAACTTGGAGAATTAAGTTATGTCGATAAATAAGAGTCATAAATCAAAATTAATTTATACCTTTTTAGCTTGGACAATCAGTAGCTTAATATTTTTCCCAATATTATGGACCTTGATCACCAGCTTTAAAACAGAAGCCGAAGCTATATCTTCTAGCCCAAGTTTATTCATGTTTGACTGGACATTAGAAAACTATGAGGACGTGTTAGCACGCTCTCCTTACTTTAACCATTTTTGGAATTCTATCGTGATTTCATTGGGTTCAAGTATTTTAGGATTGTTAATTGCCGTTCCAGCCGCTTGGTCGATGGCATTTGTCCAAACTAAGCGCACTAAAAACTTATTAATGTGGATGCTTTCAACCAAAATGTTACCGCCAGTAGGTGTGCTTATTCCAATTTACTTGTTGTTCCGTAATTTTGGTTTACTCGATACTAAAATAGGTTTGGTGATTGTGATGACCTTAATCAACTTACCTATCATGGTGTGGATGCTATATACCTACTTTAGAGAGATCCCAAGTGAAGTACTGGAAGCGTCAAGAATGGACGGCGCAACTATCGGCGAAGAAATATTATATGTTCTGTTACCGATAGCCTTACCCGGTATCGCTTCAACATTATTGTTAAATGTAATTTTAGCGTGGAATGAAGCTTTTTGGACCCTCATTCTAACCGCCGCAGATGCAGCGCCGCTAACCGCATTTATCGCCAGTTATTCAAGCCCAGAAGGCTTATTTTATGCCAAGTTGTCTGCAGCGTCAGCAATGGCCATTGTGCCAATTTTAATACTTGGTTGGTTTAGTCAAAAACAATTAGTGCGTGGATTAAGTTTCGGCGCAGTTAAATAGGAGATTTGAAAATGGGTAGTATTAATTTAAAGCAAGTAACTAAAGATTTCGGTGATGTAAGCGTAATTAAGCCAATTGATCTAGAAATTAAAGACGGCGAGTTTATCGTATTTGTTGGTCCATCAGGTTGTGGTAAATCAACATTATTAAGAATGATTGCTGGCTTAGAAGACACCACAAGCGGCAACATAGAAATTGATGGCGAAGATGCTACAGCTACACCCCCAGCTAAACGAGGTTTAGCTATGGTATTTCAATCTTATGCTTTGTACCCGCATATGTCGGTGCGCAACAATATCGCTTTTCCATTAAAGCGTGCAAAAGTGAGCAAAGAAGAAATTGAAAGCAAAATTGCTAATGTGGCAAAAATACTCAACTTGTCTGATTACCTAGAGCGCAAACCTGGGCAATTATCAGGTGGCCAACGCCAACGTGTTGCCATAGGTCGCGCCATTGTACGTCAGCCTTCTGCATTTTTATTTGATGAACCTTTGTCTAATCTAGATGCGTCTTTGCGCGTTAATATGCGTTTAGAGATTTCTGAGCTACATAAAACACTAGCAACAACCATGATTTATGTAACCCATGATCAGGTTGAAGCAATGACAATGGCCGATCGTATTGCGGTATTTAATGCTGGGATAATCGAACAAGTTGGCAGCCCGTTAGAGCTTTATAACACCCCTGTTAATAAGTTTGTTGCTGGATTTATTGGTTCACCAAAAATGAATTTTATCGATATTGACCCGGTAGATGGTGACCCAACTTGCAGCTTAGGCATAAGACCTGAGCATCTTAACATTTCAACAGAAGAAGGCATGTGGGCAGGTAAAGTGGGTGTAATTGAACACCTTGGATCAGAAACCTTTTTACATGTGCATATTGAAGGCAGCGGCACCTTCACCGTTAAAGCCGGTGGTGATTGTCCTTTTGTTTATGGCGACAAAATTTTCCTAAGTGCTATGGACAACAAAATGCTTCATTTTGATGCCGCTGGTGTCACTTTGCCACAAGCACACGCTAGCATTATTTCTATATAGCCTGTTGGAAACTAAGAGCAAATACCTATGTCAATTAAGCTAAACAATCTTACCCTTGATACGCTGCCAAGTAAGGTTAAAAAACCTAACTACAGCAGAGAATCTCTATCACCTGGGATCATTCACATCGGTGTCGGTAATTTTCATCGTGCGCATCAAGCGATGTACATGCATAAATTATTCAACACCGGAGTAGCTCACGATTGGGCCATTCGTGGTGCCGGTATCAAGTCATACGATGCCGCTATGCGCGATAAACTAATACAACAAGACTGGTTAACTACCGTTGTTGAATTAGATGATAAAAATCTTACCGCTCAGGTAACTGCAGCGATGACCGATTTTATTGAAAATGATGCAGCTACCTTAGTTGCTGCGCTCAGTGAAAGCGAAATTCGTATTGTATCTTTAACCATTACTGAAGGTGGTTACTTTATGGATGATAAAACAGGTGCATTTAACCTGGCTCATCCAGAAATTCAAGCCGACATTGCTAATGTCGACTCCCCTTCTACGGTATTTGGTTTAATTATTGCGGCACTTAAAAATCGTCGCACGAAAAAAATTAAGCCTTTCACGGTGATGTCTTGTGACAATATTCCACACAATGGTGATGTTACACAACGTGCTGTTAATGAAATGGCCAAGGCAATTGACCCTGAATTAGCAAATTGGATCAGCAAAAATGTTACGTTTCCCAACTCAATGGTTGACTGCATTACGCCAGCGACATCAGCACAAGAGCGTGAACGTTTAAAAACATTGTTTGATATTGAAGACCAAGCGCCAGTTTTTTGTGAACCTTTTAGACAATGGGTACTAGAAGACAATTTTGTCAATGGTCGCCCCCCTTTAGAGGACGTCGGCGTAGAGTTTGTCAAAGATGTAGCCCCATTTGAATTAATGAAATTGAGAATTCTAAATGGCGGACATGCATCTATTGCCTATCCTGCGGCACTATTAGGTATTTCGTTTGTACATGATGTAATGGCTGATCCAATGATCAGTCAATACCTTAAAAAGTTAGTAAGTGAAGAAGTTATTCCAACGCTTGCACCCGTACCTGGTGTTAGCTTTGACGAATACTTTGCGATAATAGAATCAAGATTCGCTAATCCGGAAGTACGCGATACTGTGCCTAGGCTTTGCCAAGATGCATCAAACCGTTTACCAAAGTTTATCTTGCCAATTATAGCGGCTAACATAGCAAGTAATAGAGACTGTAAAGGCCTCGCACTTGTGGTTGCTTTATGGTGCCGTCTTTGTTTTGAAGGCGGTAATACTGAAAGTGATTTTACGCTTGATGATCCGCAATCAGCAAGGTTAATAACACAAGCCACTTTAGCTAAAGACAATGCGTCAATATTTCTACAAATGAATGATATATTTGGAAATCTTGGTAATAACGATAACTTTGCAAAAAACTTTACCTTTTGGTTGGAAATGCTTTGGGATGTGGGTACTCTTGCTACTCTAAAGCACTATTTAAAATAACAACACAATAGGAAGTACAAAGATGACTAAATCTAAGCCTTTATCAAGCAGTAATGCTATAAATTTGGTCATCTTTGATTGCGACGGTGTATTGGTAGACAGTGAAATACTCAGTCAACGTGTATTACTTAGCATGCTCAATGAGCTAAGTGTTGTGGCGTCAGAAGAGTATTTCCTTACTAACTTCTTAGGTTTTAATTTCGAACATGTTACCGCTAAGGTTTTAACTGACTATGGTGTAACGCTAACAAGTGAGTTTCGACAACGTTATCGTGAAGCACTGATAGAGACTTTTGCCCAAGAACTGCAAAAAACCGAACAATTAGAGTGGCTATTATCTCAACTTAACGTCAAAAGTTGTGTTGCAACTAGTGGTAGCCCTGAAAAAGTCAAACATTCATTATATTACACCAAACTTGATCAGTATTTCGATGGTCGTGTATTTACCTCATCTGAAGTAAAAAATGGCAAACCAGCACCCGATTTATTTTTACATGCTGCAAACAAAATGGGCGTAGCGCCTGAAAACTGTTTAGTGATTGAAGATTCAAACGCAGGTATCCGTGCTGGATTAGCGGCCAAAATGCATGTCATACGATATGTGGGTGCTAGTCACTTGAAAAATAGAGATATTACTACTCAAATACCTGACGATGTTAGTACAATAGGACATTGGAACCAGTTATTTGAGCAAGTACCTTCACTTAGTTCATCAATTGGAACGGAGAAGTAGACGGTGTTAAAAAGATCTAATGCAGAAATCAGAAAGCTAGACGACGCAGCTAAAGCTGGCTGGTTGTATTACGTTGCTGGGCATACCCAAGAGCAAATAGCGAAAAAACTCAATGTTTCACGCCAATCTGCACAACGTATGGTTGCCTTATCGGTAAGCGAAGGCTTGATAAAAGTAAGGCTTGAGCACCCTATTGCTAAGTGCATGGATCTACAAGTTAAAATTAAACAGCGATTTGGACTGAAATCTTGTATTGTTGTGCCAAGCGCTGACGGTGAGTCTTCTTCAACACTCGGCCTAGCCCAAGCCGGTGCGAGTGAAATAGAGTTACATTTAAAATCGCCAGAGCCTAAAGTAATCGCAATGGGCACTGGTCGTGTTTTACGTGCTTGTGTGGAAGAACTCGCGTTATTGAATTGTGAGCAACACCAAATAGTCGCATTGCTGGGTAACATGGCAATGGATGGTTCTGCTTCGTCCTATGACGTTGTTATGAGAATGGCTGAGCACATTAACGCTAAACATTACCCAATGCCATTACCTGTACTGCCAAGCAGTAAAAAAGAAAAAGAACAGTTACACGCACAACACTATATCGCGAGTAATTTAAAGTTAGCCGCGCAAGCAGATGTGACTTTTGTCGGCGTTGGCAATTTAGCCATTAACTCGCCACTTCATATAGACGGTTTTGTTACCCCTGAAGAACTAAAAGAATTACAAACTAAAGGTGCAGTCGGCGAATTAATCAGTTGGGTTTTAGATATCAACGGTAATTTAATTGACTGTGCCGTTAACGATCGTGTTGCCAGTACACCGCTAAAAGTAAACTCCGATAAAGCGGTATATGCCATTGCTGCTGGAGAAGAAAAAGTATTTGCCATATTAGGCGCACTTAGATCAAAATTAATTAATGGTTTAATAACGAATGAATACACAGCTGAACGTTTACTGAGCATAGATTAGTATTAACTGTATTCAATGTTGTTTCAAAAGTTAAAAATTAACCTCCACTAATAACAAAATAGTAACGCGTAAAATAAGGAATTAAAATGACATTTAAAGTAGCGGTTTTCGGTGAAGCTCTATTTGATATGATTGAGCAAGAAAATGGCGATTACCGTCCTTTTATTGGTGGATCACCTTATAATGTTGCAAGAAGTTTTTCTAGACAGGGGCTCAATTGCAGCTACCTTTCTCCAATATCTAATGATAGCTTTGGGGATAAAATTTACAATTCGGCAACCATTGAAAACATCCATATGCCACAGAATAACCGCTCTTTTCAAGCCACATCATTAGCATTAGTTTATAAAAATGAACAAGGTAACCCTGATTATAGGTTATACCGTAAGTCTGTAGCCGATTTAGATATAAGTGCTGATAGATTATTAAGCAATTTACCTGAAGATTTAGACCTTTTTCATACGGGTTCTTTAGCGCTTGTACCTGAAATGCTTGACGTATTAATTCCTGTAATGACTGCATTGAAATCTAAAGGTGTAAAAATTAGTATTGATGTAAATGTGCGCAAAGGTGTTGAAATTGATCACGCAAAATATGTTAGCGCTATTGCACAATTAATTACTTACGCAGATATTGTTAAGGTCAGTGACGAAGATTTACTTTTACAAGATTTAGTCGGTGATCCTGAAGAACTTGCAAGTAATATGCTTAAAGATATGACCAATGGAATGGTAGTGCTAACATTAGGTGAAGCTGGCGCTCATATCATTACTGAAAATATAAATATTAAGCAGGCAGTTTATAAAGCAGTCCCTATGGGTGACACTGTAGGTGCAGGAGATACTTTCTTTTCATCCATGCTGGCTCAGTTATTACGAGATAATGCACTAACCCCTGCTGCTGAGAAAGAACACTTAGCATATGCATTAAAATATGGTTCTCTTGCAGCATCAATCAATGTGTCTAAAATTGGTTGTCAACCGCCAACACATGCAGAAGTATTAAGTAAATTAGATGAGCTCGGCTGCGCGTAAAGCTAAGCTAAACTGAAATAAATTATTTTAGTTACCTACTCATTTATTTTTTGAAACAAACTTAAATTTTATAAGGCTTATTAAACATGTTAACTAATTCTCTGGCATGGCAAAACTTACAAATTCATTACTTAGATAGTAAAACAATTCATTTAAAGTCTTTGTTTCGAATTGACCCTGAAAGATTTGATAAATTCACCATAACAGCATCAGGGCTCACCCTAGATTACTCAAAAAACCATTTAGTACCCGAAACAAAAAAATTGTTGGTTGATTTGGCCGAGCAATGTGGTGTTAAAGAAAAAATAGAGCAGATGTTTTCTGGTGCGCCAATTAATACCACTGAAAACCGCCCTGTTTTACATACCGCTTTACGTAACTTCTCTGATGAGCCGGTTTATGTTGATGGTGAAAATATTATGCCATTGGTTAAAGGTACCTTAGAAAAAATTAAAACCTTTGTTAATGATGTTTCATCTGGTGCTACAAAAGGTTATAGCGGTAAAGCTTTTACAGATATTGTGGCTATTGGTATTGGTGGGTCATTTTTAGGGCCTAAAATCATGTCAGAGGCATTAAAGCCTTACCGCCAAAAGCATTTAAATGTGCACTACGTTGCCAATGTTGACGGTTGTCATATTCACGATGTGTTATCGACTTTAGATCCAGAAACCACCTTAGTGATCACCTCATCAAAAACATTAACTACTCAAGAAACGTTGAGAAACACTGAATCGGCGAAGGAATGGTTTTTAAAGCAAGCTAAAGTTACTGATATTGAACATAACTTTGCCTGCGTTTCGAGTAATATTAAAGCGGCTAAAAACTTTGGTATCAACGAGAAAAATATATTTCCAATGTGGGATTGGGTCGGTGGTCGATACTCTATTTGGTCAGCCATTGGCTTACCGCTTGCCATAGGCATTGGCTATGATAATTACTTAGCGTTTTTAAATGGCGCGTTTGAAATGGATGAACATTTTAGACAAGCCCCTTATGAAGAAAACATGCCGGTAATTATGGCGCTTCTAGGTGTTTGGTATCGAAACTTCCATGGTGCTCAATCGCAAGTATTATTGCCCTACTATCATTATTTACGAGGCTTACCCGCTTACATACAGCAACTTGATATGGAAAGTAACGGCAAATCGGTTAATTTAGACAACCACGAAACTAATTACGATACTGGACCAATTATTTGGGGTAGTGAAGGCACAAATGGGCAACATTCATTTCATCAATTGATTCATCAAAGTAAAACGCCAATTCCTGTCGACTTTATTTTGCCACTGAACCCGCATGTTGATATTTCAGATCATCATGACATGCTCATTGCTAATTGCTTGGGCCAAAGCCAAGCATTAATGGAAGGTCAATCACAAGAACAAGTGATTGCAGCCATGACTAAAGCAAAGTGTAGCACTGATGAAATAAGCTACTTGTCATCTCATAAAGTCATGAAAGGTAATAAACCTAGTAATACCCTATTAATGCCAAAATTAACCCCTAAAGCCTTAGGTAGTCTGATTGCTTTATATGAGCATAAAGTATTTGTGCAAGGTGTGATCTGGCAAATAAACTCATTTGACCAATGGGGTGTAGAATTAGGTAAAGCACTGGGTAATGAAATATTTAGTAAGCTTTCTAATATTGATATGCCGCTAGATATGGATGGTTCAACTAAAGGCTTGATTAATATTTGCCGTAAAAGACGCACCATCAGTTAAATAAGCACTAAGTAAATTGAACTTTTAGCCTCTGTAACTCATTTGTTATAGGGGCTAATTTAGTTTTCATGACGCAATAAATGTTCATCAATACTATCGATTGTTAACCCCTCCACTTATCTATTTATAAATATGTAAGCTAGTACAATAAAAATAATATTAATCGCTGTGTTCTTAACCTTTCCAACAAAATTAACACTCACAATACCTCGTTAAAAAATGCATTAACATAGTAATAACACAGTAATAAATTGTCATTAATATGGATAATTAGATAACCTCAAATATCACATAACCTTGTGTTAAATTAACCTAAACCTAGGTAGAGAGCATAAATTTTAAAAAGTAATATCCGTTAGCAACACCACTGGGTAAGACATTGTTCATAAAGCTAAATATAGTTTTTGCTAATGACGAATTCGTCGCTATACTCAAGAGTAAATGATAATAGTAGTTATATTACAATAAAATAAAGTCATGATTTAAAAGGGTTGAAAACAGCGACCTGTTTTCTACAGTATGAACTTTAAATCTCAGTCAATTAAACTAAGGTTTATCGTTCAACATAAAGGGAGTTTAACCAATGAAAAATACCAATACAGCTAATACTTTCAACACCTACTTAGCTGAAATTAATTTTCGCGCTAGTTTATTAAATAGAAACAGTATATTAAAATCCCAGCAAAAGTATTTTCCAATCAAAATCATAAACCTCATCTTTTATTCCCTTAGTAATTTACAGCAACTTTTCTTATTTAGTTGGCAAGTCCCTTCTCAATGTCGAATTAAAACCAACAAGTTGAGATTCATAGTCAGTAGTACATGCAATAAGTTAGCTGCTTAAATGCTCATTTAGGCTTATTCATTTTAGGAAAATATATGAAGAGTAGTTCACATTTTATATTCTTAAGTTACATTATTTTTTTCTTATCAATATTTACTCAGAAGGTATACGGTAAAGAATTAAATTTTGCGAGTTATGAGATGGAGCCATATGTAGGAGCATCCTTGGAACAAGAAGGTGCGATTGCAGAAATTATTGCTTCGGCATTTGCGCAATCCAATAACAACTGTCTCTTATACACATCTCCGAGCCCACGAGACTAAGGCGAATCTCG